>OGZY01000967.1_pt1 | contig 14211 bp, 10 predicted proteins | sample 1576911 | NCBI WGS metagenome assembly OGZY01 (sample SAMEA3541488, study PRJEB24748) | human gut metagenome | biome: human gut; feature: human-associated habitat; material: faeces | place: China | collected 2012 | reverse complement strand
GGTGGTAGTTTTTTCAGGAACGTACTCTGCGGATGTACTTCAGAATCAGCAAATCCACTGGGGAGATATTCCTGTTGCACTGGTAATGAATCTGCTGATCTTTGGATGGGTGATCTTTCTGAAGCCATTTAAGGAGAAAAAAGCATAATATTGAATTCATTCAAATTATTTAGAACAATTTGCAGGAGTACCTGCATTTTTAGGAATAGTTATTTTAATTTCATGTATTGCAGATTGGATGATATTTGCAAAAATCGAAGTGGCATAACTTATAATAGGTTAATCATAATTGTAATCAAAAATCAATGTCCATTCTGTGGCAAATCATTAAGGGTTGTACCTATAAATAGTGAAGAATATTGTCCACACTGTGGTTGTAAAATAGAACAGGAGCATAAGAAAATTCAAGTTTGTAGAATTAAGAAAATCGGTATTTCGTGGGAGGTGTTATACAAATGAAACTGGCAGACTTATCAACTGGACCAGACTGGGTAGTATATGTTGGATTTATAATATTTGCTGTACTTTCCATAGTTTTGATTTCTGGACATGGAAGTTGGTTAATTTCCGGATATAATACAGCTTCAAAAGAAGAAAAGGCAAAATATAATGAAAAAAAACTATGCAGAACAATGGGAATTGGAATGTCTGTTATAGCAATTCTTCTATTAATTATGGGAGTGTTTGAAAATATTTTACCGGCATTTTTGGTGTATATTGCATTGGGTATTATTTTAGCTGATGTTGTGATAACTATTGTCTTGGGAAATACAATATGTAGAAGGTGACAAATTTCGACTTGTGGACTTTAACAACTCGGGATTTTCAAAGGGAGTAACGAATAAATGAACAAAGAACATCATAATGAAAATAAAAATGACGAAGAAGATACTTTAACATTAGCCAAACTTTTTAGTAATTGGTATGTAGGTGCTGTTGTAGGATTTGCACTAGGTACTTTAAAGGGTGATTTAACAACAGCGAGTATAGGTTTGGTTATTGGAGCTACTGTAAGTTGGATATTTAAGAAGTGTTTAATGAGCAAAAAATGAGTTTGTTTGTTAACTTCAAATTTTTGAAACTAAGAAATCGAAAGTTGACAAGGAGCAGGCAGAAAGTTTTCTGAGAACCTCAATAGCCAAAGCAATTGCAATAGGAACAATTGAAGAGGGACAGAAGTTCGGATATATTTCGACTTTTGAATTCAAATTTTCAGGAAATCTTGAAACGCTTATTTTTGAAAATGCAGATGTAGACTGGTTACATTGCATTGCAGCTCATCGAAAGAAAAAATGAATGAATTATACAATAGATCTTCTTATCACTACTACAATATATTTATGGGTAATCCCCTTACTTCCAGTAAGGATTTATCCATCTCATTACTTAAACTGTTAGAATGTAGGATGCAATGGTATATCGACTTCATCACTTGGACCTCGCGTCCGTACTTTAGACTGATAACCGGCTCCTCATTCACAGTGTTCGTTTTATGCAGGTTGAATCACATTAGGTGCATTCGTGTCACACACAGTAGTTTGAACAGGTAATGAGTAAAACTGGTATTTATCCATTGTAATATTTTTTAAGGAGTGATAAATTTATGAACGCAGTAGGTATCGATGTTTCAAAAGGTAAAAGTATGGTTACAATTCTGAGACCATTTGGGGAGATTGTATCCTCTCCTTTTGAGATTAAGCACACATCCAGTGATATCCATTCACTTATTAAACTTATTCATTCTATCGAAGGTGAATCCCGGGTTGTAATGGAACATACCGGCCGCTACTACGAAGCACTTGCTCACCAGCTTTCAGCAGCAGATCTCTTTGTCAGTGCTGTTAATCCCAAGTTGGTCAAAGATTTTAATAACGATTCTCTTCGCAAAATCAAGTCCGACAAAGCTGATTCTGTCAAGATTGCCCGCTACGCTCTTGACAAATGGCAAAGTCTTGAACCGTATAGTATTACAGATGAATTACGCGCTCAGCTAAAGGTCATGAATCGTCAGTTCCATTTCTATGTGAAACAAAAAACGGCTATGAAAAATAATCTTATTGGCCTCATTGACCAGACCTATCCAAATGCAAATACTTATTTCAATAGTCCCACCCGCAGTGATGGTTCCCAGAAATGGGTTGATTTTGTCTCTACATACTGGCATGTAGATTGCATTCGTAAAATGTCTCTAAACGCTTTTGTTGAACATTATCAGAACTGGTGCAGGCGCAAAAAATATGCCTTCAATAAATCAAAAGCGGAAGAAATTTACACCAAAACAAAGGAACTTGTTCCAGTATTTCCTAAGAATGAAATAACCAGACATATCATCAGACAAGCTATCGATCAGCTCAACAGTACTTCCGTTACTGTCGAAACAATACGCACTCTCATGAACGAGACTGCCTCAAAGCTTCCTGAATACTCAATTGTCATGCAGTTTAAAGGGATTGGTCCATCTCTCGGTCCACAGCTTATGGCTGAGATCGGTGATGTAACCAGATTCACGCATAAAGGAGCCCTTACTGCATTCGCCGGAGTTGATCCTGGGGTAAACGAATCTGGTTCCTATGCACAAAAAAGCGTCCCAACATCCAAACGTGGATCTTCAAATTTAAGAAAGACTCTTTTTCAAGTAATGGATGTTCTTATCAAAACCATGCCTCAGGATGATCCTGTATATCAATTCATGGACAGAAAACGCACCCAGGGTAAGCCTTACTATGTTTATATGACTGCAGGTGCTAATAAATTTCTCAGAATATACTATGGACGAGTGAAAGAATATCTTTCTGTTCTTCCTGATCCAAGCTAATTCAAAACTTTTACTTTCAGACCAGCACTGGTTGTGGTGGCCTTATTTTAATGCCTAATTTTTAACCTGTAAAGTTTTTTAACTTTCTTCAATTTTAGTATTGACTTTTTATTTGCAGGCTAAAGTAACGAGAATGCGACGCGCAATTATTCAATATGTGGCAAAAAATGTGGCAGGATTTCTGTCCATAATTTACCAGATTTCAGACTCTACTGCTGCTCTTTCAATAGAAAGACCTTTCATATAGCTGTCCATAAATGCATTGAATCCAGCCACACCTTCCGGTTTTGGATCCAGTGTGCTGCTTTCCTGATCTGCAAATACTTTGTTATCAAGGAAGCTTTCCAGAGTCTCACCTTCTTCTTTATTTACCAGATAAGAAGCAAGAAGTGCGATTCCCCAGGCTCCGCCTTCACCTGCAGTAGCCATTACAGATACCGGTGCATTGACAGCATCTGCCAGAATCTGCTGTCCTACGCCTTTTGTCTTGAATAATCCTCCATGACCAAGAAGACGGTCTACTTTTACATTTTCTTTCTCAAACAGAAGGTTCAGACCTACTCTCATGGCTCCAAGGCATGTATACAGATTAGTTCTCATAAAGTTTGCAAGGTTAAATTTGCTTTCAGGAGAACGTACAAATAACGGACGTCCTTCTTCAAAGCCTGTCATATGCTCGCCTGAGAAATAGCAGTAAGACAAAAGTCCGCCACAGTCTGGATCACCTTCAAGTGCTTTATTATAAAGAGTTCCAAACAGTTTATTCATATCCACTTCCATACCCATAGCCTCTGCAAACTCTTTAAATACATTTACCCAGGCATTCAGGTCAGAGGTACAGTTGTTGGAATGAGCCATAGCTACCAGATGTCCGGACGGAGTGGTAACCATGTCGATTTCTTTATACGGTCTGGAGAGTTCTTTTTCCAGAACGATCATGGCAAATACAGAAGTTCCTGCGGAAACGTTACCTGTACGAACTGCAACACTGTTTGTGGCAACCATACCTGTTCCTGCATCACCTTCCGGAGGGCACATCGGGATTCCTGCTTTCAGTTTACCTGTCACATCCAGAAGTTTCGCACCTTCTTCTGTAAGAACGCCGGCATCTTCCCCTGCAACAAGAGCTTTCGGCATAATGTCACGAAGTTTCCAAGAGAATCCGTAAGGTGCTACCAGTTCATCGAATTTATCAACCATTTCCTGATTATAATCTGCTTTTGTTGTGTCGATCGGGAACATACCCGCCGCATCACCGATTCCAAGAACTCTCTTACCTGTCAGTTTCCAGTGTACATAAGCCTCCAGAGTTGTGATATAGTCAATATCTTTTACATGTTCTTCACCGTTAAGGATTGCCTGATACAGATGAGCAATGCTCCATCTCTGCGGAATGTTGTAGTTGAACAGTACCATCAGTTTCTCGCTGGCTTCTCCTGTAATGTTGTTTCTCCATGTACGGAATGGTACAAGAAGTTCTCCTTCTTTGTTAAATGGCATATATCCATGCATCATGGCGCTGACGCCAAATGCACCTACGGATTCCAGTTCTATGTCATATTTTGCTTTTACATCCTTTGCCATATCCTGATAGCAGTCCTGGATACCTGTCCAGATATCATCCAGACTGTATGTCCAGACACCGTTTTCATAACGGTTTTCCCATTCATGTGCACCGGATGCGATTGGCTGATTTTTGTCATCTACAAGTACTGCTTTGATTCTGGTAGAACCAAACTCAATACCAAGTGCTGTTTTATTTGCAATTATCGCTGCTTTTGCTTCTGCTGTTCCCATTTTTATGTACCTCCCTGATTTTTTGATGTACTTTTTTTATATATTTTTAGGGCTGCCATCTCAGGCAATCCAATGAATCCTCTGACATATATGCACAATCCATTGTTCCTGTCTGATATGGCAGCCTTTTATGTTACTGTTCACTCCGTTCACAGTAACCCTTTTATATCACTTATGGTAATAATTATTTTCTGAATGCAAGTTCATTCCATCTCAGTTCATTCTTGAAATCACGAATATTTGTATCTTTATCAATGTAAACAGCTTCAATACCCATAGCTGCTGCCCAGTCACCCATCTGCTCTGCTGTCAGGTCATAGGAGAATGCTGTATGGTGGGCTCCGCCTGCAAGGATCCATGCTTCTGCACCTGTCTTAAGATTTGGCTGTGGTGTCCAGAATGCACTTCCTACAGGAAGCTTCGGCATCGGTTTCTCAACCTTCTTGCATTCCACATCGTTGATGATCAGACGGAAACGGTCTCCAAGATCGATCAGGGATGTTGCAATACCCGGGCCTGTCTTGCTTGTGAATACAAGTCTTGCAGGATCTTCTCTGTCACCCATGGAAAGCGGGCATACTTTAATGCCGATCTTACCATCTGCGACAGACGGGCATACCTCAAGCATATGAGACTGAAGGATTCCTTCTTTTCCAGGTACAAAGTTATATGTATAGTCTTCCATCATGGAAGTTCCTTTTGCATCTTTTACACCAGCTGTCATGATCTTCATCAGACGAACCATTGCAGCTGTCTTCCAGTCGCCTTCTGCACCGAATCCATAGCCTTTTTCCATAAGTCTCTGGATTGCAAGTCCAGGAAGCTGTTTAAGAGCACCCAGATCTCCAAAGTGTGTAACGATTGCCTGATAGTTTTTCTCTTCCAGGAATTTCTCAAATCCGATTTCAATCTGAGCCTGAACTGCTACATGACGTTTAAATTCTTCCGGATCTCTTCCCTCAAGAAGGATATCATATTTGCTGTAATATTCATCTACTAATGCATCAACATCACCCTTAGCTACATCTTTTACATAGTCAGCGATCTCATTTACAGGATAAGCATCTACTTCCCATCCGAATTTGATCTGTGCTTCTACTTTATCACCTTCTGTAACAGCTACGTTTCTCATGTTATCTGCTACACGGCATACACGGATATGGCTGCTTTCCATGATACCAACAGCTGTACGCATCCAGGAAGCAAGTCTTTCCTGAACATCTTTATCTGCCCAGTGACCAACGATTACTTTTCTTTCGATTCCCATTCTTGTGACAATATGGCCATATTCACGACCGCCATGAGCAGACTGGTTTTCATTCATAAAGTCCATATCAATGGTATCATAAGGAATTTCTTCATTAAACTGTGTATGAAGATGGCAAAGCGGTTTTCTGTATTCTTTCAGACCAAGGATCCATGATTTTGCCGGTGAGAAAGTATGCATCCATGTGATAACACCTGCACAGTCCTCATCTGCATTTGCCTCATTAAATGTTTTACGGATCAGTTCGTTTGTGATCAGTGTTGGTTTCCATACTAATTCAAATGGAAGAACACCGCTCTTGTTTAGTTCCTCAACAATGATTCTGGAATGCTCAGCAACTTTTCTTAAGCACTCATCTCCGTAAAGATCCTGTGAACCTGTACAAAACCAAAACTTATAGTTTCTTCCTGTTTTCATGATAAAATTCCTCCTGGATTTATTTTTATTTTTTATTTATTTCATTTGTTTACAATATTTTTCTGCATGATCCCCGTATGATCAGTTCCGGATAAATCAGTCTTTCAACCTTACTTTCTTCTTCAGGAACTCCGTTGATCTTCTCAAGTATAAGCTCTGCTGCCATTTCTCCCAACTTTTCCTGCGGATGAGCTATCGTTGTGATTCCGCTTCCTCGCTGAGCATACAGTGAATTGTCATAACCGGTAATGGAAATATCATCCGGTATCCTGACTCCCATTTTCTCCAGTTCTTCCATAACCTGAACAGCAATCTGATCATTGTAACAGACGATTCCATCCGGAAGCTGTCCGCTCTGTACCATTTCTTTTGCCATCAGTGCAGGTTTTACTTTCCTGTCCTCTGTATGAAACCAGACAACATCATCAGGATCATAGGCAATCCCTGACTCCTGTAAGGCCTTCACATATCCCTTGTGGCGCTCCAGTCCCTGCATATCGTCTGCCTTAAAGAAACCCTTGATCTTTTTATGTCCCAGTTCCAGCAGATATTTTGTTACAAGATAGCCTCCCTGTGCATCATCCATAAGAATATGAGGTTTATCCCTCATTTCTGAATAGATTCCCTGAATAAACACATACGGAATTTCAAATTTATCCAGATTCTGATAAAGATTTCTGTGTTTACAGATCATCTCACTTTTGCTTGGTTCAATGATCAGTCCATCAATATCTTTCTTCAGAAGTTCCTCCAGACATCTGGCCTCTTTCTGTCTGCTGTTTGCTGTGTTTTTCAGGATAATACTGTAACCGCTTTCTGAAAGGACATTATCCATTCCCTGTATCAGTCTCGGAAAAATATAAACAGAAATATATGTGGTCACTACCGCAATATTCTTTGAATTCTTTATATGGCGCATATTCTCAGAGCAATAAGTACCTCTTCCGTGAAATGCCTCTACATATCCGTCCTGCTCCAGGATTCCCAGTGCTTTACGAACTGTATGTCTACTCAGGGAATATTTCTGTGAAAGCTCGTTTTCTGAAGGAAGCTTCTCTCCCGGTCGGATAGCTCCTGACATAATATCACTTCTGAGCTGTTCCATCAGTGAGAAATATTTCGGCTTTCCATTATCTGTCATGTCTTCTTCCCTCCTGTATTTAGGATACAACTTGTACGCACGTACGAACAAGTTGTTTTTTATGCATAAATTATACAAAATATCGAGAGATTTTTCATTAGTTTTTTCCAAAGCACCTCGAGGGATAGTGATATGTGAACAGTAACAGTTCATCCTTTACGAAAGTTACCAATATCCGATTGATTTCAACATCACTTCGGCTCAGCTTTTTCTATACCATAACATTCATGGCAAATCCCATGTACCGCCATACGTATTTCTTTATCCAGACGTGAATTACAGGTGATCAGAGTCACCATTCTCTCCCTTTCATCAGGCTCTACTCCTGTGTCATACATGGAATTATTTTTCAATATAGATAACTGCCTCCTGTATGCAGGACTGGACAACTTGTATCCATATTCAAATGCCGGGCTTTGAGAAGATGCCTGTTCCACAGAAAAAATTTTGTACAGAAACTTTCTTTTTGGTGTTATGATCTCAATTTCAGGACATTTTTTCAGAAATTCAGGCTGTTCATAACGGTTCAGATTTGCGAACATCATATTACCTTCTATATTGTGCCCGTAAAGAATACTGTGGGATTCTGTAAAGTTCTTTTTTATGTCATGTTCCAGAAAAATACAGCCAAACAGATCTTCCTCTCCCCTGAAATTATGTTTCAGGTAATATTCATCATCTGCCGCCTGAACTACAGGATAAGAAATATCGGCTCCCGGAACAGTAATCCAGGCAACTGTCTGAGAGTTGATTTTTCTTAAATTTTCCCAGGAAATCCCGAAGGATTCCCTGATTTCATCTGCATGGTTTTTGTTTTTTGATTCAGAAGATCTTCTCTGTTTTTTTCTGCGTTTTTTTTCACTGTTTTCTGTATTGCTGTCTTCAGCATTTTTGGGGGCATCTGCCAATCATCCGGCATCTGCTCTGTTCTTCACCCCTGCCATCCGGGAAAGCTCTGCATATTCCTGCTTTGCTGCAAGATTCTGTTCATAACTTTTTATATAGAAACCGGCACAATATATAAGAAGCCCAAGTGCTGCTACGATCATACTTACTGCAAATGTCCTGAGCTTTTTCATTTCCGCGGCATACCCTTTATATTTCTCTTCCCGGAAACAGTTCTTCTGTAGATCACCACACCTCCTGTCAGCAGTCCCACTCCGAGGAGTCCAAGAACAGCCATCATTTTAAACGGCCTGACATCTCCTGTTTTAGAACTTCCTGCCATGGAACCACTCTGATAGCTTCCGTATCCACCTGAATTTCCATAACTGCTGCCTCCGCTTCCGGAAGTTGTGCCTCCATTATTTCCACCATTATAAGATGCTAACGGTGCTTTCGTCGGTACAGGAGTCATTTTCGGGCAGGTTCCCGGTACAGATGGTGTTGGTGTGACTTTTGGCTGCTCTGTTGGTTTCGGTACTTCTGTTGGTTTTGGTGTCTCTGTCGGCTTTGGTGTTTCTGTTGGTTTCGGTGTGGCAGACGGTGTTGGTGTGACAGTGGGTTCTGCTTTTGCTTTCACATATACCTCCTGCTGCGCAGCAGTTTCCGGTGAAATATCACCTCTTGCTTTCGCTGTGTTTACAATTTTTTCAGGCTCTGTGCTTTCTGTTTTAAATACCAGTTCATAACAGACTTCAATTTTATCCATATCTGACAACGATGCTCCTGTCTGAATTACAAATCCTGTATCATCTGCCTCTATTTTGGTATCTTTCAGTTCTATACCGTTTTTCTTCACAAAAATGCTGTCTTTTACAATGAAAGCCCCTTGGGTTTCCAGTTTATCTTCGATAACAATATTCTGATCTGTGACATCCTCACGCAGTTGTCTTATTGTCAGCTTATAGTATCCTTTCTCACCGGGCGCATACTCTTTCTTATCTGATTCCTTCACAATTTCCAGAATCGGACTGTGTACCTCTGTCTCTGCTTCCCCGGTTGCAGGTATCTTTTCACTGCTGTCTGCAACTGCAGTATTGTGCACTTTCTGTCCTGCCAGGGCTGCATCAATCACTGCTGCCTGATATTCCACGATCATACTTTTCTGTTCCTGACAGTCCAGAGGATTATACATTACCTGCTCAAAAAGACCGCCTTTATCATTATCGCAGATACTATATCTACTATCCCTGACCAGTGTCCTGCCTGTTGACATCAGGAAAGTATTATCATCATTGATCTGTACATCAGCATCTGCCACATTTCCTTTCTCATCCATCAGAATCACCGAATCCTTCAGAAGACGTACTCCCTGAGTATCGATCACATCCTGCAGAGTAACATTACGCGCCACACATCCGGTCTGCTCCTGTGTCAGGACAATGCGGTATGTAATAATATCACCATATTTGTAAAATGGTTTGTCCGTCGTCTTCTCTACTTTAAGAACAGGCGAGTTCACCCAGATTTTTGAGGAGTCCTTTACTTTCTGTGCATTATCTGCATACGCCTGTGCTGTATTTACAATCTCCATCCCATTTACGCTTTCCTGCGCAGTACAGCGGAAATTAACAGTCACAGATGTCTGATACGGAAGATCTGAAATCGTCACGATCCATCCGGTTCCCTGACGTGTAACCTGACAGCTGACCGGTTTTTCCACTGTTTCTTTATAATTTTCCGGATTCAGCTGATTTCCTGCATCATCAGTTCCCGCCACCGGATTCTGAATAACAGCCGGAACACCGCTTACAGTAACAGCATCTTCAGCTCCGTCCAGAGCCAGCCCTTCAGGAAGGGAAAGATCACTGATCACAAGATTTCTTGCGATAGATCCCTTCTGAAGATTATTAACCGTAACCTGATAATTCACCTGTTCTCCTACCCGAAATTCATTTTCCGCACGTCCGTCCCCGGCTGCCAGATATGGATTCTGAAAACTTTTCTCAATAGAAAGAACTGCTGTATTTACATACACTTCTGCGTCATCCTGTGAAACAGGGGCATTCTGCGCCTGCACATTGGCAACATTAATGCTTTCCATTCCATTTGCCGCTTCCGTAACTGTGCAAAGGAAAGAAATCATAACCGGAGTATTTGCCGGAAGATCTGAAATGTTCAGTCTCCATCCGCTTCCCTCCTGAAGAAATTCATAATTCACCGGTTTCTCTGATGTCTCATTATAAAATTCCGGATTGAGCTGGTTCAAAACATCTTTGGTCCCTGCTGTCAGCTGCGTAATATTCTGTGGGATTCCGCTTACCGATACATCCTCTGCCGATGAAAGCGCAAGTCCTGCCGGCATACCGGTATCCCAGACAGTTACGTTCCGGGCCACTGTACCTGCTTTTTTATTCTCCACCACCACATTGTACTGTACCTGTTCTCCGACCTGCCATTCATAATGATCTGCAGATTTCTCAATCCAGAATTCTCCTGAATTTACATATACTTCTGCGTCATCAGATCTCTCATCTGTATTAGCAGCTTTTACAGTTGCTGCATTTACGCTTTCGTGTCCATTTGCCTCTTCCTGTGCGATACAATGGAAAATAATCGTTACAGGCTGACTGTATGGCACATAAGAACAATAAAAGGAAAATCCGTTCTCATCTGCATTCAACTGAGAATCCACAGGTCTCGCTTCATATGCCTGTCCTGTTTTCTTATCCGGTACGGGATAGTTTACCTGTTGCTGAACTCCCAGTACTTCCATGCTCTGTGCACCACCTGCCAGAACCAGTCCCTGCGGCAGACCAATATCAGTAATAGTTACATCTTTTGCAATTGTTCCTGCCGTTACATTATTCACCACGATCCGGTAAGCTACCTGCTCTCCTGCCTGCCATTCATATTTGTCTGCTGTTTTATCAATTTCAAGCTGTGGACTGTTCGGCCATACTTCTGCCATATCCTTTCTGGATTCCTGTTCTCCTGTCTCAGGATTGATCAGATTATCCGCTGTTGCAGTCACAATATTTTCCCATTCCTGTCCATTGGAATCCGCAGATGCCTGACATTTAAAACGGATTGTGATCGTCTCCCCATACTTCAGGGACGGACACTCTGCTTTCCATCCATTTTCTCCCTGTCCGGTAAGCGTACAGTTCTCGCCTCCCTGACTTGTCTCTACAGCATACTGCCCTTCCAGAAGCTGCAGACATGATGGAAGCTCGTCTGTAATAACAACATTTACTGCTTTTACATCCTGTTTTGTCTGAGAAACCAGAACCTCATAATCTATGATATCTCCCGTTTTCCATTCATACTGAGAAGTATTTTTCTTTACTTCCAGTTCCGGTGGAATCACACCCTTTACCCACACTGTTTCCGTATCCATTGTATCTCCGCTTCCGTTTGTACGTTCATAACTCATGGATGCATGGTTTGGTACAAGAATACTGTATCCATCCTCTGCAAGGTATTTTGAAATGTTAATTTCTGATTCCGGTCTCTGGCGTACTTTTAAAGTAAATGTGTAAGTCTGATTATCTGTAAATGCTTCATCCTGAAGGCTCTCTGCTTTGGCCCTGCAGGTCACTTTCTGTCCTTCAACAGCAACATCAAACCAGTCTGTCACTGTCTGCCCTGCATCATTCACAATACTGACTTTTGATGCATCCTCTATAGTAAGACAATCCTCAAGTATATCCTGTACCACAAAGGATTTCAGTCTATTGGGTGTCACCTCCGCCCGGATCATATACTGAAATTCCTGTCCCTGACGAATGCCAAAAGGTTTTTCTTTTGATGCGGCAGCTGCCTGTTCCCATGTACAGTTTGCCTCTCCCACACGTTTCTCAGGCGCTTTTTTCATCTCAACATCACCGAAACAATAGGATGTAAAATCAAAATATGCATATGCTTTGCAGTATTTCTGTCCTTTAAAGTTCGGACAATAACTGTTGCCTGATGGATCCAGATATTTATTTCTTGTAATCTCTGCCCATCTTTCCTGAGAACCGGCTTTTGCAATGGCATCTTCACGACTTTTATCCCATTTATCCAGTCTGAACTGATGACAGAATTCTACCGTAAAATTATCTGTATTATAAAAAAGATTCAACCATCCTCTCGGATCATCCGGCTCAACGGAACCAAGGGGTGAGCTTACAGAATTCCCATCTACCGTCAGATAATCATTGTTTTTCAGAACATATGCATTATCCAGACTGCTGTCTGACGGAATACGGACTCCCTGTCCCGCATCAATATCACGTATGGTTCCATGTCCACTGATCGGCAGTGTTTCTTCTGTTCCATGCTTCAGAAACTGAAACTTAACCTTTGCGTATCCTACAGAATAAATAAATACACCGATACTGTTTTTGGAAAAGCCAACCATTGGATAAGCTTCATTATCTTTCCATGCAAACGTAGCTCCGCCTTTATTCTGAACAATCGATTCTGCAGTGCGCAGATCATAACGGGGTTCTGCATTCTCTACTCCCACAAGAATGAGTCTGACATCAACAATATTTCCATTTCCATCTTTTCCTACATTGTTATAACGCATCCCTGCGCTTCCGGCTTTATAGTCCGCTCCTACACGAACGCACTCTGTGTCACGTTCACTTTTTCCATTGTCTGAAAAAGCTTCCCTGTCCAGATTATCACACCCAAAAGATTCATATGTGGTAATTCCGGGCTGAAACTTCATGTTAAAGCGATAACCATAATCTACCACCTTGTCACTATCCCATGTTTCTACAGTTAACGGTGCCGCCTGAGTTACGCAGACAGGCACAAGCCCCAGAATTGCCTGCAGAATAAAAAGCATTGCAAGCAGCAAAGCTCCAAGGCGTTCTTTCAGTTTGAAATTGTGTTTCATTTTCCGTCTCCTTTCCGAACAAAAAATATAAAAATGAATGTGGGATTTTTCCCTGCACCTGGCAGGATTAAAGAATAGAAATAAGTTGAGATTGTATGATTATAAATATTCAAGGGGAATTAATATAGTGATACAAGAACGTTTACACTTAAGATTTTAAGATTCTGCGCAGGGTTCCTTTTCTGAAACCCTGCATAGATTTTCATTGATCATTTCTTTTCTTCAGCCATGAAAGAAAATAAAGAATAATTGCAAGAATTATAAAAAACGGAATCGCAACTCCGATTATCAGTATCAGTAAAATAATTATAACAGCCGCTGCTGCAATAACAACAGCCCTGCCATGCCAGGTAGAAAGATCGATTACTTTTTTCCATCTTTTCTCCTGCTGATGAGGAAACTCTGTCTCATTGCCATAACTGCTTCCGTAAGAAGAATACTCTCCGTAATCTTCCTGTGTACTTCCATCATCTGTATCGATCAGAGTTTTTGCTATCAGATGCGGGTCTCCCAGTTCCTGCAGTACTTCCTGCTCTGAACGTCCGCCACGTACCTGAGACTGTATATAATCTTCATAATACCTGATATGTGCTGCTGCTTTGCCCTCCTGCATCTGACCGGCAAGCTGGCTTCTCAGGATTTCCAAAAATTCTTTTCTGTTCATCTTCTACACTCCATTTTGCCAGAAATACATGTCAAAACTCTACTGCTCGCTCCGTTATCAGTAACGTTCGTACTCTTATTTTACCATATATACCGCAGGTAGCAACTAATATAATCATAAACTTTTTATGAAATTCTTATAAACTCAGTTACTGTTCACTCCGTTCTCAGTAACTGAGCCAAAATTCATTCCAGATTGCCTGCGGCAATGGAATTTTGGCTTGTATGTCATTTCCCGACAATTTTTGCATACATCTCCGGTCTGCGGTCTCTGAAAAGTCCCCAGTTCAGTCTGTCTGCCTTTAATGCATCCAGATCAAAAGTGCTTACAAGCACCC
>OGZY01000964.1_pt1 | contig 14220 bp, 6 predicted proteins | sample 1576911 | NCBI WGS metagenome assembly OGZY01 (sample SAMEA3541488, study PRJEB24748) | human gut metagenome | biome: human gut; feature: human-associated habitat; material: faeces | place: China | collected 2012 | reverse complement strand
AGAAAGAACAATCGCCTGAGGCCGTGTGAGTCCGTAAGGCGAGTAAAATTGATTCAGCACATGGTTCATGTGATTGTTCACACTCCGTACAAGATTCATCAGTTCATTCTCATCCGCTTCATAGATCATGGCTAGTCTCCAATCCTTAATTGTTTAATAATTAATGCATTAAATATTAACCATTTAAATAAAAAAGTCAATTGTCATGCCTGAATTTTGTTTTCTTTTCATCTTATTTTCACTTTCAAAATTCTATTCTTCGGGGAATTTGATATAATAAAAGCAGGTGAGGAAGGCTAACTATGAAAAAGCGGCTGGATACTTCGTTGATGACTTGGATCAACCGCCCGGCGTTATGGACGACGTGTTTGCTTCGTTTGCCAACCGTTGGACGCCCGAGAATCAAACGAACGAACTCTACCGGATAGGCCGGCAGGGGCCGGCTGTTTATTCGTCACGTACTATTGAAGACGGTTCTTTCTTGCGTTTGAAAACGGTATCATTAGGATATAGATTGCCGAACGCATGGCTGAAAAAGATAAATATTAAGTCATTGAGAGTATATGCTTCTGCGCAGAACTTGATTACATGGACTAGATATTCAGGACCGGACCCGGAAGTTTCTACTCGCCCTACAGCGTTGACGCCCTCTTTCGATTGGTCTCCTTATCCAAGGCCGAGAACTTTAACACTAGGAGTTGATATTTCTTTTTAAACCTTTAAAATCAAATCGTATATATGAAGCATAATATATTGTTATGGATGACTGTATGTCTGTTAGGAACTTCCTGCTCGAACATACTTGATAAGGAACCTGATTTTGTTTCTCCTGATTATTATTATAATACGGAAAGCGAACTGTTACAGGCGTTGAACGGAGTGTATAATCGTCTGATTGACACAAACGGAAGAATGTACAGTAAGGGACTTTTTAGCTTATTTGTACTGAGTGACGAGTCTTTTTATACTAATAATTTTAATAACACTAATATCCGTGCAGGCGTAATGGACGCCGCTGATCTGGATGTCGGACGTTTCTGGGAAGTGTTGTATGAAGGAGTGAACAGAGCCAATCTTCTGTTGTATAGTGTTGAAGGTAAAGAATTGGATACCGACATGATGAAAGCAGCAAAGGGAGAGGCTCTTTTCTTGAGAGGATATTTCTATTATCTGCTGACCTCTTTCTTTGGTGAAGTACCTTTGAAACTTGCTCCGACAATGTCTGCCAATGATAACTATTTGGCGAAATCGCCATTGACGGATATTTACAAACAGATTGTAAAGGATATGCAAGAGGCGGAAAAACTGGTATTGGATATTGATGCACTTGGCTATAACGAACGAATTACCAAAACGGGGGTTCAGGCTATTTTGGCAAGAGTATTTCTTAAAATGGCGGGTGAACCTCTGAAAGACGAGACGCGCTATGCGGATGCTTTGGAATATGCCAACAAGGTGATTGCTTCTACGAAGCATGAGTTGAACCCCGATTATAAACAAATCTTTATTAATCATTCGCAAGATATTAATGAAAGCAAGGAGTGTATCTGGGAAATAGGCATGTATGGTAACAAAATTGGTACGGTAGATTTGGCCGGCTCCGTAGGAGTGGAGAATGGCATTTTGTGCCGTGATGAATCAATAGGCTACTCAGGAGGTCCGATGAAGGCTTCTAAAAGACTTTATGATTCATATGGAGAAGGTGATTTGCGTAAGGACTGGAATGTAGCTCCTTATTACTATAATGTAGTGGAAGAAACAAAGGTCAATGAGGAAACACAGGAGGTGGAAGTGGTTCAGGTAACTAAGAAAGTAATGTTCTCGGCTACTCAGATATATAATCGTAACCCAGGTAAATGGAGAAGAGAGTACGAAATAGGACAAAAAGCACGTCTCTTTAATTCCACAAATTTTCCTGTTGTCCGCTACAGTGATGTCCTGCTGATGAAAGCAGAGGCAGAGAATGAAGTTAACGGTCCTACCGACGAAGCGTACGACGCAATCAACCAGGTGAGAAGAAGAGCTTATGGGAAGCCGATTCATACTGTTGATGCGACAGTGGACCTTCCCGCAGATTTGGCTAAGACGGATTTCTTGGAAGAAGTAAAAAAAGAACGGTTTAGGGAACTTTGCTTTGAGGGGATGCGTAAACTCGATCTGCTTCGTTGGGGAGAATATGTGGCTACAATGAAGGCTTTTGGTACGGAAATTTCAACGACTGCTCCGTCGGAATTCAAATATGCAAGTAGAGTAGGGCAGAATATAACGGACCGTAATGTTCTCTTCCCGATTCCGAATACGGAGATTACCGTCAACAAGCTAATGACGCAGAATGAGGGTTGGTAATTGATTTTTTATCTGTTTAAAATAATCGAACATGAAAAATATAATAAGATATTGCGGTTTGTTACTTGTGGGGCTGGTTTCCTGCATGGAAGATGAGGCTCCAAGTGTGGAACTGAACGTGGCGCTGGATAAACAAGTCTATCAGGTGGGCGAACCTGTAACTTTCAAGTTGAACGGAAATCCGGATAATATAGTGTTCTATTCGGGAGAGGTAGGGCATAATTATGCTTATAAAGAAAGATATCATGCGGATGGTGACCTGTTGGTCAAATTCAATTCTTGGGTGCGTTATGGAGATATTTATCATAATCTGAAATTCTTAGTCTCTTCTGATTTTAGTGGAATCTATGACAAGGAGAATGTGGAAGCAGCTACATGGATTGACTTGTCTGATAAGTTCCGTTTTTCAGTAGGGGATGATCAGACTCCTTCCGGGGAGGTAAATTTGAAAGAGTATGTCGGTGCGGAAGAGGATGCAAAGTTATTTGTTGCATTCCGTTATGAAGATGAACAGAAAGCACGGCAGAACAACTGGATTATTCGTTCCATCACACTTGACTGCGTTTCTGCCGAAGGGGTACGAAGCAATTTGGCTACGATGTCTACTATGGGCTGGAAGGTGGTTGATTTTGAAAATCCAGCAGTGACATGGAATGTTGCTTCTACCAGCCAGATATTAATTGATGGTGGAGCTAATCAGCCGAAGAATGTAGACTGGGTTATTTCGCAGGCTTTTGATGTCCGAAAAACAACTCCGGATACGGGCGTTGCGTTGAAGAATATCAGTACCACGATGGATGAGTATAAGTACGTATATACTAAACCGGGAATCTATGAGGTTGTATTCGAAACCACATCCGACTGGTATAATGGCAATGATCATGCATTGACGAAGCTTACTGTGGAGGTGCAAGGTAAAGTAGAAGAAGAGATTCCTGCTTCGTTGAGTGTCTTGCCGGATAAAGTGGAATGTAAGGTAGGAGAGCCTATAACGTTTAGTTTGACAGGTAATAATGCCAGCAATGTAGTTTTCTATTCCGGAGAAAGTGGACATAACTTTGATTTCAGAGAAAGGTTTTATGCGGATAATGACATCGTGGTGAATTTTTCGACATGGGTGCGTTATGATGTGGATCAACTTTTAAAGTTTAAAATATCAACAGATTTTGATGGTGTGTACGAAAAGGGACATGTAGAAGCTGCTACGTGGGTTGATTTGTCAGATAAATTTGCTTTCTCGACAGGAGCAGATAAAACGCCTTCAGGTGAAGTTAGTCTGAAAGAAGCTGCTGGTGATGATCCTAATGCCCGGATATTTGTGGCTTTTCATCATAAAGATGAAGAGGAAGCTGTAGAGAAACGGAATGATTGGATTGTCAGAACGTTCGAAATGGACTTGATTTCTCCGGAAGGTTTTAGGAGTAATTTAGCGAAGATGTCTACGAAAGATTGGTGGACAGCCGTTGACTGTTTAAATCCGAACCGAAATTGGAATGTAACTCTTCAACAGCTAGTGTTAATAGGAGGTACTAATAAGCCAACTAATGACGATTGGGTTATCTCCAAACCTGTTTATATCAGAAAAGGTACTCCCGATAAAGGAGTCTCTTTAAATAGTGTTACTTCCAAAGATTATACCTACACTTACAATACTCCCGGTGTTTATAAGGTTGTATTTGACTGGTATGATGGAAGTAATTATTCGCAAGTGAAATTAAATATTGAAGTAAAAGAATAACTGATAAAAATGAAAGGGATGCCAAAGAATTTCATTAACTATTTTTCTGTAGTCGTAGTTTTAAGCTTATCTATCGCTTTATCAGCCCAGGAATTGTCCGTTGTGCGATTGACTAATGAGCAACTTGAACTTGGATGGAAAAAGGGCGTTGGTGGATATACATTAGAAACGTTGAAAGTGAAGGGAACGAATGGTTGGGAGATAATGGAAATAGCTAAGTATCAGCATAATGTTTTATATGCTTCCTCAAAACCGGAAACGGCACCACAGGCACTATATGATAATACGGGAAAAGAGATTCTTTTCCCGGCTCCGCAATATCGTTATATTATACCTTCATGGCAACAGAACACAAATGCTGTTGCCATGAATAAAGCAGGAGAGAATATAGTTTTTTATCCTTCGGCAGTGAAACGTGTTTCTGATACAGAAATCTGTTTCCGATACGAAAATGAGACGATGCGGATTACGGAAAAATGGTGTATGGATTCTCTTCATCAGAATGATATAAAAGTTGATTTTATATTGCATTCCAAGAAGACAGGTTATTATTCTTTGGCAACCCCTTCGCTGGTTTCAATAGATAAATATAATTTCCAATGGGCTACCGTTCCCGGAATATTTCAGGGGAATGCTATAAATACAGACTTTGTACAAGCGTATGGCTATGGTCAGGGAATCCCCGACATACCGGTAGTGGCAAGAGAACGTACTGCTTCTACATTATCCTCACTGATAACGGATAGAAAGGGTGTGACTATTGCTGTAACAGCGGAACCTGGTACTGGCAGAGATCCCTGGCCGAAGGATAAAAAGATGCATGCGGAATGGCAACTCGGATTGTCGGTTATGAACCGGGAAGGGGAATTCTCGCCTACACTTTATCATCCTGTGTTGGGAGAGAAGAATTCATTGATGAATGTAGGGGACAGTCTTTCTTTCTCTTTCCGTTATACTATTCAGAAAGCAGATTGGTATGCTGTATTGAAACATACGATTAATGATATTTATCGTTTCACTGATTTTCTAAGGTTGAAACAGACAAAATATTCATTGACACAAAGACTTTATGATATGCACGCATATCTTACTAATGACAGCACTTCCAAATGGCATAACCTTGTATATAAGGGAGTAACAATTGGAGCACAAGACTATCTGGGTGGTGTGTATGATTCAGAAAAAGATGCCATGAAAAACTCCGATTATGGAGCTATGTGGATGTTGGCAAAGTTGACGGATGATCCTCGCTTGACACAGAAAAGACTGCCGAATGCGTTGAACTTTAAATTGATGCAACAACATGCGGAGGAAGATTTCCTTTGTGGTTCCTCTGCCGGACAGTATTATTTGTATAAAAGCAAACGGTTTACCGAAGAGTGGGGGCCTTATACCGAACCCATTGCAACCACTTATTATATGTTGATGGATATGGGTAATATTCTGCTTTTTGAACCGCAGCAGAAGGAATTAAAACAGCATGTCAAACTGGCTGCCGACCGTTTGTTGGAATGGATGAAGCCCAACGGACAATGGGAAGTAGCTTATGAGAATAAGACATTAAAGCCTACTTTTACTGATATTACAGATTTACGACCAACGTTTTATGGATTATTGATTGCTTACGAGATATTGAAAGATAAGAAATATCTGCAGGCAGCTATACAAGGAGCGGATTGGTATGTGGAGAACGCTGTAAAGAAAGGACATTTCCTAGGCGTTTGCGGTGATACTCGTTTTGTTCCGGATTTCGCCACAGCCCAAAGTACACAAGCCTTATTGGAACTGTATAATGTGACGAAAAACGAAAAGTATAAGGAAGCTGCTATATCAACTGCTAAGATTTATACGGCATCGGTTTATACGCATCCTATACCGACGTCAGTAGTAAAACAAGTGAAAGGGATAGAACGAAAAGATTGGGAGATCAGTCAGGTGGGATTGAGTTTTGAGCATGGTGGAGTAGCTGGTTCTGCCAATCATCGCGGACCAATATTATTGGCTAGCCATGCCGGAATGTTCGTACGGATGTATAGGCTGACAAAAGATTCATTATTTTTGAATATGGCACGTGCGGCTGCCATAGGAAGAGATGCATTTGTGGATTTTAAAACGGGAGTCGCTTCCTATTATTGGGACTCGATGAATAATGGAGCCGGACCTTATCCACATCATGCTTGGTGGCAGGTGGGATGGATTACCGACTATTTATTGTCTGAAATATCTCTCCGTTCAAATGGCGGGATAACTTATCCGGGTGGATTCATTACTCCTAAAGTGGGCCCCCATCTAACTTATGGTTTTACGTCTGGTATGGTATTTGGTACGAAAGCCGATTTGATAATGCGTCCGGGATTATTTAAACTGGATAATCCTTATATAGAATATATGGCTGCTTTGAACGAGAAGGAGAAAACAGTTTTCCTTATCTTGCTGAATAATGATGATGAAAAGCAGACTTCTCTGATTGAAATGGATACGAAATGTTTGTTCTCTGGAAAGAAAATCCGGGTGAAGAACGTTGCTAGCTTGAATAATCAAGGTCATTCTACACTTGTAGATGGAGTGGAGAATTGGAATGTAACGATTGATGCATATGGCTTGACGGTTTTAAAGATTAAATATAAATAGGATATGAGCATAAATCACTGGATAGTAAAGAATCTTGTTTGCACCCTTTTTTTGGTGGTTGGAGGATTGAATATATATGCGCAAAAAGATAAATATTTGATTGAAGCTGAGGCTTTTCAGTTCAAAGGAAAATGGTCAACAGATAGATCGGCAGATTGCATGGGGAGTGCAATGCTCCGTTTGAACGGTGGCGGAAGTCTTGATGAACAGTTTGATGCGCTTACGGTCGTCAATATAATGGAAGAAGGAGACTATAATGTATGGGTGAGGTCAGCGGATTATGATAAACTGCCGGGGACACGCTTATTCCGTTTAAGTGTGGATGAGAAACCAATGAAAGAATCTGGAAAACATGGAAAAGTCGGATTCTATTGGGAAAATGCAGGCTGTGTGCAGTTGGCAAAAAAACAGGTATTATTGCGATTGCATGATACGAAGAGGAATTTCGGCCGATGTGACGCAATCCTATTGGTAAAAGATCACTCTATCAACCCCAATGAGATGGATAGAAAAGAAGTGGGCAAATGGAGAAAAAATCCCGTTAAAATAGAGACGAAAGGTTCGGGTTTTGATAATGTGTCTACTCCGCTTTTATTATCGCCCGATGCAGAGGTGGTGGCTAATATAGAGAATCCGAATATTCGGGTGAGTTTTGTAAAAGCTGGAGCAAACAACCAGGCGATTGCCTGCCGGACAGAAATTAAGGTGAAAGGAACCTGGCGCCGTTTCTTGTCTACTATGGAAGACCATAAGGTATTTCTTATTACTGCGGAGCAAAGTCCGGTAGATAATGATAAATTCTTTCCTTCCTGGAAGAATGCGGTGTCAAAAAGTTCATTTACTGTTGGTGGAAAAGAATACACGGTACAGTCTGACGAGGATTATTTGAATCCTTATGTTGCGGGAGTGCTCAGTGAAGCTATTCCGGTGAAAGCTGTGAACAAGGACAATAACAGTATTGAAGTACAATATATTACGAAGAATGGATCTTCTATCACTGGTTACTGGACGCTGCCTGCCAAAGGCAATCATGTTGAGGTGAGATTATCTTGTCGTCCGGCTACTGATGGAATGTATAGTATGGGGCTTTCAGCTTTTCAGCCTGTGCCCCAACCGAATATGAGTAATATACTTCTTTCGCCGATGTTTCAGTATAAACGAGTTTCTTCACATCCGGTGATGATGCTTTCTTCAATGATGCAACAGCCGTTAGCTATTGCAGAATCTGCTACTCCTTTGGGTGGAGTAATGTCATCGTTTATATGTGGGGATGATAGTACTTTCCCGCAAGAATGGGGAAGTGTGGATTTTTCTCCGATGGGATTTTCCGTCAAGAATGAGCAGAATGTGGTTCAGCCGGTAGCTTTTGCTCCTGTTATGGGGATGAAGGATTCTCATGTGAAGGCAGGACAGGTGATTGAACGTAAGTTTGTGGTAGGCATACTTCCGGCAGGTTGGAATGAGGTGATAGAATATATTTCGGATCAAGTATATAAGGTAAAAGATTACAGGAAGCAAAAAGATGTATCACTGACTGAGGCAATGTTTAATATTCTGGATTTGATGCGTAATGAAGAGTATGGCGGATGGGATGCCCATCTTAAAGGATTCTATGATATTGAAGGGGATCCGGAAACGGCTCCGACGGTAGTACATGCTGCTCCTTTGGCAATTATCGCAGCGTCTGTCCTCTCGGAAGACGAGGAGTTTTATCTGTCACGCTCTTTGCCAACAATAGAATATACATTGTCTCGGAGTGGATACAGATGGGCTACAGACCTGGTTCCAAGCGGATACAACAAGACGCTTGAGACGTTTCGGCTCAATCCTTTTAATTCCCAGTTCAATACTTCTTATTATGAAGGTTTACATCGTCTGTTAGGAGGGTTGAATCCGTGGCTGGTTTCTATTGCTTTGCCGGGGGATACATTGAGAAAAACAAAGGGATATTCTACACAAGTTCTCTCTTGGGTGCAGGCTATCTCCGCTTATAATTTGACAGGAGACGAGAAATGGAAACGGTTTGCTACTTCTACAGCCGACCGGTATATAGATTTGCAGATATATAAGAACTCATCCCAACCGGTGGGATTGATGTCTTTTTATAATACGAATGTGTATGCTCCGTGGTGGGACTTGATTGACTTGTATGAGTTGACAAAAGAAGAGAAATATTTGAAAGCGGCTCAATATGGAGCTTCTAATACCATCGCGGGAATCAGATCTTTCCCTACCGTTACAGAGGATTTACAAACGATTCATCCGGGAAACCGTTTTGATGGGAATACAAACCTGTGGTGGAAAGGAAAAGAGAAATATCGTCTGGGATTCCCCCGCGTGGCGAACGATGCGCAAGAGAAGCAAGTGCCGGAATGGCTTGTTTCACCGGTCGGACTAGGTTTTGAACAGCCTTCCACTTATTTCCTGCGGACAAAGGGAAAGCAAGTGCGTCCGGTCTTTATGAGTAACTGGGCTCCTCATCTGCTTCGTCTCTATCAATATACTCGTAAGCCTATTTACGAGACTTATGCCCGGAATGGAGTGATTGGGCGGTTTACAAATTATCCGGGATATTATGCTACAGGATATACAGATATTACTCTGTCACCAGACTTTCCTTATAAGGGTCCGGATGTAAGCTCTATCTATTATCACCATATTCCGCCCCATTTGGCATTTACGTGGGATTACCTGGTGTCTGAAGCTATAGAACGTTCTAATGGGAATATTAACTTTCCATTCTGCAAGCAGGAAGGCTTTGTATGGTTTACGAACCGTATCTACGGGAATGAGAAGGGGAAAATATTTGGAGACAGCAAGGCAAAGCTTTGGATAAAGAAAGGGTTGATTCAGATAGATAATCCGACAGTAAACTATCTGACTGCGGTTTCCGATAAGTATTTTTGGGTGATTTTATCCGGTGAATCTAAACAAGAAGAATCACTTACTATTCGCTTGGACAAGGTTGCCGAATTGGTTGGTCAAGGTGATATTGTACAATATACGGAGAAAGGGAAGACAGCAAAAGTAAACCGGGTTGGAAATGCGATTAAGGTATCTGTTCCGGGGAAAGGTTTCAGGGCTTTGGCGTTTCCTTTAGCTGAAACTCGCAAGGAGAATCGTTACCCTGTATTGAAAAATGGAATAAAAGTGGTTGATATGGGAGAACCTTTCGGTAAGGTGTTCTTATTCCGTATCCGTTCACCATTCGGATGGGATTCAGTATATGGGTTTGCTGAAACTGCGCCGGCTAAGGAAAAAGAAATGTCGGTATCGGTGGTGTGTAATGGACAATCTTGTACTGTTTCTTCTTATCCCTTTGAATGGAGTTTCTATAAATTGGGAATGGACGAAAAAGCCATTGTCAAAGTAACGGTGAGTTCGAAAGGACAGGTAGATAAAACGGAGGAAATCATACTTAATTCAAAATGAAAATGATACAGATACGACAATTAGGGACTATTATTGCAGGAATGGTATTAATGACGGTATTTCCCTGCGTTTATGGACAAAGTCGCGCTGATTTGGATAAGATTGCTGCTTCGCAGGCAGGGGCCTCTCCTTTGGTGTATACAACGGCAGATAAGGAAATTCCATTGATACAACTCGGAAATTATTATGATGAGAAAGAATGTACGGTAAGAAAGGGGCTTCCTAACTTTTACTCAAAAATAAAGAAAGAGCAGGAAATTACGGTTGCTTTTATTGGTGGTAGCATAACGCAAGGAGATTATTGCTATCGTTTGCAAACTACCCGATACATGGAAAATACTTTTTCTAATACCTGTTTTAAATGGATTAATGCCGGAGTGTCTGGTACGGGTACGGATTTGGGTGCTTTCCGGATTCGGGAACAAGTATTACAGTACAAACCGGATCTTATTTTTATTGAATTTGCCGTAAATGGTGGTTATCCTGACGGAATGGAGGGAATGATCCGAAAGATTATAAAAGAGAATCCTCATACGGATATTTGTTTGATTTATACGATTTATACGAATCAGGCTACTGTCTATCAGAAAGGGGATGTTCCACAAGTGATTAAAAGATTGGAAGATATTGCAACGTATTACCAACTCTCTTCTATTCATTTAGGCATGGAGGCGGCAGCACTTGAAAAGGCTGGTAAGCTACTTTGGAAAGGGACCAAAGAAGTTGCCGTTGGGAAAATTTTATTCTCTAATGACGGGGTACACCCTATCACTGATGGAGGGAACTTATATGCTTCCGCGATTGCACGAGGACTGGAGAAAATACGAAAAGAAAATAGTGCTTCGCAGGTACATATGCTTCCTGAACCGCTTTTCGGTTCGGAGTGGGAAGAAGCCGAAATGTATATCCCTTCACAGATTGCTTCTTTTGATAATTCATGGAAAGAGATTAATACATCAGTGACCCCTTCTTTAAAGAAGTTTTCTGGCTGGTTCGATACAGTGATGACTAGTAGTAAGGAAGGGTCATCATTTTCTTTTGGCTTTGAAGGAGATATGATAGGCTTATTTGATATTGGCGGTCCAGAAGTAGGGCAAGTGGAAGTTCTGATTGATGGAAAATTTGTTCGATTGAAAGAGATTAGTACTAAAGGTTTTCATCTATATGAGGCGAATGATCGTATCGGGAATTATACTTTGAATCGTTTTAATTCTTGGTGTAACAATCGTTATCGGGGGCAGTATGATGTGATAAAGTTGAAAAAAGGTATTCATCAAGTAACTATTCGAGTCTCTTCTGAGAAAGCTGACAAGAAAAAAATACTCGGTAATAAACAATGGGAGGATATAACAGCTCATCCTGAAAAGTATGATCAGTCTACAATTTATTTGGGAAGGATACTCTTACGTGGAAAACCGATTCCATGCGAACGCATAAAGGGAGTGCCTAAACTGCCACAACAACTGAAGTGGGAACAGAAAATGAAGCGTTATGAAAAGGCGGATTCCATCAATCCTCCGGCAAAAGATTTGATTCTTTTTGTGGGTAGTTCGACGATGGAGAATTGGAAAACTTTGGCAGATGATTTTCCCGGGAAGCCGGTTCTTAACCGGGGAGTTTCCGGCACGAAAACAATAGATTTGATTAATTACAAAGACCGCTTGATAAGCCCTTATCATCCTAAACAGATTTTTGTTTACGAAGGAGATAATGATATTGGTTACCAATGGACTCCGGATGAAATATTGGAGCAGATTAAGAGATTGTTCTTTATTCTCCGGAAAGAAAAACCGGAAGCGGAAATTATCTTTATTTCTATCAAACCGTCTGTGCGGAGATTGAAGGACAAAGAGAGGATCGAGCAGACAAATGCGTTGATAAAAGAGTTTGTAGAGCAACAAATGAATACTGCTTACGCAGATGTATATAATCCGATGTTTACACCAAAAGGGGAATTATTTCCGGAACATTATCGGGAGGATGGGTTACATCTGACGGCTGAAGGTTATGCAGTGTGGAAAGAGGTTATCTCCAAGTATATTAAATAACAAATAGTAGAATAGAATGATGAAGCATTTAATGATCGCTGGGATTTTGAGTTGTTTTTCTATGGGCGGCTTTGCTCAGATATATAAAGATAAAACAGCTCCTGTGGAGGACAGGACGAATGATTTGCTCCACCGCATGACATTGGAAGAAAAATTAGATTATATAGGAGGATATAAAGGCTTTTATATAAGGGGAATCGAACGTTTGGGCGTGCCCGAGATAAAGTTGACGGATGGTCCTGTCGGTACGCATAAAGATGGAAAATCGACAGCTTATCCGGCAGGGGTACTGACTGCTTCGACCTGGAACAGAGAGCTGGTGTATGAATTGGGAAAGCAATTGGGGAGAGATTCTAAAGCACGTGGTGTACATATATTATTGGGACCGGGTGTGAATATCGTTCGTTCTCCTTTGTGCGGAAGAAATTTTGAGTATTTCACGGAAGATCCATATTTGAACTCTCAGGTAGCTATAGGTTACGTAAAAGGATTGCAGGATCAGAAAGTGGTGGCTACTCTGAAACATTATGCTGCGAACAATCAGGAGTGGGACAGGAACAATGTAAGCAGTGATATTGATGAGCGTGTGTTGCATGAAATATATCTGCCTGTCTATAGAGCCGCCATTCAGGAAGCTGGTGCGGGTGCCGTTATGGATAGCTATAATCCGGTGAATGGAGTACATGCCACGCAGAATGATTATTTGAATAATCAGGTGTTGAGAAAACAATGGGGATTTGATGGAATTGTTATGAGTGACTGGTCGGCTACTTATGACGCTGTGGAGGCTGCTAATGGTGGTTTGGATTTGGAAATGCCGCGTGCCAAATGGATGAATAAGGAGAATCTGATGCCTGCGATAAAAGCTGGAAAAGTGAAGGAAGCGACTATTGACGAGAAAGTGAAGAGAATTCTGAGGATAATGTTTCGGTTCGGTTTTTTTGATAATGAACAGTTGGATAGCTCTATTCCATACAATAATCCGGAAGCGGCAAAAGTGGCATTGGAGTTGGCTAGAGAAGGTATTGTATTATTGAAGAATGAGAATGATCTACTTCCATTGAATCCTTCAAAAGTGAAGTCAGTTGCTGTGATTGGTCCTAATGCAAACTCTTATATATCGGGAGGTGGAAGTTCTTATACATTTCCGTTTCATTCTGTTTCAGTATTGGATGGGTTAAAGAATGTCGGACAGGATCTTCAGATTTCGTATGCACCCGGAGTACCTACCTTGACAGAAACAGTTGTTAATGCAATTTTTTACACAGAAGCGGGGAGTCGGATTAAAGGACTTAAAGCTGAATACTTTGATAATATTCGTTTAAAGGGAGCGCCGGCAAGAACTGTGATAGATACGATTGTTAATATAGGTAACGGCTGGCATATTGCTGCCGAAAACAAAGGTATTCCGTATGACCACTGTTCCATGCGATGGAGTGGAGTCGTACGTCCGGAGAAGACTGCTAATTACCGGTTCATAGTCAGAGGATTCGATGGGTTCCGCTTGAAGATTGGTACGGAAATGCTGATTAATGAGTGGAGAGACCAAGGAATAACGACTCGTGAGACTGTATTGGCGTTGGAGGCCGGGAAGGAATATCCTGTTGTCCTTGAATATTTTGCTAATGTGCATCCTGTTGATATTTCTTTTGGATGGAGAGAGGATAGATTGCTTTTTGATGAGGCTGTAGAGATTGCCAGGAAATCTGATGTGGCTATTGTGAACATTGGATTTAATGAAAGTAGTGAACGTGAAAGTAATGATCGTCCTTTCGAGTTGCCCGAATATCAGGATAGTTTAGTACAGTGTATTACGGCTGCCAATCCCAATACGGTTGTGTTGCTGAATGCGGGTGGAAATGTGGATATGTCAAAATGGATAGATAAAGTTCCTTCTTTGTTACATTTGTGGTATGCCGGTCAGGAGGGTGGAACGGCTGTTGCTGAAATTCTGTTTGGGAAGGTAAACCCCAGTGGGAAACTACCTATCTCTTTTGAAAAGAAATGGGAAGATAATCCGGCCTA
>OGZY01000960.1_pt1 | contig 14253 bp, 13 predicted proteins | sample 1576911 | NCBI WGS metagenome assembly OGZY01 (sample SAMEA3541488, study PRJEB24748) | human gut metagenome | biome: human gut; feature: human-associated habitat; material: faeces | place: China | collected 2012 | reverse complement strand
AGACTCCAGACCACGGTCTTTCCAGGATTCAAGCCAGGCTGTTATCTCCGGACAATCCACCCACTCCTTAACGAGCTTTCCATCTTTTATGCTTTTGATGTATATAGCCGGGCCAAGCCCATAAAGCATATTAACCTGTTTGGTTATCAATCGAGGCAATAAACGGTTCTTCTTGATATCGTTCTCTACCTCTTCACACTTCATGTTATTAGCTCCACGTGCACACACATTAAACCCACCAATTGACTGCCAATTGTAGTCTGCAGGAAGAATTGTATTTGAATTAACGAAGCCCGGATCCTTCAGCCCTGCCGTGGGATTCGTACCTAATTGAAAGGAAATGACACTACCACTCTCTGCATAGTAACCATAATTTCCCAACATCTCTACACTATCACTCATAACCAGTCTATTTTATGCAATTTATATCCATCTTGAGGAAACCCCATGTAGCGAATAAGTATGCGATAGCACATTTTGGGATCACCGTTCCCATCATTAAAGAGAAAGAAGTTCTCACCATCAATACTGAACCGTTCTTCAGGAAGTTGCGTTCGGAATGTGCACCCCTCCCTCACTGCCAACCTTTCGGAAGCCTCTCCTTTCTGCTTAGAGTAAGGGAAGAAAGCAATGGTGAAGCACCCATCCGGCAACTTTGAGATCTCCTTCGCCCATTGCAGTGCATTTATGCCTGTCATCGTCGTTTCCATGCTCGAAATTACCGTTTTTACCCCCCTCTCGAAAGGACGAACCGAGGGCACTGTCATATTTCCGGACAAATGCATTTTTTTGCACCTCAAACCGCTTTTTCAGCGGGGCGTGGAGAATTTCGTCTTACATTTTTTCGTTTTTTTGTTTTCAAAACGTCTTTAACCTGTAAACCTGTATTTTACATATAAAAACGATGTCAAAAGCATTATATTATATAAGATTTACGGATAACGATATTACTCTAGTATGTACATTATATCCCTATATTTTCGGGCAAATCATCCGGTATATTACTTAATTCACCTTGTATTCTATCACCGTATAACCCGAAAAGTAGGTAAATTAGTGCAGAAGGAAGCTGTGTTGTAAGTCCTGCCTGGTGTTTCAATGGCACTTTAACTTCAGAAGATTTATCTAGTTCAATACGCCCGTCCGTTTTCTTTAAAGGGGAAAGCGGAATGGCACTACAAAGGTTCGGGCATTCATTCTCATCTATCCGACATACGGGTAATGCATTACTTCGTTCACCAAACAAGAGCAATAAAAGCTTAAATTGCTGCCAGTGGTAGATTGTGGATTGTCCTTCGTTCATAAGTTCAACAGTAAAGCCGTAACTTTCTAATTCTCTTTTCAATATACGAGCATCAGACGTTATTTTTTCAAGGTCTTCACGACGTTTATTGGCTGCCCGGTCATGATAAAGCACAATGTGTTTATTAATCGCATCAGTTCCAAAATAATCAAATATTTGCTTTGCCAGCTCCGGCTGTTCTGCCGGATAATAACATGTAAATTCTTTCAGAACACGGAGTTCATGACCATAATCTCTTTCCTGGGCAGCCACAATACTGGAAAAGTGTCCGGGATCGTAGCCAAGAAAAATCCGTTCACGTTTATCGTAATATTTTAGATACCTGGAAGTTAAAACAAAGTGTTCACGCAAATCAAGTTTTAAAATTGATTCATAGCGATAGCCATCGGAGAACTGGTGCTTGTCTTTCCGATAGTTTGCAAAGAATTTATTAACAACTTCCTTCTTGCGGATTGCACAAATAGAAGTCAAGAACTCATCGAGATCAAGTGATTCAAGCTGTGTGCGGAAAAATTTAGGTCCTAGTATATCCTTGTTCGCGAAAGAAGAAGCACGGATATAGTAACTCGCATTTCTACGCATATCCGCAAGGCGTGGCTTCCAGGCTGCTACAACACGTTTTGCTTTCTCTGTTTCCAGACGTAGAGCTTCAATGATGACAGGATTCTTTTCCTCTCTCATCCGGATATTATTGCGGTATATTTTATATAGGGCTGCATGCAGATATAAAGAGGCTGATGCGATTTCATCAATAAGCTGCTGATTGACATTATTTTCATACTCTTCGTACCAATTGTCTTCCCCTAAGTCTAAACGGGCAGTATCCGACACGCCGGTTATGCCTTGATAATAATGTGACATACGGATAGAAGCTGAAGAACCACGCAGAGACGGAAACAAACGAGTTTTTAACTTCTCTCCTTTATTGTGTTTCATTTCCTCCACGAAGGCATGCACTCCACTTCGACCGGCAACAGATTCAGGCTGATCAGAACTCACCATTTGCAGATGATGGCCATCACGAAACAGAATGCTATGTTTTGGATAAGCAATCGGATATCGAGGCTTTCGGAAATGAGAAGGTATTTTCGTTTCTCCCACGATATAATCAATACCATATTCAAGCATTGAACGCCGCCCATCGCCCACCGGCTTAGAAAAATATGCCTGAATATTAGGCCACACGTTTGTCATTAGAGCCACGTATGTTTTATGAACCAGGAATGAAAGCTCTCCAGGCATATCATTTGCAACACGAATGATACGTGGTCCCATCACTCCTTCAGTTTTACCCGTAGCACGCCCGGCTTCTACAATGAGCACATTTGAGTCAACGACATTCGCCCTAATCTGCATCGCATTTTGATAGCATTCTTCAAACGATGCTGTCAAATCTAAAGTAGCAGCACCAGCACTAAGCGATTGCGATGATTGTGAATAAAGTTCTATCCCCATATTATTCTCCCGTCTCTTCAGGTTCTATAATTTCTGCTTCTTGAATATCGGCATCACGTAACAAACGTTTTTTATCAGCCTTTTCAATAGGGAGCGAATCAATTAGGTTAATATAAAATCCCTCATTGTTCTTACGTGCAATCTCCTTGATTGATTTCTTCTGAAAGCCGAGATCTTCGGGAGTAAGATTCGGAGAAATAAGAAAGACAATGCCAAGATCACGATCCGCTTCGGCTATTTCCGAGGCTCTACGTCGACATTCCAAGGCCGCATTATAACATTTCTCCTGTGTCTTGTAATCTCCCCTTACAGCGCATAATTTCGCCAAATCCTCGTATTTGTCTGCATAATTAGACTCCCAAACCTTGATAGATACATTATTATCGATATTAAAGTAATTTATGGCAGCATAGATACGGGCCTTACAAGTCCGTTCATCAATATTAATCCGTTGAGAAGCATTAATCCTCTGCCGTAATAACTTGGCTGCACGAGTGATATTCCTCTCATATTCAAATATCTCTGCCGCCCATTGTAGCTGCTTTAAAAATAGCCGAATTTCCTCCGGAATTCCAGAACAACTTCCAGTCGTCAGGAACTCTGAAATCAGATCCGGGTGTATCTTATCAAGGTGGTCTAATTGTGTCATACTCCAAACAGTTGTTTTCGCAGGTCTAATTCGACACGCTGGTTCTTACGTTCTTCCAATAGAGTGATAGCCTCGATATCACCTGTATTGGCTTTCTCCATTAGTTTTTTATCTATATTAAATTCACCAAGAGTACGACCGTTATTGTAAGCGTCATTATATGTGTCTCCCGAAAGGCTAATCCTAACGATCAAAGCCAGCCTCTCTCTTCCGGTAAGCCCGAGAAGATAAGCGATACGTTGAGGATTACACCCTATTTCCGCATACTCCCGTACTTCTTTCAAGTATTGTTCACCAATATATGATACTGTGTCTATTTCTGATGTGGGGGAAAGCTTCTCCTTCATATAAGTTCATTTTATAAAGCAAATATAAAGAGCGTAATTTATATAGTGAAGGACATTTCGATAGCAAAACAATAATCCCCAGATGTACATGTGGATAATATCCAGATGTACGTCCGGGGATAACCGAGATATACATCTGAGAATGACCGAGATGTATGTCTGGGTAATAGCATTACTTAATCAAGCGGTGGCTTTTTAAATGTTAGTATTAGCTTTTCAAGATAACGTAAATCTTGAATATACGACAGACGTATCTTGGGATCATCCAAAGAAGTAGGAACATCCTCACAAAGTAGTACATCAATCATATTCTCAAGAACCTCAATATGTCCTTTTATGCCATCATCTTGAAGACAGAGAATAGTCTCTGTTGATTCTTCAGTCAAGATGATACCATTAATTTTTGTGTTCATGACTGCCCTCCTCTTGTTTTACGTAATCTATCAAGAAATCTTTGAGACGAATTATCTCCTCATAAGTTATCCCATTCATTTCGACATCAAGTCTGGTTGAGAATAAATTGTAACCAACGTCTTTACTGCCATTACTACCGACTACGACTACTTTACTAACTCCAAATTCATCATTCATGACTGGCCTCCTTTCTGAATTGAATTGTCATGTACTCTCCCGGAGCGACTTCGATAGATGTCTTGTTACCCGACTGGGATACGAGGTAGGATTCACTGTTTTCTGCAAGCAGATTAGCAAGTTTGCTAAAATAGTTCTGTAGCTTGCTTACCGGCACTTGGGCCGATTGGTTTTTCTTTTTCATAATGATGTAACTTTTGGCTTTTAGGCATATTCACTTGGACACAAGAACGGCTGCCATTTCCCGCTTCGCCAAAAGTTACATCATTAGTCCGCCTAAGCGTTTAATAAATGTCGGGAAAGAAAGCAGCCGCCATCTTTTTTATAATTTCGTATATCAAACTCTTGTGATGAAGAGCATGATAGGTATAGGCACAAAAAAGCCCACTATTTCGTATGAGCATTATCCGTTGCTTTCGGCATCGACTAACGATGATGAACTTTTGGCTTCTGCAAATATGAGGATAATATTTGAATGTGCAAAAAGAAAGTGTTTTTTTTAAAGAAACTACTTTCTTGATTCTTCCAGAATTGATTTAAATAAGGCTTCCCGGTCACGAAACCGGCGAAGATGTTCTTTATCTTGCGTCCGTTTATCTATACGTTCCGGACGCTTTAGAAAGGATTCGTATCTGCGAATATTATCGGAGCAATTCTTATACCGACGAAGGAACTCCAAGGGATCAGACGTTCGTAAACGTTCTAATTCAGCTCTTTCAGACCGATGAACAATAAGCGGATGTTTGTACCGAAATACTCCAGTATCGTTGTACGTTTGCAGCTCGGAGAATGCCAGTAAGTTCCGAATTCGTAGTTCAGCCATGTCAACGACTGCACGACTGGTCGGTTTCTTATCTAGCAATTCATCGAGCTGCTTCATTTTTTTCCAAGTCTGCACACGATCATTGTACAGGATCGTAGCTATTTGGACGTTTTCGTCTTCGAGGTTTTCCCAGTCGATTTGCGGGTACTCTTCGTGCTTTTGCTTTTTGGAGCTACCTTGATAGGTTCTTTTTTTTTCTCTTCCTCTAAGGCTTGTTCCGCCTGTTCCGCACGTTCTTCAGCTTCTGTTCTTGCATCCTGCTCCGCCTCGAGCTCTTCTTTCAGTTCCTGGTTCTCTTGTTCCAAGACTTCAACTTGTTCTGCAACTTGAGGTGCACATTTCTCCGCCTCTTGCTCTTTCTGCTTACGCAGTTCCGTTTCAGCCTGCTTTTCGTAAATCTCGGCATCGATCTCAAATGGGTTCTTTTCTTCTTGCACTGAAGTTTCTACTTTTCCCTCTAAATTGCCAGATAACAGATGTTGAGAAACAGTAGGTGCGTCTTCCGGAGTATCTCCTCCTGATTGTAATTCTGCTCCACTTGCTTCTTTGGCTTTTTCACTTTCACGACGATTTATCCGGATAGCATCCTTTGGCTTAAAGTCTAACAATGTATAAAGGATATCATCTGCATAGCGTTGTGGGTTACGAGCAAACATCTTAAGTTTAGGATGTGCCGGGGCAGATGTCCGAAGCAGACGCAAATCCACTTCGGCAGCCGCCGGATTACGTAACTCATTAAAGTATTTTGTTTTCTCTTTAAATCCGTACATAATTTATGCTGTTTGAATTCGACTTCCTGAAACTTCAATAAGAGTGGCTGGATCCAATATTCGGAATGTAATGGAAGAGCCGGCTTTTGCTGTCCAGGTAACTCCATCTTCCAAAATAAATGTGGCACCATCTGCTATTGTCGCAGCCTTATCTGTGCCAGTACCGGTTAAAGTGATATGCCTGCCTTTATCATTATTCGTCAAGCCCGAAACCGTTTCGATCGCATAAGTTGCAGCTGTACCGTTCGGGATCTCATAGGAGTTGCTTGTTGATTTAACAGCCAAGTCTTTAGTTCCCGCTGTATGCACTTCCGCCGGAGCCTTAACAATATCACCAACATACTTGTAATACTGCGTCACAGAGGTACGTTCAAAAGTGAAGGTTATATAACGGCCATCTTTATCATTCTTCGCTTCATAAGACTTCAAGACCATCGGTCTATCATATTCCCCTAATATATACCATTGATCCTCTCCGATCTCCTTAAACAATATCACAAACTTACCTCCGGCATGTTCCTCTATAAAGTTTAAGAGCTGATCCCGCATGCCACCCATGATCGCGACAAACTGATTTGTTCCGCTTGTTGTAATATCACCTTTTTCCCCATTGCCGACATAGGTTGGAATATCGTGCGCTTCAAAATACTTCATATATTCCCCCAGAAGCATTGGAAGAGTGGCGACCTCACGATTCGCATTGGCCCTCGGAAATTTCACATCCGGATTGATTTGATGAACATCTATCAGATAAATCTTATAGGCAATATTAGATCCATGTGTGTTCTTGTCAGAAACATCTTCAACATTACCAATGGCCATCATAGAAGCAAGAGAAGTTCCTGTGAACCCTGTCATACAAAACATGGAATGATCAGGATCCAGGAACATACCAACAACAAAAACAATGGCAAAAAGAAGTGCAAGAGATAAAAAGAGTTTTACCTGCATTTTACATGCATATTGATTCCCTTTTTTATAAGGGTTACTGATTTTTTTAGCTTTCATAAAACATCAATTTTGTAGTTAAGAAAAAAGGGTGGGCAGAACTCCCACCCCTGAAAACAAACACCTATTAAAAACTGAAATGACTATCTTACACCAGGAAGGTTCGGCTGCAATTCTGCATTGACTGTACGTACACCACCAACACAGCGTTCCAGTTCTCGGAAATTCCCCTTACTATTTAGAAGAACAAGGATATAATCACCTTCCTCTTTCGGAGTATAAGCTTCAGTGATATCTCCGAATTTTCCAGTTTTGGAGATTGTGGAAGCATTAGTTTTGGAGCCACATTCAATAAGATATCCGACACCCGGTTTTGCATTTTTGATGTCAGTGATTACAGTTGCTTTTGTGTTTTCACCTGTAATTTGCCAAAAACCATCCTTTGCGTCAATTTCGGTAGCATCAACTGCAACATCAACGGAAGGCTTATTCATGAAAATTTGCTGCCATTCGAAGTTATTTTGAACAAGTTCAGCACGTGTTTTGAAACGGCGTCCCAAGAATGCGGCAGCCGTACCTTCCTTCCAGGTAGACCAACATTTTACCATTTCCATGTCATCCTTTGCTTTAAAGGCCATCATCTCTCCTGGAATGTATTCCAAGAACTGCAAGTTGCCTGGAATATCAAGGAACATCAAGCAGCTTTGCCCTAAATAAGGCATCCATCGGATGTGAAGTTCGGTATCAGGAACAATATTCAGATAACTGTTAGGGCCAGTGAAATCAAGGTCTTTGCCGTACTTGGCCCGGCAACCTTCCTTCCACCAAGTTTGATGCAAGCTATTCAGATAAATAACATGCTGATCTAGATCCATATCTTCCGTACATTTTTCAATAATGTCAGCCACGAATTCCTTCACTGCATCCACCATGGTTTCCTTCGTATATGAGCGATAAGACTCATCGTCATGCAGCAAAATTTTATTTTCATGATAATACCGGAGCAATGTGTAGATAAGCCCCGTAGAAGCATTCAAAAAATGAGATGGAACACCCTTTTCCGGAGTGGCATAAACACCACGAACACGACGCTTGTTCTGTTCTACTTGTGCTGTTTCTAAGGTATTGACAATACAATACTCAATCAAAGACCATTTGATAGGATCAGAGCCTTCCTTATTGAGATAACCGATGTACATTCTTTCCAATTTCTTCATTGGCCCGAATTTCATCTTAATCATAGCGTCATCAACATGACCCATCTCATTTTCGAGCTTCATGCCGCCTTTCCAGACTTCACCTTCTTGCCAACCTTGAGAAACTTCATCAAAGAAAGTATTGAATACAAGGTCATGATCCTGCACGCCATATCTCACCGGGAAGAATTGAGTTAACTCACGTTTCTTCAGGACATGGGCGATTAATGCATCCTGACGACGAATTACGTATTGATCACCTACTTTGGCATCGTCAACTCCCGAAAGATCCGTTGAGAACTCACCTGCAGCAAGCTTTACCGGATCGAGTAGATGATTCTTATTCAAATATTCATAACGCCGAGCAAGAGATTTTGAGAAAACAGCCACTTCCTGAAAGAAAGCTTTCTCTTCACCATCCTCTATATTAGTAGAGGAATAATCAGGGTTTTCCGTAATCTTATTCCAACGTTTCGACATATCAAACATAGGAGCTTCAATGCCAAACAAATGTTTTGCAGTAGTGCCGGGTCCATTAATTCTCATAGTTACAGGAGTTCTTACCACTGCAGATGGAGCATCGGCTGCAGTTTGATCAGACATTTGTTTCACTAAATTCTGTAATTCACCATTTTGCTTTACTACGCTCCTGGCTAACTCGATAACACCTTCCGGTGTAGCTTCAGGCTGATTAAGCGACTTTTCTTCCTTTTCAGCCGCATTATTGGCAACTGCGGGAGGAGTCACAACACCGGCCAAAAGCGATTGTAACTGATTCATTTCATCCTGCGACATTTGCTGTTGCTGCTGTGCCGAATCCGCCTCCATATCTTCACGAAGATTTGCCTGAAATTCTTTCTGATAACGAGTAGCAATTGCTACAATGTCTTCAGATGTTAATTGCTTAGCCGTTGCCTTATCTGATAGCTTCAGAAGTTGTAAGACATTTCCTAATTTTTCTCTAAAGTTCATAATTAATTGATTGTTAAATTAGACATACTGATTTATTTTATTTCGGAGGGAAATGCTATCCAAGTATTCTCGTCCACGCGAGTTTGCGTGGACGATGGCTTCAGGAAGGGTCATCATGGAATCAATTAACCCTTTATCAATCGAATGTTGAGTATCAAAAGTTTCACCTTGGAATACTGGATCATCTTCAGGGAGGTTGGCTAGTTTAGGACGAGATGATTTTACTTCGTTTAAAAATTGGACTGTAAGCGGATCCAACACATCCTCAACATACTGTTCCGGGTGACCAGAACGCAAATCTTCGAATTTCTTATTCTTGAGTGGGGATAGACTTGATTTCTCTTGGATAAGTTTAATGCCTAGTTTCTCATAATAAGCAGAAAAATCATAAAAGCTGATCATCGTACCAATGCATCCGATTTGATCGTTTTTCGTTAATGCATGTATGCCATTAGCACTATGACAAGCAATATAGTAACCGGCAGATGCGCAATATTGCTCCACTAAGACTTCTACGGGTTTCTTAAGCGAACGCATTGTTTCCGACAGCCGATCTAAATACCAGGCTTCACCGCCACCTGAATTAATGTGAAGGAAATGCACAGAAATTGAAGGATTGCTCTCTGCAGCAATCAAATCTTTCTCAAATTGTTTTGAGGAAAAATACCAGGATGAATTAGAAGTAATCGTACCAAATATCCGATGATAAGCAATAGAGCCTTCCGGTAGCTCCTCTGATGAGAAATCGTTGGTTAAACTTATGTCTTTAAGTTCTGCAGTACATGCTATTTCTTTTTTAAGTCTAGCAATAGCCTTATCCACCTGTTCTTTATAAGTCGGCGGATCCGATAGAAAGAAAAAAGATCCAGGCACGGGACTCTTTTGGTCCAGAAGCGGAAAACACTCCATCATGGCAGCAGCATAAGCTTCTGCCGTGATGAAGAGATTAGATGTAATAAGTAAGTTACGAAGAAATGTCCTATTCATTGTAGCGCATCTTTTCAGCGAAGGTAGTCCATGAAAAGAAGGCTATGAAGGACCGTTTATGCAGCTGAAAATGGCGAATGAAGCATTTTACAAGAAATTTTCAAAGTTGCAGTGTTCAAATTTGCAGATATGGATACTAAGGCCGGAATATCTTCTGTACCTATCATTATATCTTTTTCTGAAGAGTCACGCAGATAGATAATAGCAAACCTAGAAGTGGAAAATTCCCGAAGAGTATCCACATTCGGAGTTTCAATCGTAAGATCTTTGCTACAATCAAACAATTTACCTGATGCTGAGTCAGCAATAGTAGGAATAAAAGAAAATGGATCAGCAAGAAAATGATATTCTTTTTTCTTCATTTTTCCTATAGGTTTTACCCTTAAAGTGATAGATAATTCTTTCATAATCACATAATTATTTGGTATTCAACAAGTTCGCCATACAGCAGACATTTTTTCTCCATTTTGGGACAAAAAAGACAGTTCGGTCGGTTCTTTTTCAGCCAGTTTTTAACCTCTTTTTATATTCTCGGCGTATTTTCCTTTTGCGTATATTTTCTCTCCACCGATAGAAATTTTTTAAAAGTGCATCTTCTGAAATAGAATCAATGCAATACGAACACATGAAATGGTGCACAACATCTAGATTCTTTAAAAGATGTCCATTCATATCATTTTCATCCATCGCAGTGTGAAGTTCACGGTTAAACATCCGCCGCACTTCCTTCTCTATCAACCGCACGGAATTAGGAGAAAGGAAATTATAAACTTTAGGATCCTTTCCGATTCGTCTTTCAGGAAGGATAAACGTCAGATTACCATTATCAATAGGAGATTGATTCTTTTGCCGTTTGGCCATCAACGTCCATATTGTATGATAAAGGTCTGTATTGTCTGGTATTCTGAATGCTTCTTCAGAACCATTATTATACTTTCCACGTATGTATTCTGCCAAATATGGCTCAATATTAATACTAGTCGTAATCATAGTCTTTGCAGTCAAAGGATGTTTTTATAACACTTTTATTAGTTTTTTGCTTCCAACTGTCCAACCGTCCAACACCCGCTATTATCCTAGGAATACTAATCTAATTATCAGCATTTTAAATTATTGATATGATATAAAACAAACGTTGGACGATGTCCTACACATCCAACATAAGGCTTTTAAGTGGCATTTTGTTGGACGGGTTATTATTTTATTATGTTGGAGCGTAGAAAACTGCAAATCCAACACGTCCAACAACGTCCAACCGAACAACAGCAATGTTGTATATATATATACTATTTTAATAAGATATATACTACTATACTACAGGCATTTACATTTTAAAAAGTATTTCACTGTTGGACCGTTGGACTGTTGGACGCTATGTTTTGAAAATTATCTTTTCAAAATTAGCATCTCTTTGTTTGGTATTTCTTTAAATTCAGGGGGTCCGGGGGATTGAGGCTAACAAACATAAATGATAGAGTTGATTACAAATTGAAATGTCCGCTTTATTATAAAAAGAATACTCCTCGACTGACGGGATCAGCGGAGGAGTATAAATCAGGTAACACATCGTACTAAAATGGTAAAGGCTGTTTGTTTTGGTCAGCAGATTCAGGAGCAAGTTCACTGTTGGAACGTCGCAAATCAATATCATACAATTCTTGGAATATTTCATAGTTTAAAGCAATGCAGCTAGAATTAGTAAATCTCTTCTCAATCTTTCGAACCATAGTATTATCAACCGCTACGCCATCTCCGGGATTGCTATTCTCATATCCACCTCTAGGCACTTCTACGACTTCGTTCCAATTAAAGCGTCGCCCATGTACGAACCCTATATAACTCGGATGTGAGCGAAGGTTCTGTTCAATGGTAGATTGTGTTGAATCCTCGTTATTATAAGAGCTTCTGGAAAACTGCGTATAAATTGTGCTTAAACGCAAGAATAAAATCTTAGTTCCTGCAGGAAATGCCACTTCTTTCTTCTCCGATCCAGGCAGCGTAATAGTAATTTTATCTGGAGTACCAATCGCAAACTCTCTATTCTCCATAATGGCTTTTGTATCAATCATGACATCCATCGCTTTAAAGAAAGTAGCAAGCTTGTCTGTCTTACTAATCAGTTCAACCTGAAATTTTATTTTGGCACAAGCTATTTTGAAAAACTCTTTGTAGGAAAAAGGCAGATTCATTTTGGTATGGCTTTCGATGAGCTTGCATGTTGCTAAAAAGAGTGATGCTGTCTTCATCAGACGATCTATCTCACCGGCATTGTACAGTTCGACTTTCAATTCATCATAGGCTTGCTGCTTGAGCGTCCTGAAATGATCCATTACTAGTGGCCTAAGTTTCAATATCTCCAAAAGTACATTCGAAAGCCCTATTTTGTTAGGATCCTCAATATCCTTGAGCTGATTAAACATATCTACCTCCTCTTGTGTACGGTTTTTAGGCTTAGGAACCTCACATACTATAATGCGGGACATTAGTGCATTATCATCTCTTTGCGGCGTTTCCTGCCCGCACAAAATTACAGGAGCATATACCTTATCATTTTCAATTTCCTTTCCGGACGTACCTTTTCGTTTCTGCCGACCGTCTCCATCATAAACAATTCCTTTCAACGCCTGAAACTTAACATCCGATATATCTTTATTGTTATACTCATCCAAGACGACCGGGACATCTCTGAAGGTGCTCATCAAAGTAGACATCGCAGCGTCTGTACCAATATTTAGATTAAAAATGGGCACTTTCGAAGATATGAATAAAGAGCGAATAGAAATTGCTATTTGCGTTTTTCCTGAAGACATAGGCCCCATAAAGAAAGGAGCTGTAAACAAACGGTCGATACAGTGTATATTGCTACGAAATGCGCACATTATAGCAAATAGAATCCCCCATTTACCATTATCATTGATTTTATACACCTGATCCATTAAAGAGGCCCATTTTTCAAAGCTACATTGTTTCTCAGCCGGAATATCCTTATAGACTAACTGGGAAATAAGCTCATATTTTTCAGACTGCCGTCCGGATCCAGCATATATGGTAGAAAATGCAGGAAGGTAATAGTTCTTCTTGTTATGTGTCACAACACCAAGCTCATTGACTGGTTCAAAGCGTGGCTGTTCATCTACGACATGAAATATCCCATTTGAAAAAGCGAAAAACATATTATCTTCCCGGCGTGAAGCCCCATCGACTTGCTGATTTCCATAGGTTAGGATTTCTGAACAGGTGATAAAGTGCCGGGACATATATTCTCGGATCTTAGTCCAGTGTTTTTCTTCTCCGGACGTGAAGTTTACAGCCTCCAGCTGAATCAGTTCTTCTTCAATGGTTGCTTTCTTTAGCAGTGCCCTGGATGGAACCTCAATATAAAGTGGAGTCTTATAGTATCTCCGATTTATCTTGAGAACTCGTTTATTGGCCTCCTTATCATCCGAATAAATATGAAGTAAAGGAGTCATGAAGAAATCTGCTATTTGTTGATGCCCGCCTTTCTCTTGCCGGAACATATAGCATACAGGCTCTCCATCTTTGTTTAACTTTGGATAAAACCCGCATTGACGATACATTTCATTGTATTCCGGATTGTCATCTACATATCCAGGTAGTTCATTCGGATCGTAATCTTCATCATCGTCATCAGTACGTTGGGCATTGATTGCCATACGGGACTTTCGTTTAGCCAAATAAGGCTTTAATATTTCATTAAAATCAGTCTTACTAAGCGAAAGATTATCATAGAAATATTTAGCATTAACCACCCGGACTGAATCTTCAGCATAGCTGATCAAGTCTGCACAACGTTCAATAAATGGTGTTTTTTCTCCAAAATAAGGAATCAAGAACAACCCATGCAAATGCACATAGTATTTTATAAACGTATAAGTTTTGTCTTTTCGCTGCTCATCCCGATCGTACCCTTCATCGTCCTCTACTATATTCTGCTCTTGATCCTTTGTAGCTACAGTCACAGTGATGTTTGTCAGACCAGCACGATAAAGCATTGTCAATGCTAAAAGATAGTCTGATTCATCTCCATCTCTATTTATAGAAATTCCCTGGCTATCTGTTGTAAAATAGGCACACTCCCGACGTATAGCTTGGATATCTGTCGCTGATGGAACTCCATGCAAAAGAAGAACAGGAGTGTCTCCATACATTTTCAAAAACAAATCAAAGTCCGGTGTAAGTAAACATGGATCA
>OGZY01000959.1_pt1 | contig 14321 bp, 18 predicted proteins | sample 1576911 | NCBI WGS metagenome assembly OGZY01 (sample SAMEA3541488, study PRJEB24748) | human gut metagenome | biome: human gut; feature: human-associated habitat; material: faeces | place: China | collected 2012 | reverse complement strand
TAATCATCTCAAACATCCGGTCACTGCTTTACCAAGCCCATCTTGTGAGTAAAGCGGATATTTGGCTAATTGTTCTGCCAACTGACCTGTAATCAATCTATTGTCCATACCTTAATATATTGTGGAGGGATGGTTAGTCCCTCCGTTACCTTAAATTCAAAAGTGATAGTCAATCACGCCACCGATGAAGAGCGTTGTGCTTGGCTCCATTTCACATATTCTACGCATGAACTCGTAGGACTCTTCGGCACTCCGTGTGTAGCCCTCTTCATCCATGTAGAATTGAAAGGAGGTTTCAAGCGGGTTCTTCAGCGCCTTCTCAAGTCGATAAACGGGGCCAATCCAATCTTGTACGTTCTCGGTGTTCAGTTCGCCGGCCTTTGCTTGGATGTAGGCCACAAACTCTTTCTTCCACTGCTCGGCTCCACCTTTGTAGAGAAGAGTGTCTTCGTCTATGAGTTCGAACATGCCGCTGGGGAGTGTCTTATTCACCAGAATGTCGATGCATTGTTTCCTGATTTCAGGTTCAATCTCCATGCAATAATCATAGAAGTTACCATCGCCTTGTGTGAGCGTGTCTTCTGTCAAACGTCCTTCGTCCGTTACCTTCACTGTGGTGATTTGGAAAATCTTGCTGTGCATAATCGTATCTTTTTGAGTTAAACTTAAACTTATTCCTTCCCTTATTTTGAAGCCTTTTTCGGCTCCGCTATCGGGGATTGATTTTACGTGCATATCAGACGGGGCGAAAAGAATGAGAAGACAAGGAACTCAACCAGAATTGTGATGGAATACCCAAATCTTTGATTTGCGGAAGGCTTCCATTCCAATTTGGGTTGAGTAGCGCTGCGATACTTGGACTTCATTCGGGCACCGTAACTTTGCAACGGAAAATGAGGACCGGTAGATGGTGGACGACAAACGAAATAAGCCTCTAAAACAGAACTTTTTCTCGCTAAAAATGGGAACCAAGTGCATTTTTCAAAACCTCTGCTTCATTTTGGCATAGCAACACCTATACCTTTGCAGTGTCAATAGTGACAAACAACAATTAAATCGCAACATCATGCCTATTATGATCAATCGTGGGAAAGAGATGCTTCGTATCTCACCCAAAGACAGCAAGAAAATCGAGTACTCAACCAACCAAGGCCGTTCATGGATTGCTCGCTATAGCGGTTCATCGAGCACTGGCGCATTCAGCGACTTGATGGATGCTGGTAAGGAAATCCTCGGAACAACCGATAAGGGGTTGTTCTACTCAACTAACGATGGTAGAAGCTGGATTTGCCGCAAACGGGGATAGTATGAACTTAAAACAGATAATCGTATGAAGAAGTAGTCAAATGAATTCATGGAAAAAATCCTCAATGATTCAGCCTGGAAAGAACTTTCAGGAGATTTTCAATGGACGGAGCAGATGCTCGAAAAGCACAAAACTAAAGTGGATTGGAAAGAGATTTCCAAGAACCGTAACATCGTCTAGACACCTGCTATGCTGGAGAAGTTCAGAAAGTTCATAGACTGGAAGGAACTCTCCAATACCGGATGTGAAACCATCCTTACAGAAGAGACTCTTGAACAATATAAGGCCTATTGGGATTGGTCTGTGTTATCTGGAAACAGTGAACTCAAATTGAACTATCAGCAGATTGATAGATTCATCGACCTATGGGATTGGTCTGAACTCATCAACCGTTGGCGCGAGGAAGAACTATATACTTTTGACTTCTTGGAGCGATATGCGGATAAGATACCATCCAGCAAGCTTTAGGACTCTCGCCTTTGGACTGCTCTCGTTGAACAACGCGAAAAGGATTTGAAGTTAGAAGTAATTGCATAAGATGAAGAATCTATTTTGTAATCACACGCCAATCGAGGAAAACATCAAGGAAGTCGCGAATGAATTGGGACTACTCCATAATGTTCACTTGCTGGCGTGTGATATCAACGACGTGAAAGTCATTCTGAATGGCGCTACCAACTACATATTAGTTGAGGCATGGGCAATGGTTCCGGGCGTTTATCCAATGCACTGGAAGATGCTGTAATTCAGTGCTGCGGAATAGCCAAAGGGTTCAACCTATTCAGTGCTGATAAATTATTGCTTCATATTGAATATAATAGTGAGAAACCTCTGTTGGCTGAAGAGCTAGAAGACGTACATACTTTTATGGACATGTTTGAGAAAGAGGTCCACCTCATTACAGACATGGTCGTGGATAATGAAAATGTGAAAGGTGACACTATCATAGTGCGCATCTTAGCAACAAACTTAGCATTAAAATAAATACAATGGCTTTAGAACCCAAACAATTAGTTTATCAAGGCACCTTTGGCAAGGACGACAACCCCTTGCCAAAGGTTAAGTACGAGGACATCCCCAAGGAACGTCGCAAAAAGCTTCATAGAAAACGTTTATACAATGTAGCTCCAGAAGATTTTGAAGAATGGTTGGCCGTAGAACTGGATTTCAACAAATACAGGTATGTAGGCGAAGGACTTGACTTTGAGCATAAGACAAAGAGGCTTGCTGACGAAGATGATCAAAAAGGCCTTGCTCAATATTATCGCGCTGAATACCGTCACTTGCAAGAATTCGCAGTTTGGGAGGAAGAGCATCTTACTCCGCTTGTTAAGGAATTAGCAAGCATGGCGAAGAGCGACCCGCAGTATGACTGGCATTTCCTTTATAAGCTGGAACGCAAGAAGTTAGTTTGTATGGAAGCTTATCTTTCTCATTCGAGAGTCGCAGATGCAAGTGGAGAGTATGTCGGCAAAAAATGGTTAGTGCTGTGTATCAATCTACTTGATTATATTCTCGAATATAAAAAGATAACCAAGGAGCAAATCAAGCAGATGAATCTTCGTAATCTTCACGGTTTGGTAGATACCAATACCATTGAGCAATTCAAGATAGAGAAATATACCAAGAAAGACGGCCATTGCATGAAAACCTTTCATGGAAAAGAAATCTATGTTCGCAAGATGGAGCATCTTTACCACCTAATCCGGCTGTATAAGACGAGATATTGGTGGGAATAGAGAGTGACTAAGTATAAAAGACAAGTAGAATCCAGTATATATCATGTGCAAGTTAGACGAAATATTAATTCGCGTAAGATCTTTGGAAGAACAGCTTGAAGAAAAAGGTTATCATGACGCACCAAAAGTAATTGTTGCCGGCGGCAGAGATTTTAATGACTACAAAATGATGCGTCAGAAACTGTTTGAGCTATTCAATAACAACAAATTCTTCGCAGGCAATATTGTGAAGATTATTTCGGGAATGGCCGATGGAGCTGATACACTTGCCATAAAATATGCAGATGAGAACCATTTGCCCAAAATCATGATGCCAGCATGTTGGTATTATGACCGACGTAGAGCAGGATTTCTTCGCAATGAAGATATGCTGTCTATAGCTGATGCCTTGGTCGCTTTTTGGGATGGAGAGTCACATGGGACAAAGCACATGATTGAGATTTCACAAGAAAAAGGAATACCTGTATGGGTGTTCAATTATAAGAACAACAAAAGCGAGCAGAAATGAACTATTACGAACGAAACGCAATTGAGCGAATCAACGAGATTACAGATAATTCGGAACTAAGGAGACATCTTCTCTCTGTTGAAATCCTCATCAAGGAACTCGTGGGTGATGACCCTTATCTTTTCTATAGTTCTAGGGCACATAACTATGAGAAGTTCGAAAGAGTTGAATCACTCATTGAGCTTCGTCTATTGATACTTAACAAGATGTTTGATGCGACAGATAGCGAAGTTTACCGCTTTGAGAAGCTGAACGCCTTATTGTTGGAACTTACGAACCAGATGTATGCACGTACATGCTTACTATACAGAAATACACTCAGGAATGCCGATTATTCTTGGGAAGATGACTATGAGGTAGAGGGAACCCTCTCCTGCCATCCCGAGTATGACAAGGATAATAGCAACCAGCACGACACATTGAGACTGGAGGAAGATGACTATTATGGTTCTGATTTCGCATACATGGCTGCTCTCATCTGTGAATATGAAGAATATTATAATGGTTCCTTTGGGGAAAATATTGAAATGTGCTCTATCCAGCACAATTCAGAAAATACGCCAGACATGAGTGACAGGCAATTGGGATGTATCAACGACATGGAGGATGGCACGACATGGGCAGAAGGTTGGTTGTGCCATCCCAAGTTAGAACATATCTGCATGTGCCATGCTGTTCATTCGTTAGTATGCCATCATTCTTTCTCCATTCCAGATATGCTACGCATAAACGACTTTTGGGTAGAAGCAAGCATTAAAGTGCAGCATATTACTGACCAGACAGGAAAACGATGGAAGGATATAGACTATGACTCACAATAGCCTCATACGGGTATTCACTGTAAAAAGAGTGGATATTATCAACTGAAATTCGGCAATTACGTTAAAAATCAGCGTATAAAATAAAGCTTTCACCCTATGCCACGATTTTTCATAGGATATTATATACCTTTGTTAGCAGGTGGTAATCATAACTTATGACTATATGAAAGTATATACACACTATTATAAGCTGAGCGACAATGAAGGTTTGCGTTGGCGGACATTGCTTCAGTTCGGTAATTCATTTGAAATTATCGGATCTGTTGTGATGAAGAATCCTGGTTCATCAAAACCAAAGGGCTCAAAAGAAATTGAGGATAAATTACATTTGTCTTCTTTATCAATGTTTGATGATACCAAAGACCCTTGGTATGAGTTTACTACTGACGACACCATGCGTAAGGTTGCCGTATTATTTGCATCTTATTATGGTTATAACAATGTGAACAAACTTAATGGAGTTATCCAAATATTTAATTTGTTCTACATTATGGATCCTAATGAGCAACGTGCAGAACAGAAAATGAAGAATGCAGGCCTTCCTGCAAACTTCCATACGCCACAAGATCTTCTAAATTATGACATCGAGAAATTACAAGCTCCCGTTTATCTTGGTTTTGGGGATTTGGCTTTTACTGATAGGTTTAGGGATAGCGCTATTCGCTATTTCAAATCGGTAATCAACAGTGAAAAGAGACCGGCTTATTTGAATGTAAATTTTGAAGAAAATAGTTTCTATCATCCCCAGTACCTCTGCGGTAATGGATGCAATAACAATACATCTATCTATATCAGAAGTAAATTTAAGGCGTCCCCTTTGACTGATGAACAAATCAATAATGGCGTTCCTTTACCAAAATTGAAACTGTCAAAAGAAGAACGACTGAGTTTAATCCATGATTTAAGTGAATGTTACCCATCACATGGACTTGATGCCTTTCAATATAACCCCAAGGATTTCAAGACCATTAGATTCTGTATGCCTTGCGGCTTACAATGTACGGTCACAGCTATAGGCGAGGGTTATATCGGTATTAGGCATATGGAAACGCCGAAAGGTTTTAGTTATTGTAAAGACAACTACGAAGACAAAGAGTGGTTGGACTATCTTGTTTTAGGTGAGTTGGGGTTTGAGCGCAATGCTAACAGTAGTTTTTGGATTGGCGTTAAGAGCTTAGACTATTTCACTGATGCGAATGCCATCATTCAATTCATAGAAGATCTCAATGGACACCAACTTTTTAGCCAAAATCCCTTGCAACGTCAGGCTTTTCTTCAAAATATAAAGGCGCATAATAGAACTTCAGAAAATCAATAGCGTATGGCAGCAAATATCTTTGGCCGTTACGTATGGCTGATAGGACAATTCAGGCGATATGGCCGACTGACCTATGAGGAGGTGAATGACCTCTGGCATAGAAGTGGATTGAGCTATGGGGACGATGATGATCTCGCCCTCCGCACTTTCCATAACCATCGCAAAGCCATCTTTGACATCTTTGAGGTGGAGATTGCTTGCGACATCAAGGGTGGTTATAAGTATTACATCGACCATCCTGAGGATTTGGAGAAAGACAATCTTCGCATTTGGCTCATTGACTCCTATACGGCCATGAACCAGATTCAAGCAGATAGGAAACTGAAAGGACGCATCATTTTCGAGAATGTACCTTCTGGTCATAAATGGCTTAACGTCATCACCGATGCCATGCGCAACAATCAGGTGCTCAACGTCACACATCACGGCTTTGGGAAACCCGAACCTTGGCATTTCGACATAGAGCCTTACTACCTCAAAGTGGTCAAGCGTCGGTGGTATGTGTTAGCCCGCAGTCCGTATTATTCCAATCGGAACCAACAAAAGAATAAAGCAGATGGCGGCGACCGCCCAGAAGATGTATTCTTAGTCTATGCTCTCGACCGCATTCTCGACTGTCATCCGACAGGTTCCACCTTCCTCATGAAAGAAGATTTCGACATCGACGAATATTATCGCGGATGCTGTGGAATAATCCGTACCAACGAGGAGCCGGTAAGAGTTGTGCTGAAAGCCTATTATGGTGGTCCTGATTATCTTCGTACACTGCCAATACATGAATCACAACGTGAATTGGTAGAGCTGAAAGACGATGAAGCAATCTATTTTGAGTTGACCGTGCGCCCAACCTTCGACTTTTATCAGTCTTTGTTGGCACAAGCCGACCAAATCGAAGTACTTGAACCAGCATCGGTACGCAATGAAATGCGCAACTTTGCAAAGAACCTAATGTCGTACTATAAAGAGGAAGAACAATGAAAGACGGATTAAATTTTATAGCCATCGATTTTGAAACAGCTACACCCAAACGTGCCTCCATCTGTGAGGTGGGTATCTGTGTGGTTCGCAATGGTGAAGTAGTAGAAACGCGCTCATGGTTGGTGCAGCCAGAAGAGAATCTCTATAGCTACTGGAATATGCAATGTCACGGCATTCGTCCAGAAGACACGGAAAGCGCTCCTTCTTTCCCAGAAGTATGGGAAGAGATAGAGCGCTTGTACCTTGATGAGTTTGATACCTTCGTGGCGCACAACGCCCCCTTCGATCGTAGCTGTCTTGAACATTCAGCCAAGCTCTACCGCTTGCATTTGCCGGAAATAAACTGGCAATGCTCGTTGAAAACAGCAAGACAAGTGTATGACTTCGGGTGCAATACGCTCGGCTACCTCTGCGAGCAACTGGGCATTCCTGAAGGTACGCACCATCGTGCTGGGGATGATGCCGAAATGTGCGCACGACTGTATCTCAAAGAATTATGTGATTCAAATAATATCTAATCAAGCAAATTATGAAGAACCCCGATTTAGTACAATCCCTTAGGCAAATCTTCCTACAAGACGAGTTGACTTTCATTATTCCAGCATATCAACGTGGCTATAAGTGGACAAAAGAGCATGTTCGTCACTTGCTTAATAGCATTGAGAGCAAGTTAATGATATGTCAGAATGGTGATCAATATTTCTGCCTCCAAAATATCACACTTTGTGATTCAGAGGAAGGATTACGTGTGGTTGATGGCCAACAACGCTTGATAACCCTCACTCTTATTCTATCTCAACTGAAAGTGAAGATGAAGAGTCGTATCAAATTCCCTACAAGAGAAAAGACAGAAGCATTTATCAACAACCTCGTTTCCAATCACGAGTTGAGCGAAGCTGACAGTTTGGACGAAGAATACATTTCTGAAGCCGTACAAACAATCCACGAGTGGTTTGAAACGAATCAGCTATCATTGGATTTATTTCTTGATAAAGTTAAACTGATTGTCAATATTGTAGAGAATGAGGCAACCACAGAGGAACAAACCTTTGCAAATTTGAATGGTGTCAAGTCTGAGTTAGATGGGTCAGACCTTCTTCGGGCTATCTTTATCACACGATGCGAAACTGAAACGGAAACAGAACGTCTATTAGGCGCAGAGTTTGATGAAATGAACAAGTGGTGTAAAGAGGAAGAAAACCGCAAATTCATTACCAAACTGGTTGAGATAAACAAGATAGTTGAAACCCCTGTAGATAAACTTGGATCATATCATGCCAGAATCACATTTGACGAGAAACGTTATCCTATTGACCTTATATATAAGCTATTCTTTGTCCTTAATCGAAATGAGAACGAGGAATACAACTATATTTTCTTTGAGAAGTTGCTTTCAGAGGCCAACTGCAGAAAGGTATTAGAAGAATTACGATTATTATTCTCCGCTCTTAAAGTGTGGATGAAAGATAGAACAATATACCATTTTCTCGGTTTTCTGATATTCAACACCAAGGGAAATAGTTTTTCCCAGATATATGAGTGGTGGAAAGCAGGTCGAGACCAGTTCTTGTTACAAATAAAATCCGCTATTCGCAAATATCTGAAAGCTGAGTTTAGAGAAGACTATAGCCTTGCTGACTTAGGGAATGAGCGACATCCGTGGTATCTTGGACATTTTGATGATGATGGCAGAATGGGTGTACTCATCCACATCCTCATATTGCAAGATGTTCTTCTTTGTACTCGTCATCCTGAAGTGGGATATCTTCCTGTTGACTATTTCACAAGAATGAATGATGACGTAGAACACATAGCCTGTCAAACGCCCAATGAAAAGGATTCAAACGACCAGGAACGTTGGCAGCTATATGTTGATGCCATGAAAGATTTGGCCGTTAGTATGGATGACAATCAATTGAGAGAGGATATTCGTGCATTAGAAAACGCCTCTAATGCGGAAGATGCGATGTCTGTCATCAACAAATACGGACTCAATAGTGCCGGCAATCTCGTTCTTCTTGAAAAGGGGCTGAACCGTGGATATGGCAATTCCGTTTTTGAGTCGAAACGCGAACAAGTTATCGAGGCATATTTTCAAAATGGCAAACACCGCAAAAGATATATCCGTCCATATACGCTAAAAGTCTTTCTGAGTTCTACTAATAAGGGCGAATTATCACGGTGGACTTTTAAAGACATCATAAACAACACACATCACCTGTTTGAGGAAACTAAAAATTGGATTGAAGAACAATGAACAAAGAATATAATATCAAGAATCTACTTCAGGAGCACATCATCATCGTTCCTGAGATGCAGAGAGATTACGTATGGAGCGTAACCTCTAATAATGTGTACAAGTTATTACAGATTATTCGTGATGGTAGTACTTCAAAAACCAATATAGGCTTCATCTACGCTTGTGAACAAGAAGGGATCTTTTGCCTTATTGATGGACAGCAACGATTAACGACATTGGTATTATTGGCCTTTTATTTATCTATAAGAAATAATGGAAAGTATTGGGGCGCATTTCAAGAAATGATTGCACCTAATATGAATCTACGATTCACATATCGTGTGCGCAAGTCTGCAGAGCAGTTTATGAAAGACCTGTTTCTGTCTGAATCATGCCCTTCATTTGACGATATACGAAATCTATCAGCGAAAAAGTGGGATAATGATACCAGCGTAGAGAACATGATTGAAACCCTTCACATCATTGATCGCTATGTACAGATGAGCATATTTAGCAAGAATGAGCATACACTCGACTTTGAAACGGTTATTCAGAATGTCAACTTCTACTATACCGATATTGAACAAACCGTTCAAGGACGCGACATCTATATCACAATGAATAGCTGTGGACAGCCTTTAGCGAAACATGAACGCCTCAAGCCTTATATTATCGCAGGCAATGACAGTTTAGAGAAAAGTAGAACTTGGAACACATGGGAAGATTGGCTCTATCGCCGAACAAAGGAGTTTCAGTTAGATAAAGGTGCAGTAGATATAGCCATGAGCAATTTTTTGCGCATTGTGTATGAACTTAAAACAGCCAAACAAATCACCGACAATTGGGAAACAGCAGCTGAATCAGTACTATGTTATGAGGATGTATGTCTCTATTTTGAAGCATTAATTCGCTTGTATGAGTTCTACCCTAAAAGGGTAATGGAGTTGTTCAATCCTGCAAAGACGAAGGATAAAACGCTTTACTTCAGAGCTCCAAAAGCCTTACTGCAGGTTTCATACTTGATGCCAGAATTCCAATCAGGTGAGTTGGACAGAATGAATCATTTAGTAACTATGTGCCTGAAAGCAAAGCGTATGAAAGATGAGGATTTGCTTCTATTCTTGCGTAGATATAGAGAATCTCAACTTGATCTGTACTCTTTTGTAGACAGATATGCAAACGACAGCATTGTTACCTCGTGCTTACATTCACACGAAATCAGAAAGATACAGATTGTCCAGCATGGTACAGATAAAACAGAGCAACTCTTACTCAAGGCTGAGAACTTGGATTTATTCTACACAAAAGACTATTATTGCCTCTTGAATGCGTTGTGGAATGAAAAATTCTCAGGTAGTCCATTGATATGGTCAAAAGAAGATGATGCTGTCTTTGAGAAGAGAATCAATACGTTTAGGTATGTTTTCGAAAAGCGCTACATGGCTTTGAGTGAAGAAGCACAACAAAGTTGCGTAAGCAATGGACTTATAGCCCGATACCTACTTTCTCTTGACGATTATGACTACTATAACCAGGATGGGGCGTGTAGGGTCCTTGGTTTTAGAGGAGATTGGGGACGTAAGTTGCTTACGAACGCATACTCATGTAAAATAGTTTCGCAAATGGTTGATAAACTCTGTGATTATCCACCTAACGACATTTATGAATCTATGGAAAAGCAGATCGGATTAACCGTTGCCACTTATCCCGATCATCACGATGCACGTTATTATATTCTGAAATACCCCAATTCACTACAAGCAAGAAGGGGTGGATATAATAAAATCTGGTTTTAAAATTGTTGGGACATTAAGAATTGGAGCACCTACTATGTAAGTATTTATGCTACAGAAGAGAAGTGGAGTGGCTACGGCATATCAATGTTCGAAAGTCTTCTTGCTCATGCATCTCAGTACAGCATTGACTGTTGGGAACCGAAACTGTCCAATGGAATTGAATTTAGAAATGGTAGAGACCGTCATGGTTGGAGAATCTACTATGGGAAAAACGCATCCCGGGAAGCTATTTCAGACTTTCTTCAAATATTAATTACCAACAATAATCAAAAAATGGCTATATCACCCGCAAAAGATGATGACAATTTCGTCTTCGTTGATGTTATTGGTGGATATGATCTCATAGAAGCAGGGGTACTTCTCCTTGAGTACTTGAAGGATTACCCTCAAACGAATTAAAGTCTCACTTATTTGAAATATAGATTAAAAGCATTATGAACTATAAGAATCAACAATATGCACGTCAAGAAGCACTCATCAAGGAACGGGCTTTATTTGATGGTGTGACTGGTGGCGGGCGTTTTATGGGTAAACCACGTACATTTGTGCTACAGGACCCAGAAGCAAATTTATATGCCCCCATTCGAGAGTATGTAAAGGCTTACTTTGCTGAGAACGGCATTGATTGGTGGCGTGGAAATGGCCCATCTGGGCATACATTATCATCGCAGATAGCATGTCTCAATCACTTGATCCCTATCATGAACGATGCACAAGCTGTACTATCTATGATAAATGGCATTCGAAATGAGTTTACAGAAGTACTTCCTATCAGTTGTGACAAGCATCCTGCCTATATTTCCATTGAAGTGGTCAGCGATTCGGATCATTTGAATGAGAAAAGTTCAACTCGTGGCGCAAATTGCACCTCCGTTGATGCCTTGATTATGGCGAAAAATCAGTCAGGGAAGATTATTCTCATTCCTATTGAATGGAAGTACACTGAGTCTTACCCTACGTTTGACAAATCAACAGAGGGTGAAATGAAACGAAAAGGAGAGGAACGCCAAAGACGATATAATCAACTAATCCAGGAATCAAAACAGTTGAAAAGTCTGGAACTGTATGAAGGTAGCGTTTACTATCAAGAACCATTTTACCAACTTATGAGGCAAACACTATGGGCAGAGCAGGTCATAAAGCATAAAGATACAGAATGTCTCAAAGCTGATGACTACTGGCACGTTCACATCGTGCCAGCAGCCAACAAGACGCTTCTATCTTGCAAATACAAAGTGTCTGGGCAAAGCATGGAAGAAACATGGCGAAGCATGTTGAATGACCAAAGCAAATATTCCATTGTTGATCCATCAGAACTGTTTGCGCCATTATCGTCGAAGGAAGAATATTCTGCTTTGGTAGAATATCTTAAAAACAGGTATTGGTAATTTGTAAATAAGGGGCCGACTCATCACGAGCCAGCCCCTTCTTGATTGTTTCACCTAAAAATCATTAGAATGAAGTGTTCACTATTTGTAGTCAATACTACAAGTAGTATAAGCATACTTTAGTCTGACGATTAGCCTCTGTAGGCTTGTATTCATCAATACCACCTTCGCTTACTTTGCTGATGCGATTGCCATCTACTCCACGCTTAACCAGCTCTTTGTAGATGTAGTCTGCTCTTGAAGCGCTGAGCGAATTATTGATAGGTACAGTGCCGGTTGCACTATCGGCAGCACCTGTAACAGACACCCTCAGATGGTAGGCTTTAGCCACTCGCGCTAACTCATCGAGATTGAGCAGCTGCGAGGATTCTGTCAGGTCAGAAGTGTCAATCTTGAAGAAAAAGTAGATGGGCGAACCAATGCACTTATTCCCTGAAGCCATCAATGAAAGGTAGTCACCAGAAGCGATGGTGTCAGCGGGACTGTTCACATGCTCAGTGGCAGGCTTTGTGGTGGATTGACCATTCCAACCACGATTGGCCAAACGAGCACGAAGTGAGTTCAGACCGCTGTAGTCATTTCTTGGGTAGCCATCGTTTTCTTCATCGATGGAGGTATTCAGCTTGTCGCCATAAGTACCAAGTAATCCTTCAATCTCCAAGATTTTCTTCAATTGAGAAATCACGTTCGTATCGAGCGAGTGTTGCTTGCTGAGACTGTGATTCTTCTCACGAAGCGCATTTGCGTAGTCAATCAGCCATTGGTTTTGTACTATGTAAGGCTTGGCATCTACCACCCTTTGCCATCCTGCTTTGCCGATATTGAAAGTTATACCAGCTGTTAAGCCAAGAAGATGGTCACCTAACTCCCGGGAAGCGCCGCGGCCGTCGAAGTCTTTGAATGTAGTGGTGCCACCAAGTTCCATGGTTAAGTGTATCTTTTTAGCCAGCTGGTATTGTCCAATCACACCGTAAGAGAATGCGAAGGAATGATGTCCGTTCGATTCGTTATGCAGAATCCCAAGCCCTACATAGGGTATAAGATCAAACCTCGGACGGTCTCGTGCGTTATAGATGTGAAGCGTGATGTTCCACATCAAATCCCCATGCAAGGATTGATAGTCGCATGTCTGCAACTGGCTATCCTTAAACTGGAATCCTTGAAACGATACACGAGAACCAACCGTTGGAGAGAACCATTTACCAACCGAGACTGCCAGTGTCGGTTTCATCCTGCCAAACAGATCTTCACATCCCAGCGGACTTCCAACGAAAGCAGAAGTGCCACCTGAAACGTTGAAGAACCAGTTGGATTTCCATTTGGAATGTGCCACTTCGTTAGAAAGAAGTGTCGGCTCCAACGGTTTCAATAATTCCTCCTGATGTAGGAGGTGCGTTTGCTTGATGCTGTCGGTAGGCAACACCGCACGCGCATTGATTTGCCCTTGAAAAGAGAAACCAAGTGTCAGTATGAATAATGTCTTTTTTATCATAAATCGAAATTGCTATTAATCCTATTCCAAGCATACTGAATGACACAATCAGCGTTTGCGGCTCTTTCCACCAGCCGGACGCATCATCTTGCTTGCCATCCTTAAACAACGCCGTGCCCACTGACGAGAATCTTCATCATCGTCACGTCCCCATTTAAGGTCGCTGCCACCACCGCCGCCACCATGACCTTCAGCGAAGGTGGTTGCTCCATCAAGGTAACCCAAGAAGAGAAGAGTGGCACAATGCAGGATTTCAGAACCATGTTCGGCAAACTCAATTAAGGGTGAACCTGAGAGGAATTTGAGTTCCTCATCTGACAACGATGCTCTGCGAGTATGGAAGTCGTTAATCAGATTCTCCAGCATCGCATCCTTCACGAAACTGCCCACATTCTGACGGATTTCCTCAGAGTACTTGGCAGACTCTTCTTTGAGGTCGTCTGTACGCTGCTGAATGTACGATTGATCCTCATTCAAGTCACGCAACTTCTGGTCAGCCACGGAGAGCTTCTCTTTTTTGTCTGCCAGTTTGAGGTCAAGCTCACTGAGCTCATGCTGCAGGTCTCGAAGTCTGGCGGTAAGTTCAGCGCTATCGCCTTCCTGGTTTCGCAACTGCCGATGAAGTTCTGCCACTGCTTTTTCCTTTTCAGCCTTTTCAGCTTCCAGATTATTGACCATTGAGGTCAAACCTTTCACACGACGTTCTGCCACAGATACCTCACCGCGCAATTCAGCA
>OGZY01000943.1_pt1 | contig 14466 bp, 20 predicted proteins | sample 1576911 | NCBI WGS metagenome assembly OGZY01 (sample SAMEA3541488, study PRJEB24748) | human gut metagenome | biome: human gut; feature: human-associated habitat; material: faeces | place: China | collected 2012 | reverse complement strand
CGCATTGATGCCGGAGATTATGCCGGGGCGCTGGAGATCGGGCGTCATGCCCTGCGTCATGGCTGGGTGATGCCGCTGGGTAACCGCAACGTGCAGACCGTGCTGGCAGAGGAAATGGCATACGCTGCGCAGAGCGCAATGCTTGCCGCCCCCGGCTTTGATGCCGATCTGTTGTTGCAGACGCTGGAGCTGACAGACGGTCTGGATATGCCGGACCAGTCACGGGCGCGTCTGCATAAAGCGATTGGCGCTGTCCTGAGTGAAAGCAATCCGGCTTCCGCCCTTAATCATCTCAACCATGCGTTACAGCTTGATCCCCGCTGTGGCGTGAAAAAAGACAAACAGCAGCTGGAGCGCAGACTGCGCAATGACAGCCGCTGACAGAACGTGCCCCCGCGCACGGGCGGCACGGGGTGGCGAAAGGCACTGCCACATCAAAACCCCGTCCACCGCCCTCTATTTCAGGAGAAAGCAGCATGAAGTTTGTTGCGCCAGAACAGGCACCGGAACAGGCGGAAATCATCAGAAATACGCCGTTCTGGCCTGATGTGGACCTGTCGGAGTTTCGCAGTGTCATGCGCACTGACGGCACGGTGACGCAGCCGCGTTTAAAGCAGGTTGCGCTGTCGGCAATTTCGGAGGTCAACGCAGAGCTGTATGAGTTTCGCAGACGTCAGCAGATGCTGGGGTATGTGTCGCTGGCTGAGGTTCCGGCGGAACAGCTGGACGGCAAAAGTGAGCGCATTCAGCACTATTTCAACGCGGTTTACTGCTGGGCACGCGCCATGCTCAACGAACGATACCAGGACTATGACGCCACGGCATCCGGTGTGAAGCGAGGCGAGGAACTGGCGGAATCCAGCGGTGATTTGTGGCGTGACGCCCGCTGGGCCATCAGCCGGGTGCAGGATGCGCCGCACTGCACAGTGGAGCTTATCTGATGAAAGTGCGTGCGCATCAGTATGACACGGTGGACGCGCTTTGCTGGCGTCATTACGGGCGCACGCAGGGTGTCACGGAGCAGGTACTGAAGGCAAATCCGGGGCTTGCCGAATATGGCCCCTTTTTACCTCACGGGCTGCAGGTGGAGCTGCCGGACATTCCGACCACCACCACCGTGCAGACCGTCCAGCTATGGGACTGAATTATGACGCTTGAGCGAATCAGCGCCTTTATCACGTACTGCATCGCCGTTGTGCTGGCCTGGCTGGGCGATTTGTCCATCAAGGATGCCTCAACGCTGGGCGGCCTGATGATTGGTGTGCTGATGCTGGCTATCAACTGGTACTACAAACACAAAGCCTACCAGCTTCTGCGCGACGGGCAGATCTCGCGGGAGGACTATGAATCCATCAATCGTTAAACGCTGCCTTGTCGGGGCCGTGCTGGCTATTGCTGCCACGCTGCCGGGTTTTCAGCAGCTTCACACCTCCGTGGAGGGACTGAAACTGATCGCCGATTACGAAGGCTGTCGTCTGCAGCCGTATCAGTGCAGCGCGGGTGTCTGGACCGACGGCATTGGTAATACGTCGGGCGTCATTCCTGGCAAAATTATTACGGAACGACAGGCAGCTGAAGGGCTGATCTCCAACGTGCTACGAGTGGAGCGGGCGCTGGAAAGGTGTGTGAAGCAACAGCCGCCGCAGAAGGTGTATGACGCTACGGTGTCGTTTGCCTTCAACGTGGGGACGGGCAATGCCTGTAGTTCCACGCTGGTGAAATTGCTCAATCAGCGGCGCTGGGCGGATGCATGCCGACAGTTGCCGCGCTGGGTTTATGTGAAAGGTGTTTTTAATCAGGGGCTGGATAACCGCCGTGCGCGGGAGATGGCCTGGTGTTTACAGGGAGCAAACTGAAATGAAAAAGAAATTAATCAGCGGACTGTTTCTGATGTTATGGATGGCGCTGTTAATCGCAGCAATGGTGTATCCGCAGGGGATTTTTCCGGTACTGGCAGCGTCCGGCGTTTGGGTAGCCTGTTTGCTGACATGGGCGGTAATTCCGGTAGCACTGGCTGCGTTAATTAAGAATGGCCCGCTCTGGCAGGAGTTAAGGGCATCTTTGCTGAAGACAATTACCCGAAAAGAAAACGTATTTACCAGTTGGGTGATGCGATTGCTGATTGTTGTAAGTCTCGCCTGGACGGGGTGGGCTATTACCCTGGTCTTTTATCTACTGACCGTTATTGCCTTCTGGATCACCCGTAATCAGATGGCGCAACAGGTAGCAGCATGAACCGGTTGCTGCTGGTTGTGCTGACGTTATTACTGGCGGCGCTGGGCTGGCAGACGTGGCGGCTGGCTGATGCCAGCCAGACCATCAGCACGCAGGCAGACGAGCTGCAGAGCAAAAGCCAGGCACTGGCAAAGAGCAATAGCCAGCTTATCAGCCTGTCCATTCTGACTGAAACCAATAACCGGGAGCAGGCGCGGCTCTATGCCGAAGCAGAACAGACCAGCACGCTGCTGAGACAACGACAACACCGGATCGAGGAACTGAAACGTGAGAACGAGGATTTACGCCGCTGGGCTGATACTCCTTTGCCTGCTGACATTATCCGGCTGCGGAAACGTCCGGCACTCACCGGAGGTATGGCTTACCGTCAGTGGTTGTCCGCGAGTGACGCCGTGTCGGCTGGATCAGGCAACGCCGCGCACTAACGGTGATCTGAACGCGTTGCTGGATGAAACGGAGGCCGCCTGGGCGGTCTGTGCAGACAAAGTGGACATGATTATTGCGTGTCAGGAGCGAAACAGTGAACAAACCACAATCCCTGCGCCACGCCCTCAATAAAGCGGTGCCTTATGTCCGCAATAACCCGGACAAACTGCATCTGTTTGTGGAGAACGGTTCGCTGGTTGCTACGGGGGCCAGCTCCATGTCATGGGAGTACCGTTACACCCTGAACGTGGTGATCGAGGATTTCAGCGGCGACCAGAATCTGCTGATGGCTCCGGTTTTGCTGTGGCTGCGGGATAACCAGCCCGATGCCATCAATAACCCGACGTTACGGGAAAAGTTATTCACCTTTGAGGTGGATATTCTGCGCAATGATGTCTGTGATATCAGCCTGAACCTGCAACTGACGGAGCGTGTGCTGGTCAGCACTGACGGAAGTGTGTCGAGCGTTGAAGCGATAACGGAACCCGATGAACCTGAAGAAATGTGGACGGTGAAACGTGGCTGAACTGCAGAAAGTGGACGACTGGCTGAGTGCCTTGCTGGCGAATCTGGAGCCAGCCGCAAGAATTCGCATGATGCGTCAGCTGGCGCAGGAACTGCGCCGGACACAGCAGCAAAATATCAGGATGCAGCGCAACCCTGACGGCAGCAGCTATGAACCGCGCAGGGTAACAGCACGCAGCAAGAAGGGGCGCATCAAACGTCAGATGTTTGCAAAGCTGCGCACCACAAAATACCTGAAAACTGCCGCCAGCGCCGACTCTGCCAGCGTACAGTTTGAAGGCAAGGTGCAGCGTATTGCCCGTGTTCACCATTACGGCCTGCGTGATCGCGTCAGTCGCAAAGGACCGGAGGTCCGTTACGCAGAGCGCCGCCTGCTGGGTGTAAATGATGATGTTGAGGCAATGACCCGCGACATGATTCTGCAATGGCTGGCGGGGGGATCTTTGTATCAGCACTGATACAAGTTGCAGCACTGCCGCCTTTCTTCCCCTGATGGCAACCTTTCCCTATGAACGCACAATTAACCGAAATCATGCGCCTTATCACCAACCTGATCCGCACAGGGGTAGTCACCGAAGTGGACAGGGAAAACTGGCTTTGCCGGGTGAAAACGGGCGAGCTTGAAACCAACTGGATCAGCTGGCTGACGCTGCGTGCCGGGAATGCCCGCACATGGTGGCGACCATCGGAAGGTGAGCAGGTGGTGCTGCTGAGTCTGGGAGGAAATCTGGAAACCGCCTTTGCGCTGCCCGCTGTCTATTCGAATCAGTTCGCGCCACCGTCGACGTCGGCGGAAGCCTGCGTGACAGAACATCCTGACGGTGGCTGGTTTGAATACGAACCAGCCACCGGGCGCTGGTATGTCAGGGGCATCAAATCCATGGTCATTGAGGCTGCCGACAACATCACCCTGAAAACCAGTGAGTTTGTGCTGGAGGCTGACCACACGCGTATTAACAGCGAAGTAGTGATCAATGGTGGCGTTACCCAGGGCGGCGGTGCAATGAGTTCTAACGGAATTGTGGTTGATGCACATCAGCATACTGGCGTCCTGAAAGGCGGCGACACAACCGGAGGCCCGGTATGACGCTTTATAGCGGGATGAACAATACCAGCGGCAAAGCTATTACTGATATTGACCATCTGCGCCAGTCGGTGCGGGACATTCTGCTGACACCGCAGGGTAGCCGCATTGCCCGCCGGGAATATGGTTCCCTGCTGTCGGCACTGATAGACCAGCCACAAAATCCGGCGTTACGCCTGCAGGTCATGTCGGCAGTGTATGTGGCGCTGAGTCGCTGGGAGCCACGGCTGACGCTGGATTCCATCACCATCAACAGCAACTTTGACGGTTCTATGGTGGTGGAGCTGACCGGGCGGCGGAATAACGGTGTGCCTGTGTCCCTTTCCGTATCAACAGGAGCAGAGAATGGCAGTGATTGACCTTTCGCAGTTGCCTGCGCCGCAGATTGTGGATGTGCCGGACTTTGAGACGCTGCTTACCGAACGCAAGGCAGAATTTGTGGCGCTTCATCCGAAAGATGAGCAGGAAGCAGTGATCCGCACGCTGGAACTGGAATCTGAACCCGTCACCAAATTGTTGCAGGAGAATGCTTACCGTGAGTTGCTTCTGCGCCAGCGCATTAACGAAGCCGCGCAGGCTGTGATGGTGGCTTACGCGATGGGCGGCGATCTTGACCAGCTCGCTGCCAACTACAACGTGAAACGCCTGACGGTGACGCCTGCTGATAATGACGCTGTGCCGCCCGTTGCGGCTGTGATGGAAAGCGATGAAGCGTTACGCCTGCGTGTGCCCGCAGCCTTTGAAGGGCTTTCAGTTGCGGGGCCAACTGCAGCTTATGAATTTCATGCACGAAGCGCCGACGGTCGGGTGGCGGATGCCAGTGCAACCAGCCCGGCACCTGCAGAGGTGGTGCTGACTGTTCTTAGCCGCGAAGGCGATGGAACTGCAGAAAAAGACCTGCTGGATGTGGTGGAGAACGCCCTGAACAGTGAGAACGTCCGCCCGGTGGCTGACCGTCTGACGGTTCGCAGCGCAGAAATCATCCCGTATCGCGTGGAAGCCACCATTTTTCTCTATCCGGGGCCGGAAGCAGAGCCGGTAATGGCAGCGGCAAAAGCCAGCCTGCAGAGGTACATCGCCAGTCAGACGCGGCTGGGGCGGGATATTCGCCGTAGCGCCATTTTTGCCGCCCTGCATGTTGAGGGTGTGCAGCGTGTGGAGCTGGCTTCCCCGCTGGCGGATGTGGTTCTGAACAAAACGCAGGCGGCATCATGTACGCAGTGGAGCGTGACCAACGGAGGAACGGATGAATAGTCTGCTGACACCGGGTTCAACTTCACTGGAGCGACGACTGGCGCAAACCTGCAGTGGGATTTCTGATCTGCAGGTGCCGCTGCGTGACTTGTGGAATCCGGCAACCTGTCCGGTCAGTTTCCTGCCTTATCTCGCCTGGGCGTTCTCTGTGGATCGCTGGGACGAGAGCTGGACAGAAAGCGTCAAGCGCCAGGTGGTGAAGGATGCTTTTTATATTCATCAGCATAAAGGGACCACCAGTGCCGTGCGTCGGGTGGTGGAGCCGTTCGGCTTTCTGATCCGCATTATTGAGTGGTGGCAGACCGGAGAGGCACCGGGCACGTTTCGCCTGGATATCGGCGTGCAGGACCAGGGCATTACTGAAGATACCTATCTGGAACTTGAGCGACTGATAAGCGATGCCAAACCATGTAGCCGTCACATGATCGGCATGTCCATCAATCTGCAGACCAGCGGTCCGCATTGGGTGGGGGCCGCCAGCTATCTTGGCGAAGAAATCACGATCTATCCGTATATCAACGAAACAATTATTTCTGGCGGCACCGCGCATGAAGGCGGAGCGGTCCATGTTATTGACACAATGAGAGTGAATCCATGAGCACAAAATTTTATACCCTGCTGACGGATATTGGCGCGGCGAAACTTGCCAGCGCCGCCGCGCTCGGTGTGCCTTTAAAAATTACCCATATGGCGGTCGGCGATGGCGGCGGAACATTGCCAACACCGGACGCAAAGCAGACAGCACTGGTAAATGAGAAACGCCGGGCTGCGCTGAATATGCTCTATATCGACCCGCAGAACAGCAGCCAGATTATTGCTGAACAGGTGATCCCTGAAAACGAGGGCGGTTGGTGGATACGTGAAGTGGGCCTGTATGATGAATCCGGGGCATTGATTGCCGTGGGCAACTGCCCGGAAAGCTATAAGCCGCAACTGGCTGAAGGCAGCGGGCGCACCCAGACCGTGCGCATGGTGCTGATTACCAGCAGTACGGACAATATCACCCTGAAAATCGACCCTGCTGTAGTACTGGCAACTCGCAAGTATGTGGATGATAAGACACTGGAGCTGAAGGTGTATGTGGATGACCAAATGGCAAAACACCTTGCCGCAGCGGACCCACATTCACAGTATGCACCCAAAGAAAGTCCAACGTTTACCGGAACCCCCAAAGCGCCAACGCCAGCGGCGGGGAATAATACCACGCAGGTTGCGACCACCGCATTTGTTCAGGCGGCACTGACGGCTCTTATTAATGGTGCGCCAGCCACGCTGGACACGCTGAAAGAAATAGCCGTAGCCATTAACAATGATCCGAAATTCAGTACCACCATTAACAATGCGCTGGCACTGAAAGCGCCGCTATCGAGTCCGGCACTCACCGGAACGCCAACAGCCCCCACGGCGGCGCAGTCGGTCAACAATACACAGATTGCCACTACGGCTTTTGTGAAATCGGCGATTGCGGCAATGGTGGGTTCTGCACCTGCGGCACTGGATACACTGAACGAACTGGCAGCGGCGCTGGGGAATGATCCGAACTTTGCCACGACAATGCTGAATGCGCTGGCAGGTAAACAACCGCTGGACAATACGCTTACCAATTTGAGTGGAAAGGATGTAGCTGGTCTTCTCACATACCTTGGTTTGGGAGAAGCCAGATATGTCATTCAGCGAGGAGCTAATGCCAATGGTGCATGGATACGCTGGTCAGATGGTGCAATAGAAGTATTTGGAACCGGTGGATCTAATGATAATGGACTGGCTAAAGTTGTTTACCCAATTGCACTGCCTAAACTTTCACGTTTTATCAGTATCGCGGAAAGAATAAGAACGGATTACGAGAGCACACCTAATAATGTTCACGTTTCAATGATCGTGGATGATCAGGTAACAAATACCGGCTTTTATGCCCGCTGCCAGATGTACGACGGCAGACCATCATCAAATGCTTTTTCCTGGAGGGTTTATTGTGCGCCTGTTTAATCCAGTTACTTTGACTGAAGTAATCCCCGGTCTTCATGACGTGACCGGGGCTATTGAATTACCGGAGGACAATTGGTTTTTTACTATGACAGAAATTCCTCAGGGCATGGAGCTAACAATTAATGAGAAAGGCGAACCAATACTAATTGAGGTTAATCAGTCTCAGGGAATACAGGCCAAATAATATCAGGCGCGGTGCTGGTATCTGTTGCCGTCACCGCGTCAATGTAATCCAGCACCGTGTTAAGTCGGCTGGTTTCTGCCTGCGTCAGATTCCGTCCGGCCTGTAATTTCAGTTGAATCAGACTGATGGAAGCCATTGCAGTATCAATCAGCGACTGGCGTTGTGCTTCTGCTGCATCTACTGCGGCGCTTTGCTGTGCCTCGGTATCCGTCACCCATTTCTCACCATCCCATTTATCGTATGGTGTTAACGGGGCGATAGTGGTTGTATTATCAGGGTAATCACCCGGAGCTGTGATTTCTTTTGATTCTCCTGTTTCGGTGCTAAAGACGATTTCACCGCGATGGTCTGGCACATATTCCCATGAGTTAAAATCTGCAGAACGGCAGATTGCATAACCAGCCTTATGTGTGCCAGGAGCATCTAAACAGGAATATGCGGGGATACCGACACCCACAGCAAGATATTCAATTGATGCAGAAATATACTCCCGTGTCTCACTGTCATAGTTATAAACGGTAACCTCTCCTGCCTTTGTGGCAATAAATTTATTATTTAAGATAGCGTTATACATCATGCAGCCCTCACAATGTAATTAAATGAAATATTACGTGGGCGTGTCTCTGCTGCACCGACAATACTGGTACTCAACCCCGTTGCCGTTCGTTTGTTATTTTTATTTCCTTCAATCAGACAGTTGTAATCATCATTACCAATTAACGAATTGGTGGCATCAATACTGTCCGGGGACAAGGCATTAGTTGTGGAACTTAAAGTCAGCATCTCGTCTGAACTTGGAAGATTTTTTAATGGTGTTTCATTGCGTGAAATACCCGCGTAAAAAAAGGACTCATGTCTGTGAGCTTCAAAAGAGTCATCCTGAAGACTTAACAAGGCTCGCCCCGCATCCACCCCGCGCCCATCATCCCATCCACGAATAAATTCACCGCGTAAATCAGGCAATTTATTTGTCGGGTAAGCCTTTGCCAGTTCCGGGTATTCTTCAGCAGAAAAAGCCGCACCATTGCATTTCAGCCAGCCTGTTGGCGGAGTGGCTGAAGGCCACGGAACAGGCACCCCAACAGGTAATGCTGAGCCTTCTCCCAAACCAACGTTTATGAAAATGCAGAGATAACGGCTAACTGGCATCATCTCCGGTTTTTATTCAGGGGGATGCTCATGCTTATTGGCTATGTACGCGTGTCAACAAATGACCAGAACACCGATTTGCAACGTAATGCACTGAACTGCGCGGGATGTGAGCGGATTTTTGAGGATAAAATCAGTGGCACTAAGTCCGACAGACCGGGGCTTAAAAAACTGCTCAGGACACTATCGGCAGGAGACACTCTGGTTGTCTGGAAGCTGGACAGACTGGGGCGCAGTATGCGGCATCTTGTTACGCTGATAGAAGAGTTGCGCCAGCGTGGCGTGAATTTCCGAAGCCTGACTGATAGTATTGATACCAGTACCCCAATGGGCCGTTTCTTTTTTCATGTTATGGGTGCCCTGGCTGAAATGGAACGCGAACTGATAGTTGAACGTACCAGGGCAGGGCTGGCTGCAGCTCGTGCCAAAGGCAGAGTAGGTGGACGCCGTCCTAAGTTGACCACCGAACAGTGGGCACAGATTGGGCGTTTACTTGAGGCCGGAGAATCAAGACAGCGTATTGCACTGATTTTTGATGTAGGCGTTTCTACTATTTATAGAAAATTTCCGGCAAATAAGAGCAATGAATCTCCCTGAATCAGCATTATTTTGATTATCCCTGCAAGCAGACAAATACCGTCATTTTGTGTGAATAACGGTACAACTGCGCTTAGCTGTTTGTCAGGCACAATCACTTCAACATAGGGCGAAGCCTAATCCAATCAGGAGGTTCGCCACTATGGCTCAGGATTACCACCACGGGGTGCGCGTTGTTGAAGTCAACGAAGGCACCCGATCCATTACCACGGTGAGCACCGCCATCGTGGGTATGGTCTGCACGGGCGATGATGCCGATGCAAAAATGTTTCCTCTTAATAAACCCGTGCTGATCACTGATGTGCTGACTGCCAGCGGTAAAGCAGGTGAGTCCGGTACTCTGGCCCGTTCGCTGGATGCCATCGCTGACCAGGCAAAACCCGTGACCGTTGTTGTGCGTGTGCCGCAGGGTGAAACGGAAGACGAAACCACGACCAATATCATCGGCGCTGTGACTGCTGAAGGTAAAAAAACAGGCATGAAAGCCCTGCTATCTGCCCAGTCACAGCTCGGCGTTAAACCGCGCATTCTCGGCGTGCCAGGTCACGATAACAAAGCCGTTGCGACTGAGTTGCTGAGCGTGGCGCAAAGCCTGCGTGGGTTTGCTTACCTGTCAGCGTATGGCTGCAAGACGGTACAGGAGGCGATCACTTACCGTGAAAACTTCAGCCAGCGCGAAGGAATGCTGATCTGGCCCGACTTTACTGGCTGGGACACGGTGTTGAATGCCGAAGCAACGGCATATGCCACCGCCCGTGCGCTTGGTCTGCGCGCCAAAATTGATGAGCAGACCGGGTGGCACAAAAGCCTGTCCAACGTGGGCGTGAACGGTGTCACCGGAATTTCTGCAGATGTGTTCTGGGATCTGCAGGACCCGGCAACCGATGCGGGACTGCTTAACCAGAACGACGTCACCACGCTTATCCGCAAAGACGGTTTCCGCTTCTGGGGTTCCCGCTGCCTGAGTGATGACCCGCTCTTTGCCTTCGAAAACTACACCCGCACGGCGCAGGTACTGATGGACACGATGGCAGAAGCGCATATGTGGGCGGTGGACAAACCGCTGAACCCGTCGCTGGCCCGCGACATTATCGAAGGTATCCGCGCCAAAATGCGCAACCTGGTCAGTCAGGGCTATCTCATTGGTGGTGATTGCTGGCTGGACGAGTCGGTGAACGACAAAGACACGCTTAAAGCCGGAAAACTCACCATCGACTACGACTACACGCCAGTGCCGCCACTTGAAAATCTGATGCTGCGCCAGCGCATCACCGATCAGTACCTGGTGAATTTCGCCAGCCAGGTCAGCGCGTAAGGGGACAACATGGCTTTACCACGTAAATTAAAACATCTGAACTTGTTTAACGACGGGAACAACTGGCAGGGGATCGTTGAGTCGCTGACGCTGCCGAAATTCACCCGCAAATATGAGAAGTATCGCGGCGGCGGTATGCCGGGGGCGGTGGATGTGGATCTGGGACTGGATGACAGTGCACTGGATACAGAATTTTCCATTGGTGGTACTGAACTGCTGCTGTTTAAGCAGATGGGCAAATCCACGGTGGATGGCATCCAGCTGCGCTTTACCGGCTCTATCCAGCGTGACGATACCGGGGAAGTGCAGGCCGTGGAGCTTGTCGTGCGTGGACGTCACAAAGAAGTGGATTCCGGCGAGTGGAAGACGGGCGAAAGCAACACCACCAAAGTGACCAGTACCAACAGCTACGCGAAGCTGACCATCAATGGTGAGGTGCTCTATGAAGTGGACCTTATCAACATGGTGGAAATTGTGGACGGTGTGGACCTGATGGAAGCGCACCGCAACGCCCTCGGCCTCTGATGTATCTGAACGGCGCGGAATGCCGCGCCAGAACCTAATTTACAGGACAACAAAATGAGCGATAAACAGACTGAAAAGACCATTCAACTGGATACCCCCATCATGCGCGGTAAAACAGAAATTACCGAAATTGTGTTGCGTAAACCGCAGTCTGGTGCGCTGCGCGGCACACGCCTGCAGGCCATTATGGATATGGATGTGAACGCGATGATGACCGTGATCCCCCGCATCTCCAGTCCGGCACTGACTGCACAGGAAATCGCAGAGATGGACCCGGCAGATCTCACAGCCATGTCGGTTGAGGTTGTCACTTTTTTGTTGAAGAAGTCGGTGCTTGCCGGTTTACCGACAGCCTGACGGTTGACGATCTGGTGGCAGATATCGCCACCATTTTTCACTGGCCGCCATCCGTTACTGACGTTATGCCGCTGACCGAAGTGCTGGAATGGCGGTATAAAGCGATTCAGAGATGCGGGGCCAACGATGAGTGATAACAACCTGCGCCTGCAGGTCATTCTTAATGCGGTTGACAAACTCACCCGCCCATTCCGTGCTGCACAGGCCAGTTCGAAAGAGCTGGCTGGCGCAATCAGAAACTCCCGTGACGCATTAAAGCAACTCAATCAGGTGGGTAACAGCCTGGAAAAATTTCGCAAGCTGCAGGCTGATAACAAGAAGTTAGGCGACAGGCTGAACTATGCCAGACAGAAGGCTAATTTGCTTAGCTCTGAGCTGGAGGCGATGGAGCAACCATCACAAAGGCATCTTGTGGCTTTAGGTCGGCAAACGCTGGCAGTCCAACGCCTGGAAGAACAACAAAAATATTTGCAGAAGCAAACGGCGCTTGTGCGTGCTGAACTGTACCGGGCGGGAATTTCTGCGAAAGATGATGCGGGAGCAACTGCCCGTTTAGCCCGTGAAACATCACGTTATAACCAGGAACTTTCGAAACAGGAGGCGCGGCTGAAGCGACTGGGGGAAGCTCAGCGCAGGATGAATGCAGCGCGTGCCAGTTATGCCCGTTCGCTGGAGGTGCGTGATCGTATTGCAGGTGCCGGAGCCACCACCACGGCTGCAGGGCTGGCAATGGGCGGACCAGTGATGGCGGCAGTAAAAAGCTATACCAGCATGGAAGATGCCATGAAAGGTGTGGCAAAGCAGGTCAATGGTCTGCGTGACGATAATGGCAACCGCACTGCACGTTTTTATGAAATGCAGGATGCCATCAAGGCTGCCAGCGAACAGTTGCCGATGGAAAACGGTGCGGTGGATTTCGCTGCACTGGTTGAAGGTGGGGCGCGCATGAACGTCGCAAACCCTGACGACAGCTGGGAGGACCAGAAACGTGACCTGCTGGCCTTCGCCAGTACGGCAGCAAAGGCGGCAACAGCCTTTGAGCTGCCAGCGGATGAACTGTCAGAAAGTCTGGGGAAAATCGCCCAGCTCTACAAAATTCCTACCCGCAATATTGAACAGCTCGGTGATGCGCTGAACTATCTGGATGATAACGCCATGTCGAAAGGGGCAGACATCATTGATGTCATGCAACGCCTGGGCGGTGTGGCTGATCGTCTGGATTATCGTAAAGCGGCGGCGCTGGGTTCCACCTTTCTGACACTGGGCGCTGCGCCAGAGGTTGCAGCCAGTGCAGCAAACGCGATGGTGCGTGAATTGTCCATTGCCACCATGCAAAGCAAGAGTTTCTTTGAAGGGATGAATCTGCTGAAACTCAATCCTGAAGTGATTGAAAAGCAGATGACGAAGGATGCGATGGGAACTATCCAGCGCGTACTGGAGAAGGTGAACGCACTGCCGCAGGATAAACGTCTGTCTGCCATGACCATGTTGTTTGGTAAAGAGTTTGGCGATGACGCGGCGAAACTGGCAAACAACCTGCCGGAACTGCAGCGCCAGCTAAAACTGACAGCGGGCAATGATGCGCTCGGCTCCATGCAGAAAGAATCCGACATTAACAAGGACTCACTTTCTGCGCAGTGGTTGCTGGTCAAAACCGGAGCGCAGAACACCTTCAGCAGCCTGGGCGAAACGCTGCGCCAGCCGCTGATGGATATTCTGTACACGGTGAAAAGCATCACGGGGGCGTTGCGCCGCTGGGTGGAAGCTAACCCGGAACTGACAGGCACACTGATGAAAGTAGCCGCTGTGGTGGCTGCGGTTACCGTAGGCCTCGGAACCTTAGCGGTGGCGCTGGCTGCAGTGCTGGGGCCGCTGGCAGTGATTCGTCTGGGATTCTCTGTGCTGGGTATCAAAACGTTACCTTCCGTTACGGCAGCAGTAACCCGAACCAGCAGCGCGTTGTCCTGGCTGGCTGGCGCACCACTGGCACTGCTGCGACGCGGGCTTGCTTCATCGGGCAACGCCGCAGGTTTACTTACTGCGCCGTTGTCGTCTTTGCGCCGCACGGCATTACTGACGGGAAATGTCCTGAAAACTGTAGCAGGTGCGCCGGTTGCACTTTTGCGGTCTGGATTATCCGGTTTACGTGCTGTTGCTGTGATGTTTATGAATCCTCTGGCGGTACTGCGCGGTGGACTGGCCGCCGCAGGCACGGTGCTGCGAGTACTGGCATCTGGTCCACTGGCGATGCTGCGCGTTGCCCTGTATGCCGTATCTGGTCTGTTAGGTGCTCTGCTCAGTCCGATAGGTCTTGTGGTTACTGCACTGGCGGGCGTGGCGCTGGTTGTCTGGAAATACTGGCAACCCATCACCGCATTTCTTGGTGGCGTGGTGGAAGGATTCAAAGCGGCGGCAGGTCCCGTCAGTGAAGCATTCGAACCGCTTAAGCCCGTGTTCCAGTGGATTGGCGACAAAGTACAGGCGCTGTGGGGCTGGTTTACTGATCTGCTGACGCCCGTTAAGTCGACCTCTGCCGAACTGCAGAGTGCAGCGGCAATGGGGCGACGATTCGGGGAGGCACTGGCGGAAGGGCTAAATATGGTCATGCATCCGCTGGACTCCCTGAAATCCGGCGTTTCCTGGTTGCTGGAGAAGCTCGGCATTGTCAGTAAAGAGGCCGCAAAGGCAAAACTGCCGGAAAGCGTGACGCGTCAGCAACCTGCGACGGTGAATGCAGACGGTAAAGTGATGATGCCATCGGGTGGTTTTCCATCATGGGGATATGGCTTTGCGGGGATGTATGACAGCGGCGGGGATATCCCGCGCGGG
>OGZY01000939.1_pt1 | contig 14493 bp, 4 predicted proteins | sample 1576911 | NCBI WGS metagenome assembly OGZY01 (sample SAMEA3541488, study PRJEB24748) | human gut metagenome | biome: human gut; feature: human-associated habitat; material: faeces | place: China | collected 2012 | reverse complement strand
TAGAACGTTTATCTCTTTTACGCAAGTTTTAGGAATGTGTTTCGCAATTACCTAATGGAATAATATTGTCGATGGCTTCCATCGTATCATTTCGGTTGCCTTTATCAAACATTGCGGTCACTAAACATTCGTCTGTATCAAAGTTCATTGCCAGATCCATCATAATTCTACATCCCCCTTCTTACGTGCTTTGGATTTTTCAGTTGTCATTTCTTTCTGCTCCTGTGCTTTTGCTCTTGCCTGGAACTCTTTTAACGACTGCAGCACAGATTTTTTCAGTTCTCCTTTTTCGCCCTTTACAGGCTCTTTCTTTTGCGTCTGGTTCGGTTCTAGTGATACGGATTCTTTCTTGACTGGTGCTTCTGGAACTTCCTGTTTCACTTCCACAGTCTGTTCTGCTTCCTGCACTTTTCCATGTTTCTCATTCAGATATTTTTCCATATCATTAATTGCTTTCTGTACCAATGGGCTTTCCTTATAATGCGGAATCATATCTATCAGTTCCCTGTCTACTCTATCCCAACTCATCAGTTCGTATTCTCCGGAATAATCTTCATCCCCATCCTGCAGGTCAAATCCAATCCCTTTGCCTCCATGCAGTCGATCTGCCGGAATACTTTCATAAATCTTAATCGCTTCTTCCAGAGTAAGATTATTATGGTATTCTCCCATGACCGGGAACTCCATGCACTCTGCTACATAAAAAGTAATCGTAGCTTCTGGCTGTTCCTGTTCTGGTTGTCTGGTAAAGATAGAAAGGGTTTCTGCTTTTTCAAGACGGGAAAGCAGTGAACGGGCAGTTATCACATCACTGTCTATATCAGATTCTTCCGATACTTCAACCAGCCAGTCCTTTAAACACCCTGTTTTCTTATTCAGAATATCCTCCGTGAGTTTTTCCACCTGTTCTTCTCTATTTTCAATCGTATCGTTATACTCATAGGTATCAACGTCATAACTAAAATTATCCAGGTCCGAAGCGAGTTTTTTAATCTCCTGCTGATCAAGGTAAGCATCCGCTTCCTTCATATATTCTGCCAGAGTGATTCTTTCTTCTGCGATAGGATTGATGTCCACCTTAATACCTGCCATTGCTATACCATGAGCATTTAATTCATTGAAGAAACTGTCTTCACGGATATTGCCACGATAAGAAAGCACTACATCAAGGTCAGAATCTTCCCGGTAAAGGTCTTGTCTGCTTCTGGAACCATACACTCTTGCAGCAAGCAGCTCTACCTCCTGTTCCATTCCCATATCTTCTAATATTGCCTGTGCATGATACAGGACACCTCTTTCAACTTCTGCCCTGCTCAGACTATTTAATGCCAGTTCATTTCTTCCAATCTCAGAAGTCGCACGAAGTTCCCCCTCCTGCAATAAATCCTTAGAGTGCCGGATCGTCATTTCTTCAAATTCTTTATAATCCACTTTGACACATTCCAGGTCATCCATTCTTTCATTTTTAAGGATCTCATAAGCAGCTTCCTGAATGGATGCGTCTGGATTATCGTAATCACCACTCTGGATTTCATGCAGATCAGAGTCATAAAAAATAAACGAATATCCTTCTTCTGTTGCCTGTATGCTCAGATACCCTTTACTCCTGATAAACTGCAGTGCGATTCCCTCATAGGTTTGCAGTGCTTTTTCCCTGCGAAATCCTTCAAAAATACTTGCTGGGCAGTTTTTTTCTAATTGTATCCGCTGCATCTGTTCTTCCTGAACTTCTTCCACATCTGCCATCAATTCTTCATAATCCACTACTTTTGCGTCTTCCAATGAGTACCCTTTATCTTCCAAAATATCACTGGCAGCTTCATCTACATAAATTGTCGGATTGTCATAGATTCCTCCATCATCCTCCTGATAATCTTCATTGTAAAATGTATAATCATAGCCATCTTCTGCAGTCTGGATTGTAAAGTATTGTTTTCCAATCTGATATGCAATCTGTACCTCATTCCAGTCCAGCATATTTTCCATTTTATTTACCGCTTCATATATTTCCGGATTCAGCCACCCTCCGATCTGTTCATATGCATGGGTCAGCTGATCTATTCCGTTTTCACATCGGATAAAATCCATGCTTTCCTGCATTGTTTCCGTATTCTGGATACCAAGCACTTTTTCCTGATGATTTGGCAGGCGTAAATATTCCTGCATCGCTTCATCCAGTGATTCATACCGGTTTACTTTTACTACACCCTCTGCATTTATATCTTCCATCACATAAAAATTATCAACGTAATGAATCTCTGGCATTTTCAACTTTATGCCTTCTGGCAGCTGCACCTCACTGACTGCATGGAAATTAAACCGGACATCCGTTCCAGATTCATTTTTTCCTGCCATCGTTTCTTCCCAGGTATCTTTCTGTACTGCTTGTATTTCTTCGATTGTAAGTGTCTGTCCACTCCGCAGAGTTACAACAGAATCTTTCGGGAATTCCGTCAAGTCATAAAGTGTTGTTCCATTTTCCTGCAAATATTCTGATACAGCTTCTAACGCTCCTGCATCAAACCCATTCCATAAATCCTCCGCTACAAGCTGTCCATTTTCTGCTACGATAATTCCTGCCACATCGGAGCCAAATTCATCATGTTCCATTAAGAAGAACTTCTCCCCCGCATATTCCTTTTCATCAACCGTATGCCATGTCCCGTTATGTCCTTCTGCTTCATATCCTCTTGTCTCTGCCGTGATTGTCACTTCGTTTTCTCCTATCGCCTGTTCTATCCTCTGCATCCGGATCTCAGCTCTTGCCATGTCGATAAACCCATCTAAAACTGCCGGGTGACTTTCGATCACATAATCCAGGTTCAGATTTCTACCCCGGCTGACATTTTCCGGGACTTCGATATGCTCCGCCCAGTCTTTGTTCTGTCTGGAAAATCTTCCATCATGGGAAAGTTCACGGATGGTATTTGCCATAACAAAATTCATACGTTCTTCCCCGAAGCGTTCCACGACTTCTTTTGCCGCATCCTGCTTTAAGTGCAGCCCGTCAAAATTCTCCCGGATGGCTTCTTCGATTGCTTTCTTACAGTCCAGGTTTAACTTTCTGGAATCCAGATAAGCATCCACATCCCGTTCTCCCATTGCCTGTTCCAATGTTCCTTTATAAACTGGCGGATATGCCCTGACGGAATTATGTTCCAGCATGTTCATTCTCTGCTGGACAAACTCCGGAAGTTCCTGAAATCCAAAAGAATCTACATAATAGGCTGTAATCTCTGCACCCCTGTTTATCACGATCACATCACTTACCGATAAGGAATGACCACGGAAATCTTCCGGTCGGTCAATGTTAAAGCGTTCAAATATATTGTCTAACGTGATCGTTAGCATCCACGGTGCTGCATAAACCATCCGGTAATCCTTTCCGTCAATGGTATAGCCCAGACTCTTTGCGGATTCTATTCCCATAAACTGATAAGTATGCTCATCTCCACTATCCATCTGATAAATGGCAAACCTTCTGCTTTCTCCATGCAGAAGAAGTGTCTCATCAATCTTTTCCGCACTGTCCTGTTCCAGTTTTTCCTGTCTGGCGGCAGCTGCTTCTCTTTCTTTATGTACTTCCCATTCTGCTTCCGTAATACCAAAAATACCGTCATGTCCCAGGATTGCATTTTCTGTTTCTGCAAGAATCTGTCCTGCCTGCTCTGGATTGTCTGGATTTCCATGTAAGAGAAAAACTTCCGCACCCTCACGATACAATTCTACTGCCCTGTTTTTTTCAAGAGGATACATGTGTTCTAGGCGGATTCCTGCTTCGTGCATTTCTGTAAAACCGATCATGCCATCTGGGAAATTGTCAATCTGTGCCTGTGTTTCATTCATAAGGCTTCTCGTATATTCACTTCCCGGTCTGCGGATTGCAGTCATCATACGGTTCACCAGTCCAAGCACTTCGTCTTTGTCATCCATCTTATATGCAAAATTCACAATAAGATTTCTCTGGGAATCTGTGAAGTTTCCCGTATTGGCAGCTTCTGCCGTTTCAATCAGACGGTGAGCATACTGCATGGCTGTTTCTTCTGCAATCTCTGGTTCCTTGGCTGGGAAGTTTGCCCTTGCTGCCTGAATCACTTCATACACCAGCTTTGAACCAGCTTCATCGTAAGATTCCCTCATATCCCATACCAGGTCATTCAGTCTTTCCACCTGTCCGGGGAAAGTTTCCGCATATTCATTTACAAATGCCTTTTCTTCTTCTGAAAAAATATTTCTTGGAAACTCTGCTTTTTGCACAATCATCTCTGCCTGCTCTTTCGGAGAAAGATCAGAAAAAGAAGTAACTCCTGTGTCAGCATCATACTCCACATCATAAAAATCAATCGGATAGTTCTCTCCGTGCCCACTGCTGTCATACAGTGGTGTGACGGCAGCACCTTTTTCTTCCAGAAAACTTTCCAGAGGTTTCTCATTCTCCTCTATCTCACCACTTTCCAGAAGGCTGACATATTCTTCCACATTCTGTTCTAACTGTTCCCTGCTCATATTTTCGATCAGATCATAAGTAAACTCGGAACCCATGCTGCCCGAAAGATGCAGAATCAAATCTTCCTTATGGAAGGTATCCCGGATTGGTCTTTCCATTTCCAACTCGTACATCTGTGCCTCGATATTCTCAATGATCTCTGCCGATGTTTTTCGGATGGTATCCATAGATGCTTTCAACGCCTTCATATCCCTGCTCTCGCACCAGCTGGCGATATAGGTAAACGAATATTCTGAAGTATCCAGACCAAAATGGTTGCAGACAATATAAGCGATACTTTCTGCTTCCACTTCCTTTGTTGTCTGGTCTTTTAAGACTCCTTCCGCATCCATTACTTCCCGGTCATGCAGCAATGCGTGGCTCACCTCATGGACTCCGGTTTTCATCGTCTGTACATTACTCATATCTTCCTTTATCGCAATATATTTTTCTGTCTGGTGATAATAGCCTTTTGCATCCCCTTCCACATTCATCATACGGATCGGCACAGGAGAAATATTCTGCAATGCCTGCATGAACGTATCATAAAACTGTACACTTCCGGTAAGCTCCGGCACCTCCAGTTCTGCGATCGGTTCCCCCTCTGTCTGGCTGACATCAAACACTGTCGTTACACGGAATCTCGGTATCACCATCTCCACGATCTCTGTTTCCGGCTGTCCATCATCCCCGATCACAGGCTCTTTTGTTACCGGGTCGATCTTTTCAATCTCCTGTTTCTCCCGTATCGGTGCTGGTGCGATGATCTGGATTCCTTTCTCTCCACGTTTTACATGACGGTTAAATTTCTTCTGCCATGCATGATACCCGGCCACCAGTGTTGCTTCCGGTTTCTGCATGGTGATCAGCAGCGTGTTATTAAAGCTGTAATTGTGGAACTTTGACATGGTATTCAGATATTCGGTATATCTCTCCGAAGTAAAGATTTCTTTTACTCCCTGCTCCAGCCGTTCCGATATTTCTTTTAACTGTTTTTCTATATTATTTGCCATAAACAAACCCTCCATTTTATGTCCCGCCAGAGAAAACTCTGACGGGAAATCTTTTATAACTCCTGTTCGTGTTTTTTCTTTGCAGCTTTCTGTGTAACGGTCGGTTCCGCTGTATTCTGCTGTGCCTTCTCCTGTTTTAAGCGTTCCAGAATAGACGGCTTATGGATTCTGTCTGCTGTTTCCGGAAGTTCTTTTTCTTCTACGGCATCCCTGCTGTCTGTGCTGCTTCCTTCTCTGCCAATATCCTCATCTGCCATAATCGTCTCATTGCCCTTTTCATCCATGTTCAGCAGGGCATTTAACTCGGATAATCGTTCCATCTTTTCATTCAGCTCTGCTTCTTTCGGGAATGGCTTCTTTACCTCTTCCTGTGCAGTAGCAAGCTGCTGTTGTACAGTTTCCAATTTCTGCTCACTTTCCGTCAGCTTCCTGTCGATAGAAGAAAGGGTGTTATGGATACGCTGCATATTTCCTACCGGGTCTTTTCCAATCTCCAGCTTATAAGAGCATTTTCCTTTGATCGTCAGTTCAAACGCATTGGAAAACATATTGTAGGAAGCAGATAACGTAAACCCATGATATTCCCCAACTTTTCCGCCGGTGCTGACGGTTTTTAACCCTGCACAGGCGGCAATCAACGCTTCGCCTGCTTCTTTCTTATCTTCATAAAGAACATTCCCTACCGTCATGGCAAACGTGTCATTATCCTGTAAATCCACGCTTTTTACTACCTGCGAATCCACCTGCATCCCGGCAATCCGCTCTTTCAATGCACTGATCTGTACTGGGAAATTCTTTGCAATATCGGATTCCAGACGGTAAATCTGACTGGTATGGTTTGCCTTTAAGAGTTTCAGCTTACTCACCTGCACATCCAGATCCATTTTTTCTTTAATGTACGGATTGCCTGTGGCAAGTGCCTTTATTTCCGCATAGGACAGTGCCGTATCATCCACATCTTCACAAGCCCTGACTGGTGATTTACTGGTCATGATCTGGCTGATGAACTTCTGCTTATTCTCCAAAATCTGCCACATATACGCATCAAAAGTGTTCTCCGTCACATACCGGAATATCTTTACTTTGTCATTCTGGTTTCCCTGTCTTAAAATACGTCCTTCCTGCTGTTCCAGATCAGACGGCTTCCACGGACAGTCAAGGTGATGGAGGGCAATGAGCCTGTCCTGTACGTTGGTACCAGCACCGAGTTTTGGAGTGGAACCCATAAGGATTCTCACCTGCCCGGCCCGTACCTTTGCAAACAAATCTGCTTTCTTTGTCTCCGTGTTGTATTCATGGATAAACGCAATCTCTTCTTTCGGGATTCCCCTGGCAACCAGTTTGTTTCGGACATCATCATATACATTGAAAGTCCCATCCCCTTTTGGAGTAGACAAGTCACAGAAGATCAGCTGTGTTGTCCGATCTGCTTTTCCCTCGTCCCATACCTGAAAAGCATTTTCCACACAGGTATTGACCTTGCTTTTTTCTGCATCCGGAAGGAGTTCATTTAATAGCCTCTGATCCAATGCACATTTTCTTCCGTCATTGGTAATCTTGAGCATGTTGTCCACCGTTGGATTCACAAGACCGGCTCTTACTTCTTCCGCACGTTCCGAAAAGGCACTGACCATTTCCTGCTGTTCTTCACTTGGTTTTAAGACTTCATTGATAAACTCTGCTTCCGGTACAGGAAGATTCAGCATATCCGATGTCTGAATATCCGCAGCTTCCTTAAAAATGGAGATCAGCTCTGGAAGATTAAAAAAACGGGCAAACCGTGTTTTCGCACGATAGCCCGTTCCTTCCGGTGATAATTCGATTGCGGTTACTGTCTCCCCAAACGTTGCCGCCCAGGAATCAAAGTGTCCCATACCCATACGCATGAGTGTGTCATACTGGAGATAACGCATGATAGTGTAAAGCTCGGTCATACTGTTCGATACAGGAGTACCTGTAGCAAAGGTGATTCCTCTGCCGCCTGTCAGTTCATCCATATACCGGCATTTCATAAACATATCCGAACTTTTCTGTGCATCCGTCTGTGAGATACCCGCCACATTCCGCATTTTTGTATACAAAAAAAGGTTCTTAAAACTATGGCTCTCATCCACAAACAGCCGGTCTACACCCAACTGCTCAAAAGTTACCACATCATCCTTTCTGGTCTGGTCATTGAGTTTCTTCATCCTCGCCTGCAGACTCTTCTTTGTTTTTTCCAACTGCTTGATGGTATAATTCTGCCCTGCCTGATGTGCCGCTTCTTCAATGGAAAACGTAATATCTGCGATCTGATCTTCCAGCATGGCAATCTGCCGTTCTCTTGAAAGAGGGATTTTCTCAAACTGCGTATGGCCGATGATCACGGCATCATAATCCCCTGTCGCAATACGGGAACAGAACCGTTTTCGGTTTGCCGGCTCAAAGTCTTTCTTCGTTGCCACCAGGATATTTGCTCCCGGATAGAGACGTAGGAAATCACTGCCCCACTGCTCGGTCAGATGGTTTGGCACAACATAAAGATTCTTTTGTGAGAGTCCCAGCCGTTTTGATTCCATACCGGCTGCGATCATCTGGAACGTCTTTCCTGCTCCTACGCAATGAGCCAGTAACGTATTATTTCCATACAGCACATGAGCCACTGCGTTTTTCTGATGCGGCATCAAGGTGATCTCCGGGTTCATGCCGACAAACTGAATATGGCTTCCATCATATTCCCGTGGACGGATGCTGTTAAATCGTTCATTATAGATCTTACAGAGATCTTCCCGTCGGTGCAGGTCTTTAAATATCCACTCTTTAAATTCCTCTTTGATCAGCTCCTGCTTCTGCTGTGCCAGCATTGTTTCCTTCCGGTTTAATTCCCGGTGTTCCCCCTCGGCATCCTGTACCGTGTCATAAATCTTGGTATCTCTAAGGTTTAAGGCATCTTCCAAAAGACGGTAGGCATTGGCTCTCTGTGTTCCATAAGTGGAAGTGACAAGGGCATTTCCGTAGCTGTCCACATTCTTTCCCATAACATTCCATTGTCCGGTCACTTCGGCATACTGGACTTTGACCTTGCTCCCTACATAATATCTTGGTGTATGGAATGTCTCTGCCATGAACCTTGTAATGTAATCCTCGGAGATCCAGGTTGCCCCAAGTCTTGCCTCAATCTCTGACGCATCCAGATCTTTTGGCTGTACCTGCTCCAAATACTGCACGTTCACCTGATATTCCGGATGATCTTCTGCAAACTGTTTTGCGATCTGCAGTTTCTCCCTCACATTTCCAGAAAGATATTCGTCCGACGGCTCCCATTTTTCACTGATCGGATTCTTAAAGATCACCCCTGCCAGTTCTTCGGTAAGTTCTGCTTCTGTTTTCCCGGAAAGCTGTGCCATATAGGAAAGGTCAACGCCTGTCCTCTCACCAATGGAAACCGCAAGTGCTTCACTGGCAGTATCCACGGAAGTTACCGTTTCTGCCCTGCGGATTGTCCTTTTGGTAAAAATATCCGCTTTCCGTTTCAGTTCTCCCTTATCATCCAGAAATTCCAGAGAAGTCAAAAGACAATAGCTGCTGTCCTGGCTAAATGCCCGCTTATTGGCATTACTGCTAAGCAGACCATACTTTGCTGTAAAAGTATCATATTCTTCATTAAGTTTTTCCTGCAGCTTTGTGATCTGTTCATCGCTTCCCTCTTCCATCTGGCACTGGATCAGTTCATTCGTAATATCACGAATCTTCACCATCCCTTTGACACGTTCCGCTGTCATTGCCGGAAGCTCCATGCGGTTCATCACAGAGTTTTCCCGGTAATAAACTTCATCATCTACCACAGTAAAACTAAAATTCTTTACCTCCGGGTCTGCCGGGATAGAGACAACATCCTCCTCCAGCTCTGTATCCGAAAGTTCCAGTTCCGTGATCGTACCATGGATATTCTGGACAGCTTCTTTTAATTGTTCTTCTAAGGTAATTCCTTCTTTTGGTTTTACGGTCACTTCCTGCTTTCCATACTGGGTACTTTCTGTAATAAACTCACCAAGCACCATTTCCGGATGCTCTGCAAAATAAGCATTGACTGAATAGCCTTCCGGTGTTTCCTTTAAATTTAACCATTCCGGTTCCTCAATGGATGCCCTGTCCCTTTTCTGGAAAAACAGAATATCAGAAACAACACTGGTATTGGCATTTCTCTGGAACGCATTATTCGGTAATCGGATGGCTCCAAGCAGTTCTGCCCGGTTTGCGATATACTGTCTCACTGCCGGATTCTGCTTATCCATCGTTCCACTGGAAGTTACTACTGCAACTACGCCGCCCGGACGCACCAGATCAAGGGATTTTGCAATAAAATAATCATGGATCATAAAATGATGCCGGTCATACCTACGGTCACTGACCTGATACGCTCCAAACGGAACATTGCCTATCACACAGTCGAAAAAGCTATCCGGATAACTGGTTTCCTCAAATCCCTGCACGGCAATCTTATTTTTCTGGTAAAGCTGTTTTGCAATCCTGCCTGAAACCGGGTCAAGTTCCACACCGTACATATTGGTTTTGCCCATACTCTCCGGGATCAGTCCCATAAAGTTACCGACACCACAGGACGGTTCCAAAATATTTCCCTGTTTCAGTCCCATATTTTCCAGTGCTTCATACATACTTCGGATTACTATCGGGGACGTATAAAAAGCATTTAAGGTCGATGCCCTTGCTGCATTGTATTCTTCCGGTGATAAGGTATTCTTTAACTCCAGATACTCATCTGCCCAGCTGCTGTTATTTTCCTCAAATGCCTGTGGGATGCCACCCCATCCAACATATCGGGATAAGATTTCCTGTTCTTCGGGTGTTGCCAGACGTTCTTCTTTCTCCAAAGTCTGTAACAAATGGATGGCTTCCATATTTGCCTTATACTTTGCCTTCGGACCGCCTGCACCAAGGTCATTATCCTGAATCCGAAAGTTATGCGGTTCTGTTACAATCTTTTCTGCTTCCGGTTTCAAATATGGCTGGAATTCTCCTTCATATCCAAACAGTTCATTTTCTCCAGGAATATAATTGCGTCCGGTTTCCAGGCACCGGAACACATCGGCAGTTGGTGCATTGCTGACTGCATAAAACTCATCATACGAATATTTAGGGAAATCTTCTGTATGATAGGTCGACAGATGAAGTTCTGTATTGGAACGGGTCTGTGCAACCAGATCTTTTCCCTCTAGTCCTTCCGGCAATACCCCTACTGCTTCAAAGTGATACCCCTGATACTCAAAAACACCCTCATCCCAGGACTCTGCCAGTTCTTCTGCTGTTTTAGCTGTTGTCTCTTCTTCTGGTTCAGTTGGTTCCTGTCCCTCAGAATCTTTCGTTGTTTCCTGTTCCTGACTTTCCAGAATAGATTCTTCGGCAGTAACCTCTTCCTTTTCTACTTCCTCCACATCTGACATATCGACTACGGTCGGTTCTGCCACTGCCTTCGTATCCAAGAAATCAAACATGGTCATCTGGTGCCCTGACGGTTCTGTAAAGGATGGTTCTGCTTCCGGTGTCGGAAATATCGTATAGGTTCCTTCTGCATACTGGTGGAGTTCTGAAAGAAGTTCTGTTTTTTGCTGATAGTTTGTCCCATACGCTTCAAAATCCAATGGAAGAGCTGCCAATGCTGCATCCATCTTCTGTAACAGTTCTTCTGTCTGCTCTGGATTCTCTAAAACTGCCATCATTTCTTTTCCTGGTTTTTCCCAGAAGAAATCATCCGTAAATGGCCTGTCTATCTCTTTCGGAAGACGGTCATAAAAGCGGAGTACCTTATTTGTCATCTGTTCCCGTTCATATTCCGACATACGAGCATAATCTTCTGCCTGCAGGAACTGGTCATTCTTTATCAGATAAGCTACTCTATTTGCAACTTTATTCCAGGATAATAAAACTGACGTATATGGATTTCCATAAGCACCTCTTGCAAGAAACAATCCTTTTCCATCATAATTTGCGTGTGAATCATCGGCACCAGACAGTGCATGACTGCTTCCACCGATTCCATACTGTTCCTTGATAAAACCTGTCCTCGATCTTTCATCCTCATGCAGCAGATAAAAGGAATACGTCCTAAGCCTGCCTTCGGAATACGCTCCACCTCCTGCAAGAAAAACATCAATCTCATCCTGCGTAATGAACATTGGATGGTCTTTCCATGCAAACCCGTCTCTTGCCTGATAAGGGATGACCTCATCCGCAAACTTCTGAAACTGCTTTGAGATATTTATAGGATTATAATGATGGAAACGCATAATGGAATGATTTTCTTCATAGGCTTCTGCCAGTGCATCCAGTCTTTCATTCAGTTCCGAAAGCCACTGTGGATCTTCCAGCTTTTCTTCCAGATAATCCGTGATCTCCGGATAGATACTGTGAAGATGTGGTAAATCCTCCTCATCAAAAACAATCTCCGCTACTCCTTCTGCCATATCCCCTTTCATATAGGCAAGAGCCTGGGCGTGTTCTTTTACTGCATTACTTCTTGCCGCATCCAATACAGACTGCGGTGCATATTCACCCTGATCTAAAAGCTGATGGATACGTCCGCTGACATCCTCCCATGATAAAAATGCCTTATCTAAGATATGGTCTGTAACCGTATGCCCCACTGCGATCTGCATCCCAGTTTCATCAAACCAGACTGAATATTCATTTCCATCAATCTGAAAGCCTTTTCCACCTTTACGGTATTCACGCTTCACAAACTCCGTATATTCCTCCGGTGTCTGTTCACTCATGAAATTATAGATGATCCGGAGCTGACTGGCTTTCCGGTTTCCTCCTGTCCGTAAGATCTCATCGACAACTTCCTCTGGAATCGGGATTTCTCCGGCATAAAGGGCAGCTGCCCTTTTCTCGATCTGCCGTCTTTGTTCATCTGCGGTGGGATATTCGGGCAAAGATAAAGCAGAGGCGATCTCTTCCTCTGCTTTACTCAATCCATCTTCTCTTGTATCTTCTACTAACTGTATACCAATTCCGTCAAGATGCTCTCTTCCGCTGTTGCCATCAGTGCGTTCATGTGTGCTGTCCATGCCATCGGATCTGCTTCCTTGTCCGGTGCCGGATTCTTCTCCAGTAATTTCTCCATCTGGCTGTCCATTCTCTCCTGTGCTGCTTTCTCGATCTGTTCCAGATGGCTGTTCAGCTTCCCGGTCAGGAACAGGCTCTGATAAAGGCTGTTCTTGTGTTCTTTCAGAAATGTCCTCCGCAGCATCCCATATTTCCCGATCGTCACTTCTTCCTCTTCGACGGTCAGATTCGGAAACAGATAATCTCCCTTGCGATGATATGTCAGTTCCATAATCGATTCCTCCTTCATTTTCAATATTTTCTTCTTTTTTCGTTTCTGCATCCTGGTTTTTGATTTCACGCATTAACGTGGTAAAGTTATTATAATTCCTTTCATTGGAATTTTCAACCTCTTTTCTCGCTTCTTCCAGAGAAATTTTATGTACGGTCTTTCCAATATCAATCAGAATACTCTCACTGAGCTGGCTTGCCGCATTTCCAAGGAAGGTGAGAACTGACAGACGGTTATACTCTGTGATATGCATGAAGTCCTCTTCTTCCAGAAGTTCCATCGGGTCAAGCCCGCATCGCCTGGAAAGCAGATAGTAAACACTGTCTGTTGCCAGCTGACGGAAATCACTGCGGATCGTCACCTCATCCAGATCTTCCAGATAAGTACCTTCTACAGCATATTCCAATCCATCCAGGTATTCCTCCAGATTGTCATTGACCATTTCCCTTGCGACCGCCATCAATGCGTCCTGCAAAGTTGCTGTATCCTTTTCTTCCAGAGCATAGACCTCTGCCAGATGGGTGAGGATCTCTTCTCTCTGGTGCTCCTGCATCTTCCAAAGATACGGGCTTCTGCCTCCGGCTACCATGTGGGTATCCGAAATATCAAACACATAACGAAGTTTGGTATTCTGCCAAGTTTCATCAAACAGGGCAATTCCTCTTGCACCACGATTTACCCAGCGTAACATCTTTTCATTCCATAGTTCCAGTGATGCACAGGCTGTTGCGTCTGGCCGCTGTGCATGGATCAGAAGCTGATCAGAAAAAGAATACCGATATAATCTTGATGCTGTATCCATATAATCCATCCAGTCTCTGGGGGAACCGCTCACTGATACAGCATGTTCCTGTGCCAGGTCCCGGATGTCCTGTAATTTAGACATATCGCTTTACCTCCTTGTCTTATTTCTTTTTCTTCTTTGGGAATTCCAGATGGAATCTCGGCTTGCCATCCTCCAGTGTAAGTAACAGATCTGCATCAAATTTCATATCTTTCTTTTTAGAATACAGACCTTTTACATGGGTACAAGCCTTATCAAGAAGTTCTCTTGCCATCTTTTTATCCAGATTTTTCTCCATGCTTTCCAAGAAACGGTTTTCTTTCCAAAGGGCAAAATCACACTGACGGTTTGAGCAGTAAAAATTCTGTTTCCCCTCGAAAACATCACAGCCACAAACCGGACATTTGCCGATCACTTCCCTCTCCGTCTGGAATCTCCTGCGTTCCTCTTCTGGTATCTCCCTGCATACCTCTAAAATCTTACTGACAAGAGAAATAATCTCTCCCATAAACTGAGTATCTGTAATCTGTCCCTTTTCCATCATCAACAGCTGGTTCTCCCATTCCGCTGTCATTACTGCTGATTTCAGATACTCTGGCATGACTTTTACCAATTCCTTTCCCTCGGTACTTGGTAATATCTGCTTACCCTTTCTCTGTGCATAACCGGAAGAAACCAATTTTTCAATGATACTTGCCCTTGTTGCCGGAGTCCCCAACCCTTTCTTTTCTGTTTCAGAATCAAACTCCTTATTACCGGCTGTTTCCATTGCAGCGAGGAGCGTATCTTCTGTGAGGATTTGTCAAGGTAGGATGTGGATTATTTCTTTTTGCTGGTACATTCATTCATAATCAGCGTATTCACGCTGTCCGTA
>OGZY01000935.1_pt1 | contig 14511 bp, 16 predicted proteins | sample 1576911 | NCBI WGS metagenome assembly OGZY01 (sample SAMEA3541488, study PRJEB24748) | human gut metagenome | biome: human gut; feature: human-associated habitat; material: faeces | place: China | collected 2012 | reverse complement strand
CCCTTTCCATTATACAGATTGTTTTTCTGTCCGGCAAATCGGGTATGGGGGCATGCTGGTGGCCACGAGCAGTGTGTTCCAGATGGCGCGAGGGAAGTCGATGGTGTCGAATAAAGCTGCAGCATTGTCAAAGAGTGAGCCGCCCGGCACCATGATGGGCGGGTAGCGAAAAAATTCTGCGGAGGTACGCGTCGCCATCACGCACAGCCAGTAAAATGGGAACAGGGAGACGCCTGCCCACAACAGGACACAGAGATAAAGCATTACGGTGGATATTCTTTTGGCTTTCCTAGCTGAAGTCAAGTTCTCTTCCCCCTATTCTGTTTCGCGCTGGATCAATTTCTGGTTGATGAAAGAAAAGACGCAAATAATGAGGAACAGCCCCCATGAAACGGCGGAGCCGTAGCCGAACTGCCGCTCCAAGAACGCCTTGTTGTACAGATAGAGCACCACGGTCATGCCCGCCTTGCCGATGCCGCCGGCCTTGCCCACCAGCATATAGCTCTCCTCCATGAGCTGCCAACCGCCGATGGTGGAGGTGACAACGATGAAAATAATGGTGGGATTCAGCATGGGGATAGTGATGCGGCAGAAAATCTGCCAGCTGGAGGCGCCGTCGATGCGGGCTGCCTCATACAGCGAGTAGGGGATCTTCTGCAGACCTGCCAGCGCAATGATGGCGTTGTAGCCTGTCCAGCGCCACAGCACGATGAAAGCGATGACGAACTGCACCCAGAACGGAGAAGACATCCACTTAACGGGCGAAAACCCCAGCCCCTCCAGCGCGAAGTTCATGAGGCCATAGGTGTTGGCGAACATCGTGGCGAAGATAATGGACACGGCCACGGTGGATGTGACGTTTGGCAGGAAATAGATGGCACGGAACACTGCCTTGAACCGCAGCGTCGCCATGTTTAGGACGAACGCGAACACAAGCGCCAGCAGCACCATGGGAATGGTGGAAAGGCACCAGATGACGAGCGTGTTGCCTACAGCTTGGAGGAACTGAGCGTCTGTGATGAGGTTCTGATAATTCAGCAGGCCCACAAATTCCTGCTCGCCGCTGCCCGACCATCGGTGAAAAGACAGCACCAGAGAGTACAGCATGGGATACAGCCCGAAAATAGCGTACAGGATGAAGAACGGACTGATGAAAAGATAAATGAGCCGGTTGGCCTTGATGCTGGCGAACAGCTCGCGACGTGTCAGATGCGTTTTCGGTCGCTTACGCAAAAAAGATACACCTCCAGAAAGTCGTCCGCCGCGCAGTTTTTCCTGTACGGCGGACGGGATGACCGGGTACAGGAACCGATCGTCAGAACGTTTTCTCCAGTGCCTTGCAGCTGGCAACGGCGTCCTCCCATGCCTCGTCCACGTTCTTGCCGGTGTCCTGGACGAGGCGCAGCTCGTCATAGAAATACTGGCGATAGGCGGAGTAGTTAAGGCCCACATACTGAGAGGGAATGTTTTTGACCGCGTCTACGAAGAGCTCGTTCACGACCTGGTCACCGAAAAATTCGTCCTCCACAAGGATGTCCGGAGAAGCCAGCGCCTCAAGGTTGGTGGGGAACAGGGAGTTTTCCTGCAGCTGGGTGATTTGGTTCTGGGCGTTTTGCAACCACAAGATGACCTCGAAAGCCTCCTCCGGGTGCTCGCTGGTGGCGGGGATGCCGATACACGAGCCTCCATAGTTGCCCGGACCGCCGGGCTGGCTGGTCACACGCCACAGGCCCGCGGTGTCGGGCGCGTTGTTCTTGAGCATGTCGATGGTCCAAATGGCGCTACAATAGGCTGCGACGTCGCCGTTGTTCAGCGCCGCGCCCCACTCCGTGCCGTACATATCGGGCATACCGAACACATAGTCGGAAAAGGCGGCTGCCGTGTAAAAAGCCTCTTTAGCATGCTCCTGGTCGCCCACGAATTTGTCGTTTTCATCCACGAGACCCAACTCGCCCTGGTTCATTATCATCCAGTAGAGGTTGCAGGTGAAGTCGAACATATATACGCCCGTGGTGTCCATCATCTGCTTTGCGGCGGCCAGCGCGCCATCCCAGTCGGCCATCAGCTCCGCCACCTCGGCGGGGTCGCTGGGCAGGCCAGCGGCCTCAAACAGGTCGGCTCGATAGAACATGGCAGTGGGGCCGGCATCAATGGGGATGGCGATGAGCTTAGAGCCGTCGGCTGTTTCCGCCTTTTCCCACTTCCACTCCACATAATTGTCTCTGTATTCGGCGGCGTTGAATGGGGCATCATACAGATTGTAGAATTTGTCGGCGTCTGGCAGGATGTTGCTCACCCAGTCATCCATCACAAGGATGTCGGGCAGAGGAGAGTCCGAAGCCAGCGCAGTGATGACCTTTTCCTGCATGTTCTCGCTGTTGAACTTGTTGGCGTTGATGCTGATGCCGGGGAATTGCTCGGAAACCTGTTCAATCAGTTCGTCGTTCAGTGAGCTCTGCCAGTACCAGAGCTCCAGCACAATCTCGTCCCTGTCCTCTCCGCCGGCGGAGGCAGCGCCGCTGGCGGGCTGGCTGGACGGGGCGCTGCAGGCGGCCATGCTGAGCAGCATGGCCAAGCACAGAAGCATTGCAAACAGTTTCTTTTGCATTATTATTTTCCTCCATTCTAAAAATGATAGATGGTTTACGGGCGTTCCGTAGGCCGTAAAACCCCGTTAAATATATCGTGCAAGTCAGGTTGTGCGGATCATTCCCTCATATACTCCCCGGCGCTGTGTCCCACTTTTCAAACAGCCTCATGCAGTAGGGGAAGCGAAGCCGTGCTGTGCCTGCCCCGCCCCGGAGCACAAAGCCGGGGTGGGGTAGATGCGATTTGCGCCGACGCTACGGTTTTAAGCCTGCCTATATGAGCTGGATGGTGATGGTCCTGTCGGCGAGATCCGGCCGACAGGCGCTCACATGTATCTTGGCCTCGCCTTTGCGGCCGAGGGGTTTCGTTTTCACCCAGAAAGCGATGGTTCCGCCCAGGACGGGTACAGTGTCGGGCCCGATGAGCTCGATATCGCCCTCCACGCGGATGTTACCTACGCCGAAATGGTGCAGCATGCGCATACCGTCCGTGTCACGGAAAGTGCACACAACGCGAGTCTCGTCCACACGGTCGCAATACAGCTCAGTGTCGTCCGCTGACACGTCGAGCTCGGCGAGATAGGGATTCTTGTGGCAGGTGATACGGGCGGCCTCTTTTCCGCCCACATAACCCACAATGACGGAGCCCTCCCAGAAAGGCTGCCAGAACACATCGCTTTCATTCACCTCAATGGGCGGGTGTGCAAGGCCAGGGAAACGACTGCTTGGGTAGAAGCGGCGTGTTTTGTCGGTAGAGAGGGTTACATCGATATAGTCGCAGTTCGTCAGAACGAAGAAAGGAGTCACAGCCTCTGTGCGCTCGCCGCGGCCGATGACGGAACAGGGCTGCAGCACCACCTCGTCGGCGGGGTCTTTCTGGCTGCGGTAGAGATAGGCGGCCCACTTCGGCACGCGGAACATGTGCAATGCTACCGACATCGTTCAGTGAAATAACGTTACAGCCAAGCTCCATGGCAGTTGTCAGAATGCAGCCGCCCTCCGGCTGGTCTATGTATCTGTCCGGGCAATCCTGTTCACAGGGCTTGCCGTCCAGCGGGCATATTACTTGACGCATTTTTTTGCTCCTTTCTTGGTGAGGCCCACATGGTGATGTTTTCTCTTGTACAAAATGCATATACACAAACATCACCAAACATCACCACCAGCCATGAACTTTGGTGAAGTATGGTGAACTATGGTGATGTTGTTGTATATTATTTTTGTATACGCGTGCGCGCGCACGCGCGCGAGGGCCTAAGGTTCGATTTTGGATTGGTAAGCCTGTGGGACTTCATAACGTTCAATGCGGATGCCAGCAGCACGGGAACGGCCTTTTGCGCCATGAGTAACAAGCAGCCCGTCCCGCTGCTGTAATTCCTTGGCAAGTCCGCCGTCTAATTTACTGCGCAATTCTCCAATGTCACCGAATGGCGGGAATCCGAGAATCTTTGCGCCTTCGCTTTTTAAATCCGAATAGCTCCAAAACCCGCCGCCGGGTTTGTTTGTGATAAGCTGGTTGAAAACCTGCACCAGCGGCTCCCGTTCGTAGGGGATACCCTTTTCCTTGCGCTTTATCACCTGTGTCAAGTCGTCGGCGGTCATTTCGCTGTATCCCTCCCAGTGAACGCCGCCCCGGTCTCCGATGGTATAGGCAATGCTGCGGCCCTTGGGGGCATTGGAGCATTTCACATGCACCATAATGCATTCATCATCATTATCCGGGTTTCGGACAAGCTGCAAAATACTGCGCATAGCCGCCGGGATGTCTACGCTGCCCAATGAACGGTTGACCGGGGATTTATCACCGCTTTTCCCCATATGCGAGATAATGACGCAGGAGCAGTCGTAACGGTCGCAGACCTCAAACAGCTTTGCAAGCTGTGGGCGTGTTTCGTTTGGCCGCCACATATCAACGCCAGCGCCAAGGAATGCTTGGAACGGGTCGAAAACAACCATTTGTGCATCAATTTCTTTTATGGCCGCTTCGACCTCGGGGCTTGTGAATGTAAGGCCCGCTGCGTTTGTCAGAAAATAGCACTTTGTCAGGTCGCCGCCGTCTGCTTCGATACGCCCACGCAGTACGGGTAAATCATCCTCAATAGAGAGCATCAGCACATTTCCCGGCGCTTCTACCTCACAGCCCAGCAGCGGCCGGCCTGTTGTGATATGAGCCACCACAGCGCACATGAACGCTGTTTTGCCGCTGCCGTTGTCGCCCTGAATCAAAGTGCCTTTTCCCCGTTGGAAATAGGGCGCAATTGTCCAGCGCGGCGGCTCGTATGGGATTTCGCTTGCGCGGGCAAGCTGTGGAGTGCATGCGGATGCCTGCGGCTGCGCCCGTCCGAATACATCGCCGTCCCTCCCGGCGGGAAGCTGTGCGAAGTCCTGTGCCGCCTGCTGCCGGAAGTATTCACCGGGGTCATACCCGCCCCGGCACGTATTCACAGCATTCTGCACCGTGATTGCGCCGTAAGTGGTGCCGCTTTGCTGCCTGTCCCATTTTTCCCGCATCAGCCCGGATTGACGGAAAAGCCTGTCCACTCTGGCAGCGTCGCAATTCGTCCACCACGCCAGCGCATTGCACAAGGCTATATCTGCTTCGGAGTGCGAGGGGTAGGCCGATATGTCACCGGCCCACAACCGGGAGAACTCCGCGCCGTTCCTGCCGCGCTTCATTTTCTCAATGAGCGGCGCGTCCTCGATGGATACCGCGCCGGGCGGTGCTGTCCGTGCCTCTGTGGGCCTTTCTGCGGCTTTCCGTGCCTCGGCCTGTAATTCCTCATACAAAGCGGTTACGGCCTCCTGTGCGTCCCGCAAGGGCTTTGCCGGGCCGTCCCACGGCTTGCCTGTAATGGTGAAGTACCGGGCACGGTCGTACATTTCCCCGCGCGGCTTCTTGACCGCCTCGCCGGGCAGCTTGCCGCGGCAAAGGATGTGCAGGCCCGTGCCGCTGGGGCTTACCTCCGTGTAGCTGTTGAACCGCTCCACCCATGCCGCCGCCCAGGTATCCAGCTTGCCGTCCTGTATGCAATGGTCGAAGTCCACGCCGACGATACCGCCGCCGTTGAACTCAAAGCCCACGCCCTCATAATGCCCGGCGTTTACCGCTGCCGTGGCCGTGGCAAGGTCGGCCCAGGTGTCCGGCTGTCCCGCTTTGGCCGGATACCCTGTGCGGGGATTGTAGGGGCACTTCCATGCCTTGCCCGGCGCTCCCCAGCACACCCACTGCGCCAGCGCCGCCAGATCGGCGGGAACATGGTTAGTTTCCAATGAGCTGCACCCCCATGCTCAAAAGCTCCAAGTTGATTTCGGCGTCCGTCTTTGTGGGCTTGCCGATTTCTACAACGCGGTACCCCTCATTTGCGCAGATACGTGTAATCAGTTCCTTGGAACTCTGGCACACAAGCTGTGCGGCCCGCAAATGCTCCTTGGTGAGCACTACAACGTCCTTTTTTACTTCCTGCGTCTCTGTGTTCTCCACGATAACGGGGAACGCCCGCAGCGTGAGCGTGATAGATGTTTTCATCGTGCTGCCTCCTTTTTCTGTGTAAATACCCGCCCGCAGCGCCAACTACGGGCGGGAAAACCGCTTATATTTATCCTTTACGCCTGCGCCTACTCGTTTTTCAACAAAGCGGCGTCCAGTTTTTTCATGGCTCGCTTCACGGAGCAATGGTCCGGCCCGCTATATTTGCGCATAAGATTTTCGGAAATAGCCTGCTTTGCCGTACTTACTGTTTTATGCACATTTTCATAGCGCCCGATGAATAAAATAAAGGTTTTTCCATATCCGAAAAGCGCATACCCGGCTATATCGAACCCTTGTAGAACAAGAAGTTTGCTGCCGTTGTAATTGATTTCCTGCGCATTCATCCATGCCTTTCTTAACTGTTCGCGCGTCATCATCACCGCCGCGCCCCCTTTTCTCCGGCCAGCAGGCCCACAGTAGAGAACACCACGCCCAGCACGAATCCAAATGCCAACATTGCAAGGTATGTACCCATCTTGTCAAATCCTCCAATTTACTGTATAGTTGGAGATGAAACGGGGTTGCAAATCCGCTTCACCTTTGCGCTCGTGTGGTTGCCGCCGCACGGGCGCTTTCTTTTTCGCTGCGCTTGCGTACCCATTCCCGCAGGCCGTCGCGGTAAACAACCGTGCGCGTGCCGATTTTGAACGACGGAAAGTCTGCCGAGTGCGCCAGCTCATACGCTTTCTTGGGACTTATGCCCAGCTCGGCGGCGGCTTCGGATACGCTCATCGTTAGCCGTTCGGCTCGGTCGGTCATGGCTGGGCCTCCTTAAGAGTTCCCCAATAGCCAAGGGATTTTTGCGGATCACGCATTTCAAGGGCTTCAATTAATTCTTGAAGTGTTGTTTTATCGAGCGGAAGTAGACAAGTAGGCGCACCTTTTTGCACCCAATCTTTCATTACAGCAACAGTAATGCTTATAAGCTCATCCGAGGCTTTCGGACACAAATGCCGTGAAGTTGCCACAATATCTTGACTATAGTGCATTGAGTAAAACAGCGGGCAGAGGCCAAAATTATCATCTTCCTTTTCCGGTTTAGCTTTAGCTTCAAACAATCGCTTTACTTTCTGCACCGCTTCTTCAAATTCAATCTCAAACCATTCACCATGTACACGCTTATCTTTAAAAAACATGTGCGCTGCATGTTCCACATCCCCAGCATTTGAACACTTATTTGTGAAAAATGTTCTTTTGAGTTTGAAACCGCTTTGCGTGGAAATTGTGGCGCTTCTCGCACGCGGATTTTGTGCGATTCCGATTTTTACTAAACCGCTTTCCGATTCGATGACGTATACAGATTGATTTCTCATTGTGCTTTCTCTCCTTTACTGTTTGTCCACATTTAGAAATGCGTTTTCCGGGGCTTTAATGATGGGGTATAGAAGTTATCGGGTAGAGTGTGTGCGGGTGAAAATCCTAAGCAATTACTTAGAGTTTTCCGCCAATTTCGCGCGTTGCATGTTTTTCCCGAGTTCCACTAGAGCGGCGCGTTGCTCTTCCGTCAGAATCCGCGAGGCGTTCACCTTTACCCAGCGTTTCGGGATTGTAAATTCCCGCCCTCCGTCCGGGAAACTGCGGCCCCGCTTTGCGTCTTCCGGCCTCTGGTCGGCCAAGGCATCCAGCTTGCGGATTAAAGCGCCGTTGTGCGTGTAGATGTTCGCCGTGGCCTCCGCTTCGTTGAAATTGATGATTGTTTCCTGCTCAAGTCGGGGTAGATTCATTCTTGTGGGCCTCCTTTGGCAAAAGTTCGCTTACGTCAACGCCCAAACCGTGGGCAATGTGCAGCACAGAATTACGGCTGCATGACTTTCCACCGCGTGCGGCTGTAATCGTCACTCGGGATATGCACGCCTTTTCGGCAAGTTCATTTACCGTGATTTCCTGCCGTGCCATTTCCGCAATCAGCTTTACTCGGTCGATTCTCATTCGGTTCACCTCTTTTCAACGCTATCATTTGCTTGAATGTTTTCATTATATTCAATCAAAAGTAAAATGTCAAGCAGATTTTTTATCTTTTGCTTGAATTTTCGTGTGTGTTGTGCTATATTTCGATTGGGGTGATAGAATGAATACCGGCGAGCGCATAAAAACAGCAAGAAAGCAAGCGGGACTAACACAAAAAGAATTAGGTAAAGCGCTTGGAGTATCCTTTCAAGCCGTTGCCCAATGGGAAACGGGGAGGCGGGTGCCAAAAGTTGAAACGATTCAGCGAATTGGCAAGGCTCTCGGCGTTTCTTGGCTTTGGCTTGCGAATCCAGACCTTACGCCCGAAACATTTGAAGAAGCTAAAAAGGGCTATAATGATTTTTTGATTGAACAGCGCGCGCGCGAACATGTTGAAAAGATTATTGAAGCGTGCTTTGGTCCCGGAGAGAAAAGGGTGCGCCACATACCTTTTGATGAATGTGAACTCCAAGAAGAGTATGTTTTATATCCAAACGGCGGAGATTCACTTGCCTTGTTTGACGATGAAATGAATACAATCGTTGACGTTACTCTTAATTTAATACGAACACTCATAGAAAATATCGCATCAAACGAGGAAAACGCCGAAAAAAAATGTGCAGATATTCTTGAATGGCAAAAACAATATTTTCAAGAACACCCAGAAGAAATTGACCACTCAAGCACTTTAAAATAGCTCGTTTTAATTATTTATGGGAGCACCCCACCCGCAAAGCGGCTAGAATCGAGCCGTAGGGGCCCACACGATGAGGCAAACCGCTTTGCAATTCGGAGATTTCGGAGGCCCTAAAAAGAAAGCCGACATTTCCGACACCCTAAAAAGAAAAACGCCCCGAGCCGAAGCCCAGGGCGCAGAAATAAAATAAACCGCTGGCGCTACCAACACCAGCGGCTTATATAGAACAGCTTACACAGGAAGGTGTAAAATCTGCCCCAACAGCATGATTATACACCTCTTTGTGTGGGCTTGTCAAAGTGTATCACAAGGAGGTTTTTATTTTGGCAGGAAAAGCAGCGAGAGGCGCGGGCACCATCCGCAAAAAAACGGTGACGCGCAGCGGGAAAACCTATACTTATTGGGAAGCCCGCGTTACAACTGGCCGAGATCCCGGCACAGGCCGACAGGTGCAAATATCCATTACAGGGAAAACGCAAAAGGAAGTGCGGGAGAAGATGCAGGCGGCCACTGTGGCCGTGGACAGCGGCACCTACATACAGCCGGAGCGCATGACGGTGAGCGAATGGCTTGACATCTGGACAGCTGAATATTTGGGCGGCGTGAAGCCTAATACAGTGCGTATATACCGCAATAACGTGAAGAAGCACATCAAGCCCGCTTTGGGCGCTGTGCGCCTGCCGGAGCTGCGCCCACACATGATACAGGCCTTTATTAACGGCTTGGAGCTTGCCCCGGCCTCCGTGCGGCTGGCCTATAAAGTGCTGTATCAGGCATTGAAAAAGGCCGTCGCGCTGCATTACATCCCGCAGAATCCCGCCGAGGGCTGCACATTGCCCCGGCTTGAACAGGAGGAAATTAAACCTATGGACGATAAGCAGATTACCGCGCTGCTGAATGCAACACAGGGAACCGAAGTGGAGCAGCTTATTAAAACGGCCCTGTTCACCGGGTGCCGCCTTTCCGAGCTGCTGGGGCTTACTTGGGATTGTGTGGGCCGTGACACTATCACCATCAGCAAGCAGCTTGCACGGCCCGACCAGAGGGCAGACGGCCCCTTTATATCGCCCAAGAATGGCAAGAGCCGCACGCTTACGCCCGCGCCCTTGGTGCTGGATGCACTCAAAGCGCAAAAGCGCATGCAGACTGCGGCCAGAATCAAAGCGGGGCCGCTTTGGGACAATGCCTATAATCTGGTATTCACTACGGAGACAGGCGCTCCGGTTAGCCAATGGAAAATAGAAAGAGTCTTTTCAAAGATATTGGCCGCTGCCGGTCTGCACGGCATCCGCTTTCACGACCTCCGGCACACCTATGCCGTGAACGCTATCCGGGCCGGGGATGATATCAAAACGGTGCAAGGCAACCTTGGGCACGCCTCTGCGGCGTTCACGCTGGACAGGTACGGCCACTTCACCGAGCGGATGAAACAGGACAGCGCCGCCCGCATGGAGGGCTTTATAAGGGGCGTTTTGAATCTGTAAAGGGAAAACTTAAGGGAAAACACGCCCACAAAGAGCATGAAAAGCCGCCTAAACCCTGTATTTTCAAGGGCTGGCGGCTTTCCTGTTTGTCAACCGCAGGTTGCGTGTGCTTTTTCTGCTCTTCACAAAGCAAAAAGGGCCGCGCCGTGGCGCGGCCCGCAAAACAAGCGGGGAGTGCGGTCAGCGGTCCATCTCGCTCACCGGGCCCGTGGCGTTGTGCTCCCGGATAATGCGGTCGATCTCCTTGAAATCGGAAGAAGGCAGATCGCCCGGCACTGTGTTTTTGACGCTGGATGTGGCGTTACCGAACTGCATGGCTTTCTGCGGATCGCCGTATTTTAACAGGCCGAACAGCACACCCGCCACATAGGCGTCGCCGGAACCGATGCGGTCAATGACGTCGATGTTGGTATAGGGCGGCTCCGTGTAAAACGCGTCCTGCTGGGCGGAATACAGCACCGAGGTGAAATTGTGTTTACGCGGGCTGAGGACCGTGCGCTGGGTGGTGGCGACAATTTTCACGCCGTACTCCTGCGCGTAACTTTTCATGATGTCCTGCAGCTCTCCGGTTTTTTGGAACATACGGCGGCTGGTCTCTTCAGAAACGAACAATACATCCACCAGCGGCAGGATGCCTTTGATGGTCTCTCGTGCTTCGTCTTCACCCCACAGGTTCGCACGGTAGTTCACGTCAAAGGAGATGAGCGCGCCGTTTTCCTTGAATTTTTTCAGCACCTGAATGGCCACGTCGCGCGTGCCCAGCGCCAGGCTGATCCCGCTTAGATGGAACATCCGCGCGGAAGAAAACGCCTCGGCCGGAATATCGTCCATCGTAAGGCCGCAGACGGAAGCGTTGAATCGGTCATACACGATGGTCGGCTTGCGCGGCGCGGCGCCCATCTCATAATAATAGATGCCGAGGCGTGCGCGCGGGTCGTCGTCATACGTTAAAAAATCATCCGACACGCCGACGAAGCGGATGCGGTTTTTGATGAAGGTCCCCAGCTCGTTCTGCGGCAAGCGAGAGATGATGCCCGTTCGCAGGCCCATGAGCGCTACGCCGGAGGCTACGTTCAGCTCCGCGCCGCCGGCGCGCTTTTCAAAAATGTCCCCATCCACGATGCGGGCATGACGCGGCGGCGAAAGCCGCAGCATGATCTCGCCGAAGGTAATGAGGTCGAACGCCTTTTTTTCCATAGGAAAGCCCTCCATACGGTTATTTTCAATTTCAGTATAGCATAAAACTCCGCGCCTTGCGAGAAGATTTTGCATTGTGGAACGTGCCTCCCGTCCGCCGCATCAGCACTGTGCAACTCTTGCGCGGGCGGGTTGTAAAAGGTGCGGAAAGGGCACCATGCGGTTTCTTTCTTTTGCTGCGCATGCTATAATAAAAATGTATTGAAAATTTACAAAAGAGCCGGAGCGGCCCGAAGCGGGGTTGCTCCACAAGGTCAAAAAGGAGAGGTTTTTTTGCAGAACAAGGACGAAGCGCTGGGCACACAACCCATTGGCAAGCTGATGCTCAGTCTTGCCCTGCCGGCCGTTGCCGCGCAGTTCATCAACATGCTGTACAATATCGTGGACCGGATCTACATCGGCAACATCCCCGGCACAGGCGCACTTGCGCTGACAGGCGTGGGCGTTACGTTCCCCATCATCCTGCTGGTCTCGGCCTTTGCCGCATTCGCCGGAATGGGCGGCGCGCCGCTGGCTTCCATCCAGCTGGGCGCCGGCAACCGTGAAGGTGCGGAAAAAATTCTGGGCAACTGCTTTTCCATGCTTCTGGTGCTGTCTGTTACACTGACAGTCATTTTCAGCATCTTCAAAACGCCGCTGTTGTATATGTTCGGCGCCTCCGACGCCATCATCGGCTATGCGGAAGACTATATCTCCATTTACTTGGCGGGTACTATTTTCGTACAGCTTGCTCTGGGCCTCAACACTTTCATCAGCGCACAGGGCCACGCTACCGTTGCAATGCTCAGCGTGCTCATCGGCGCGGTCATTAACATCGTGCTGGACCCGGTGTTTATTTTCGTGTTCGGCATGGGCGTTTCCGGCGCGGCGCTGGCTACCATCCTTTCTCAAGCCGTCAGCGCCGCGTGGGTGCTGCGCTTTTTGTTCAGCGCAAAAAGCGGCATCCGCATCCGGCGCGGGAACATGAAGTTCGAAAAGCGTGTGGTTGGCAAGGTCATCGGGCTGGGCATCGCTCCTTTCATCATGCAAAGCACCGAGAGCCTTGTGAATATCACGCTGAACGCCGGGCTGCAGCGCTACGGCGGCGACCTGTACGTGGGCAGCATGACCATTATGCAGAGCGTGATGCAGATGCTCGTCATGCCCATCCAGGGCATCACACAGGGCGCGCAACCCATTATGAGCTACAACTACGGCGCCAAGAATTACAGCCGCGTGCGCAAAACTTTCAGCCTGCTGCTCAAGGTAATGCTGCTCGTTACCGTCTCGGGCTTTGCCCTGGCCGCGCTCCTTCCCGGCGTGCTGGCGCGCATGTTCACTCAGGACGCGGAGCTGATAGAAATCGTTAAAAAAATGATGCCCATTTTCTTCGGCGGCATTTGGGCCTTCGGCGCGCAAATGGCCTGCCAGACCACCTTTATGGCGCTTGGCCAGGCCAAGATCAGCCTGTTTCTGGCGCTGCTGCGCAAAGTGGTGCTGTTGGTGCCCCTGGCATTGCTGCTGCCTGTTGTCATGGGCGGCAATGTGCTGGGCATCTATATTGCCGAGCCTGTGGCCGACGTGATCGCCAGCTTTACCACGTTGTCCCTGTTCCTCATCAAGCGCAAAACGCTGCTGCCCGACGGCGGCGCACCCGCAAAAAGCAAATAACCCGACGCTTATTTTCAAACGACGGAGGCTGCCGTGAAGCACGATTCCTTTAAAACTTATCTGCACTGGGGGCTCACTGCCTTCGGCGTTGTCGCGTTGAGCATCCTGTTCTTTTTCTCTCTGTTCAAGGTGGGCGCGCTGGTGCATTTTTTCCAAACGCTGCTGGGCATTTTAATGCCGTTTGTGTACGGGCTGGCCATGGCTTATCTGCTGACTCCGGTGTTCAACTGGCTGCACGTCCGCTTTGCGCCCGCGCTGCAAAAACACGTAAAAAATCCACGCCGTGCTGCCCGCGCCGCAAAATTTCTTTCCACGACGCTTTCGGTGCTGCTGGCGCTGCTGCTTGTAGCCGCGCTGCTGTGGATGGTGCTGCCGCAGGTGATCTCCAGCATCGTCGGGCTGGTGGAATCCAATCTGCTGACGAACAGCATCCAGAACGTGACGGGCTGGATCGAGGACACGCTTCAGAACAACCCGCAGTTCGAAGCTGCCGCACAGCGGGTATATGCCGAAGCCGTGGCAGCTCTCACCGCATGGGTAAAAACGGACATGCTGCCCCAGCTGACGAACCTGATGAGCGGGCTGCTGGGCACCCTGACCTTTTTCAAGAATGTATTCATCGGCATCATCATCGCCATTTATGTGCTCAACAGCAAACAGCTTTTTGCCGCACAGGCCAAAAAATTGCTGTACGGCTGCCTGAGCACCCGCCGCGCCAATATCGTGCTGGATAACGCACGTTTTACTCACCGGGTATTCGGCGGCTTCATCAACGGCAAGCTGCTGGATTCCCTCATCATCGGCATCCTGTGTTTTGTCGGGATGACAGCGCTGCGCATGCCGTATGCGATGCTCATCAGCGTGGTGGTGGGCGTAACGAACATCATCCCGTTTTTCGGGCCGTTTATCGGTGCCATTCCCAGCGGGCTGCTTATCCTTCTCATCGACCCGCTCAAGGCGCTTTACTTCGTGCTTTTTATCCTTGCGCTGCAGCAATTCGACGGCAATATCCTGGGCCCAAAAATTCTGGGCGATTCCACCGGCCTTTCCAGCTTTTGGGTGATGTTCGCCATTCTGCTGGCCGGCGGGCTGTTCGGGTTTGTCGGCATGGTCGTCGGCGTGCCGCTGTTTGCGGTGCTGTACAGCATCCTCTCCGGGCTGGTGTGCCATTCGCTGCGCCGCAGGGGCATGCCGGAGGAAACACAGGCCTATTATGAACTGGACCATGTGGATGAGCGCACACACGACATCCTATACAATGAGGCTCCGGCCCGGCCGGCCGCGGGATCTGCGGACAGGCCTGAATGACCGTCTGTCCGCTTTGAATTGAAAATCGGGGATGTATGATACATCCCCCATTTTATTTGTAGAGAAACCACCGGCTGTGGCGGTGGTACGGAAAAGCTTAAGCTATGAAAA
>OGZY01000917.1_pt1 | contig 14816 bp, 14 predicted proteins | sample 1576911 | NCBI WGS metagenome assembly OGZY01 (sample SAMEA3541488, study PRJEB24748) | human gut metagenome | biome: human gut; feature: human-associated habitat; material: faeces | place: China | collected 2012 | reverse complement strand
GAGAGCATCTGCCTTACAAGCAGAGGGTCATAGGTTCGAGCCCTATAGGTCCCATATGCCGCAGTGGCGGAACTGGCAGACGCACAGGACTTAAAATCCTGCGGGACTTATACTCCCGTACCGGTTCGATTCCGGTCTGCGGCATTGGTGTGAGGTGCTTCAAATCCTTGTAAACAGAGGATTTGAAGCACTTTTTGCTTATTCTTTTAATTTCTGATGTTTCTGGAAACTGTTCTAATCGACAACAATTTTAATAGGGGAACACTTTCCGCTATTGCATTTGCTTTCGGAAACACTGCAAGCGCCTTATTGATATTATCAAAGCAGCTGGGGTGTCCTCCGCCGTTTTGATAAAAGAAGTCATACATTTCCGGTCTGCAACATGGATGAAGCAAATCGTGTTCTCCCACATCGTCAGAAAGTACCTTCATCATGGGTTGATATAAATTGGTATAAATTATGCTACCAACATTTAACTTTAGAGACTCGTTACAGTCTATCGTCACACCGGTTGAAAGAAATTCATTTACATTTCCAGTCGCTTCGGCAAAAAAATCTACCACTTGGCCGCCTTCAATATCGATCACTGTAATGCTTTGACCCTGCTTAACATCGATTTTCATTCCAGAACAGGCTGGAATAATATACTCTTTACTCATTGTATTCGCCTCCATAAATTCCAAGTTGTTTATGCGATCATTGTATCACTGTACATAAACTTTATCCAATTCTTAATACTATCAACTGAATAAAAGATCACCGCCACAGAAGAAATGATCTAAATTTTTATCATTGTAAGGAGAATTCGTATAGACATTGGACAGCGTTTTTGGGTTAAAGAATTGTGGATTTGTTATATTTACTGTATAATAATGGATTGAAAGTAAGCATAAAACGAGGTGTTTTTTGTGTACCATATAGCAATTTGCGATGACGAAAAAGAATTTATTCGTGAGATTACGAACTTGCTGCGCAGATATGAAAAAGAGAGCGGAAAAAAGTTTCGAATCACGGAGTTTTGTGACGGAAGTGACTTGCTCAAAGGCTACCAGACGGATACTGATTTGATTTTTATGGATATTCAAATGGAAAAACTAGACGGCCTGAATACGGCAGAGGAAATCCGTAAGATGGATGATGCCGTCGGCCTGTTCTTCCTGACTTCCCTACCTCAGTATGTATGGAGAGGCTATGAATACGGCGCGGTCAATTATTTGCTCAAACCAATAAAATATGCCCGGCTAAAAATAGAACTTGACCGTTTCTTCAGCCATTATCACGGAAAAGACGAGCCATACCTCTCGTTTTCAAACGATATGGGGAAATACAAAGTTCTTTATAAAAATCTGCGTTATGCAGAAACCTGCAAACGCAATGTACTGCTTCATTTTGAGGGACAGGAACAGGTCATATATAAAAGTATGAAAGAAATCTCGGCTCTTTTGGAAACACAGAGACTGTTTGCCAAGTGCCATGCAAGTTTTATCGTGAATATGGCGTATGTAAAAAGCGTGGAGAATCTCGAGGCGGTACTCGCTACCGGGGAGCGGATCCCAATCAGCCAGCCGAAACGCAAAGCGTTTATGGCAAGATTGGCAGACTTCTGGGGGGATATGCTATGATGTGGATCTATCAGGCACTGGATATAATAACGACTTTCTCTCAATCCCTCATTATTTTTGTAATGGGCGAAACTCTGTGCAGAAAGCCGCGTGCGAAGTTTTCAAGATGGATGCCGCCTGTAATAATTACGGCAACGACCTTTTTATGGACCTGGTTTATTGTGGATGCGACGTATAAACTCCCCTGCGTCCTGCTTTTGCTGATCATCTTATATATGCTGTGCTACAAAGTATCTATCCGTAATTCTATGATTGCTGCGTTCATGTCCATTGTCTTTGTAGGTACAATAGAAATAATTTCAACCGGAATAGCAGAAATATTTCAATTTCCGCAAGCAGTTCTCGTGGATGATATAGCAATGGCTCCGATTCCTATCTACTTGGTCTGCCTGTCTTTGACGGTGTCTGTTTCCGCTGTATTGTACCTGATGTTTAGAAATTTCCGATATCGGCTTAACAACAAGGATTTTATCATTGTATTGCTTTTTGAAATAGTCGCTTTTTTACTATATCACATAAGTGTCATTCAAAAGATAAAAAATAATTTAAATGCCGGATTTGATCAAAGATTTGATATGCTTTTAATTGTCATAAGCGTTTCCTTTGCTGTTGTTTTCCTGTATATAAAGAATAACTATTATCTAAAAGAGCAGGAACAGCAGTCGAAAATACAGCTAGCGTTACTAGAACGGCAATACAAATATTACCAGGACAAGCAAAAAGATGAAGAGCGCGTATGCTCGCTCTACCACGATATGAAGAACCATCTGCTGTTGCTTGAGGGTAGCCAAGGGACGGATGCCATGCATCAAATGGCAGAGCAGCTCCGGTCGCAGATAGCGGCTTATGAGGATTATATCCACACAGGCAATCGGTTTCTGGATGTCATTATCAAAGATAAGGCAGAAAAGATGCGTGAAAAAAAGATTGACTTTTCAGTTATGATAGATTTTGGCGGAATTGACTTTATCAAGCCTTTAGACATCAGTACTTTGTTCGGCAACGGAATAGATAACGCGATCGAGGCGAGTGAAAAACTGCCGCAAGAAGAGCGGATTATTCTGGTTAAGGCGGGACGGGTGCGGGATTTTGTATCCATTCTAATTGAAAATAACTGTATAGAGGAGAAAGCCGAGCATGACAGAACATCAAAGCCAGATGATTTCCTGCACGGCTTCGGCATTCCCAATATGCAGAAAAGCGCTGAAAAGTATGGCGGAACTTGTATCACAGTACGAAAGGGCGGGAAATTTGCTTTGAAAATATTACTGCCCGTTAAGGAAGATTAAAGCGAATACGAGCTTGTTTTCGAAAGGAAAACAGGCTCTTTTTTTATGCTTTTCATAGATATTGCGGCGTGGATATTAGATTTTGCGGCTGCTATTGTCATTTTTTTGCGGCTGAGTATGATGAGGTTATCACTAAAATGTAGAAACTTAAGGAGGATATTAGCCATGTCAATATTATGTACATCGCATTTAAAGAAGTACTATGGAAAGGATGAAAGCCTTGTCAGGGCATTGGACGATATCAATGTTTCCATAGAAAAGGGACAGTTTGCTGCTATCATAGGAACCTCGGGCAGTGGTAAATCCACGCTGCTCCATATGCTCGGAGGACTTGACAGGCCTACATCAGGCAGCGTACAGGTGGAAAATAACAGTCTGGAGACGATGCGCGAGGAGGATCTCGCGGTATTTCGCAGAAGGCGGATCGGCTTCATTTTTCAGAATTACAATCTCATTCCTTACCTTACTGCCTATGAAAATATTGTACTGCCGGTGCGTCTGGACGGGAAAACAGAGGATAAGAAGCTTTTGGAGGAAATTATAGATTTTCTGGAATTAGACGGGAAACTTTCTAACTATCCGAATCATTTATCGGGCGGACAACAGCAAAGAGTTGCGATTGCGAGAGCCTTGATCTCTAAGCCTGCGATTATTCTTGCGGATGAGCCGACGGGTAATCTTGACAGCCGTACCAGTGAAAAGGTCATCGATCTCTTAAAAATGACAAGCGAAAAGTTTCACCAGACTATTGTTATGATTACCCATAATCCTGAAATCGCAGAAAAAGCGGATATGCGAATTCGCATTGAGGATGGAAAAATCACACATAAGGAGCGTTCGAAATGAGTAGTAAAAGGATAAGGACAGAAATGTTAACACGGATGTCAAAGCAGAGCCTGAAGTATAGCCGTATGCGTAATACATTCGTGATGATTACGATTGCTTTGGCATCTGCCCTGCTTATGGGGATTCTGATGTATGCCGCTGGCCAGAAGGAAGATACGAAAAGACAGCTTTCCCACGCGCAGCAAGTGGGCTATTATAATCTGTCGGCCAGTCAGGCAGAAGCGCTGAAAATGGATGAGAGGATTGCCTATCAAATACAGGTAAAGACAGGCGCGGTTTCTGATATGGATGGATTTAGCGTAATACCTTATTATGTCAGCGAACTGTCGGACGAAATCAGGATCGCGGAGACAAAAAGCGGAAAATTGCCCGAACGGGAAAATGAGATCGCCGTGCAGGCGGCCATGCTGAAAAAAATGGGAATACCCATACAGATTGGAAGCCAGATAACGCTGGACTTTTGTGATGGGAATTCGGAAACCTTTACGGTCACAGGCATCTTAAGTGGCGGAGAGACAGCAAAGCGGTTTGCTGTATTTTTTTCAAAATCTTATGCCGATAGCGGAAGCCAGTTAAAGGATATGCCCTACGAGGTCTATGCCAAACTGCGTGGCGCAGCAGCGATGGGCCCGGAGGAGTGCAAGGAAGCAATGTACCTTATCGGAAGAGAGGCAGGAGTTGAAAGAAAATATGTAAGTCCGTCGAAAGCGTATCTTGAGTCATTATCTGCGGACTCCCGGGATATATTGCTGTATGCGCTGGCAGGCGCGATTATCCTGTTTGCCTGCATTCTGGTGATTTACGGCGTGTTTTATCTGTCTGTGATTGGAAAGATCCATCAGTATGGCCAGTTGCGTACGATAGGAATGACAAAGAAGCAGATGAAAAGTCTGGTTTCAAAGGAAGGCAGAAGACTGGCTGCGTTTGCTTCGCCTATCGGGCTCTTGGCGGGAGGCGTTGCAGGGTATTTGATCATCCCATCAGGATTTAGCATGGTCAACACGCTGCTGATAGCGGCCAGCGTCTTTGCGGTCATCTATGTTATCACAATGATTTCAGTCCGCAAGCCGGCTAAGCTGGCGTCTGCCATGTCTCCGATGGAGGCCCTGCGCTATATACCGCAAGATGATAAGAAGCAGACTGCAAATAAGAAAATGTGCCGCAAGTTGACGCCGCTTTCCTTAGGCGCGATGAATTTTACCAAGAACAAGAAAAAAGCAGGTGTTACAATGCTATCCCTTGCGTTTGGCGGTATTCTGTTTATGACGGCAGCGGCCTTTATGACCTCGTTCGATAAAGAAGGGTATGCACGGCAAGGGGTATTTGAGGATGCGGAATTTGATATCCGCTATAGCGATGCGGCTGTCGAGTCGGACGAAAACGGGATGAGCGGCTTGCAGGCAAATAAGCCGTTGGATGAAAAAATGATTCAGGACATCATTGCTTTAGACGGCGTGAAAAGTGTGGCGCAGATTAAGAATTTCGGCGTGCGTTTCGATTACGCGCAGCAGGATGAATATGATAATGATGATTCTATATACCCTCTGACAGAAAAGGAGACAGAGGAAATCAGGAAGTATGTTGAGGATGGGGATGCGGACTATAGCAAACTGATGAGCGGCGATTATATCCTGGTATCTGATAATGCGAATGCAAAGGAAATCTATGGCTGGCAGTTTCGCGTGGGGGATAAAATTACCCTGCGCTATTATGATGGCAGGCAGATGGCGGAAAAAGAGGTTACGATTCTTGGTACTCTGAACCGTCAGTTTACAATGGATAATAAGTTCGTGGAGGGCTGGTTTTTAATGCCTGAACAGGCAATATGGAAGCTTATTTCCTATGAGAGCCTGAATTCGCATCTGCTTGTATCGACTGAGCCTGATAAGGAAGCGGAAGTAGGAGAAATCTTAACACAGATGGTTGAGGAAAAATCGGAATTAAGCATGGAAAGCCTTGCGGAAAGAAAGGCCTTCTATACGAAAACAGCAGATTCCGTGTTCGGTGCCATCAGCGGGCTTGCCATCTTTATTATGATGTTCAGCATACTGAGCATGATGAATACGCTGATCACAAATATTGTTACAAGAAAGCAGGAACTGGCAGTGCTTGAGTCTATCGGTATGGCAAAAGGGCAGATTAGAAAAATGCTATTGTGCGAAAGCCTGATCTTAGTCCTTGCGGCTGTGGGTGTGACAATGACTGCCGGCACGCTGCTTGGATATGTGCTTGTGAGCCTGCTTCGTAACGGCGGGGCCTATTACATGACTTTTGCATTCCCGTGGACGCTTTTTGCCGTTTATGCCGTTGTTCTGATCGTGGTTCCTCTGCTTATAACGCTGATATCTATGAAAAACTTTTCGAAGGAGACGCTTGTCGAGCGGCTCAGAGGGGCAAAATGTCTGGGTAAGGGGGAATAGCACGTGGCAGCGCGAAGTTTAGTCACCCAACTGTAACTTTATCCTGCTATAATAGATACAAAAAGACAGGATGGGAGATTGAGATGATCGATTTATACTATGCTGAAGATGACCCCAATATTGCGAATACTGTAAAAGAATATCTGGAACAGAAAGATTTTAAGGTGACGATATATGATACGCTTGCCAGCATTAAGCAGGCACTGGAAATCCATGTGCCTGCAATGGTTCTTCTGGATTGGAATATGCCGGATGGACGAGGGGATTATTTGTGTAAATGGATCCGCGGTACATGGAAGGAACTTCCAATCATCTTTCTTACGGTCCGTGGGGATTCCTGTGATATCGTATCAGGGTTTCAAAACGGTGCGGATGACTATGTGGTGAAGCCTTTTGAACTGGTAGTGTTGTATTCGCGGATATTGGCTTTGCTTCGCCGGACCCGCAATGCGGCTGGGCAGTATCTTTCCTGCGATGGGATTATCATCGACCAGAACCGCAGGACAGTTACCTTCCATTTGGAAGAGATCAATTTGAGCGTGGCGGAATACCAGCTGCTCTTGTACCTGATGCAGAACAAGGGAAAGACTGTAACCAGAGAAAAAATCTTAGAACAGGTATGGGATGTGAATGGAAACTATGTGAATAACAACACGCTGACAGTCACAATGAAACGTCTGAGGGATAAATTAGACCAGCCATCCTGTCTAAAGACGGTCAGAAGCGTAGGATACCGTATGGAGGATACGATATGAGCGGACGAAAAAACATTTTGATCACAGTTGGATTTGTGCTATCTATCAGTTTGATCTCTTCTGCACTTACTGCCATGATGATGTTCCATTATGACAGCCGGCTTCAATTTAATCTGTTAAACGCTGTTTGCGGAGAAGTGTTAGAGCAGGATCCGCAAGCAGAAAAGATTATTTCAGCCGCATTGAAGGAATATACAGGAGGGAATGCCGACGGAACGGCCCGAAAGGATGTCTTATCCGTATGGGGATACCGAATTGCTGATTTTTCGCATTCGCTTCACAGGACAGGTGATTTAGCTGTGGCAGCAGGAGTTCTGGCGGGCTTCTGCCTTCTGCTTGTTACCCTGCTGTATCGAAACAAAAAGGAAAGCATGCGTATCCAGGGTCTGGCAGAGTATTTGGAACAAGCGAATATGGGAAAAGCAGTCATCCTTTCTACGACTGGAGAGGATGATTTTTCTAAATTGGAAGATGAAATTTATAAGACGGTGACGTTCCTTTATCAGACGAAAGAGGCCGCAGTACAGGCGAAAAATGATTTTGCGGAAAATCTGTCCAATATTGCGCATCAAATCAAGACGCCGATTACTGCAATCTCTCTGTCTTTGCAGACCATGCAAAGAGATAATAGTAATAATAAGGTGGAGCAGATACAAAAACAGCTTCTGAGGCTTAGTCATTTAGAAGAGGCCCTGCTTGTGTTATCCCGCCTTGATTCTGGCACGCTGATTCTTCAAAGGGAAGAGGTTGATGTTTTTACCGTGCTTGTTCTTGCGTCGGACAACTTGCAGGAACTATTGACGGCGACAGGTACTTCTGTTGATATCCCGGAACTGGGCGGGATGGCGATAACCGTCGATCTGGACTGGACGATGGAGGCGGTCATGAATCTGATGAAAAACTGCATGGAGCACAATCCGGGCGGAACTATCCACTGTGCTTATGAACAGAATCCGCTCTATACGGAAATTAGGATCTGGGATGAAGGGGCGGGATTTCTTAAAGAGGATATGCCCTATCTTTTTGAACGATTCTATCGCGGCCGCAATGCCCATGAAGGAGGCATCGGTATCGGACTGGCACTGGCAAAAGAGATTCTTAAGCGCCAGAATGGCACGATACGGGCTACAAACAAGCAGGGGGCAGGGGCGTGTTTTGAGATTCGGATTTACAGTCACTAAGTTGTAATTTTCATTTGCTATACTGTAGATATAGTGATATACAACATGATGGCAGGAGGTAAGAATCAAATGAACATTCTAACATGCGAAAGGGTCCGTAAAGTATACGGTTCCGGGAACAATCAGGTAACCGCGCTGGACGGGATTGACCTGACAATCAGCAAAGGAGAATTTGTGGCGATCATCGGAGCATCCGGCTCCGGAAAATCCACGCTTCTGCATATCCTGGGCAGTGTGGACAAGCCGACCAGCGGAACGGTAACCATAGATGGGACAGACCTTTCTAAGTTAAATCCCACACAGGCCGCCATCTTTCGCCGCAGAAAGGTGGGGCTCGTGTATCAGTTCTATAACCTGATCCCTACGCTTTCGGTGCGGAAAAATATTCTTATGCCCCTTACGCTGGATAAAAAGAAGCCAAACAAGGAATATTTTGATAAGGTGGTCGGTTCTCTTGGTATTGCTGACAAGCTGGAGGCCCTGCCAAATCAACTGTCAGGCGGGCAGCAGCAAAGAGTTGCGATTGCACGCTCTCTTATTTACCGCCCCGCGTTACTATTGGCAGATGAGCCGACTGGGAACCTGGATCAGAAAAATTCCAAAGAGATCATTGACATGCTGAAACTCTCCAATCGGAATCTGGAGCAGACCATTCTGCTGATTACCCATGATGAGAAGGTGGCCCTGGAAGCAGAACGCATTATAACTATCGAGGATGGACATATCATCAGTGATGAATGGCGGAGGTAAGGGCTATGTGGAAAGATTACTCATCTGGATATATTAAAAACAACCGTTCCTTAAGTATTTCCGTTAGGGTTGCGGCGTTTATCTCGGCCCTGCTGCTATCCTTGCTCTGCAGTTTGTTTTATAACGCATGGAAGTATGAAGTGGAGAGGATCAAACTGGAAGAAGGCGGCTGGCAGAGCCGGATCGCAGGGGCAATTGATTCGGAGGATATAGATGCCATAAAAAACTTTGCCAATGTAAAAGACGTAGTGGTTAACGAGAAGGCAGCACAGGGGCAGGGAACCGTGCTGGATATATACTTTGATGATATAAGTACGGTTTTGGAAGATACGCCGCGGATTGCCGAGATAGCCGGGGTTTCTCCGAAAACAGCCGTTTATAACTATGAACTTCTTGCCATGTACTTGATCCGCAGCCCGCAGGATACAGCGCCAAGACTGCTGTTCCCCTTATTTCTTGCGATCCTGGCAATGGCATCCATTTCCCTGATTGTTATCATACACAATTCATTCGCGGTATCCATGAATGCAAGGATCCATCAGTTTGGTATTTTCTTCAGCATTGGAGCCACGCCGAAACAGATACGGGCATGTCTGCTACAGGAAGCGGCGGCACTTTGCGCCATACCGGTCATAGCAGGAAATCTGCTGGGAATTGCAATCAGCATGGGGCTTTTGCAGATGGTGAATGCCTTGCTGGGAAGCAATGTGGCAGGCAGACATCAGGCAGTTTTTGGCTATCATCCGCTTGTTTTGATCTTGACACTGCTTGTGACAGTGATCACGATCTGGATATCCGCCTGGCTGCCGGCTAAAAAGTTGAGCAGGCTTACGCCGCTGGAAGCGATTAGAAATACCGGCGAACTGCAGCTTAAGCGGAAAAAGAACTCGCCTGTGCTTGCATTTTTGTTTGGCACGGAAGGAGAATTGGCGGGAAATGCTTTAAAAGCACAGCGAAAGGCTCTGCGGACGGCATCCTTATCCCTGATATTCTCGTTCATGGCGTTCACGGTTATGCAGTGCTTTTTTACAATGTCAAAGATCAGTACGGCAGAGACATATTTTGAAAAATATCAGGATGTCTGGGACATCATGGTTACCGTACAGGATACGGAAGTGGATTCTTTTGCGGAAACAAAAGAAATACAAGATCTTCCCGGCATAAGAAGCGCCATCGTGTATCAAAAGGCAACGGCCAAAGCAATCATCGCAGAGGAGGAAATGAGTGATGAGATGAAATCCATTGGCGGCTTTTCCCATGCTTCGGATGACAGTGCAGTGAAGACGGATGCAGGCTGGAGCGTTAATGCTCCTATCGTTATATTGGATGATGCCAGTTTTGAGGCTTACTGTGAGGAGATTGGCGTTACGCCGCGACTTGACGGGGCTGTCATACGAAATCAAATCCGCGATGTGACGAACCCGGATTTCAGACACCCCAAGTATATGTCCTATGTAAAAGGCAGGAATGCTGCCAGCATTTTAAGAAAGCCCGGAGAAGAAGGAGCGGCGCTGGAAGTCCCTGTCTTGTCCTACACGGAGAAAGTTCCTGATTTAAGAGAAGAATACGCGGCGTCTGATTATTATGAATTGGTACATTTTATTCCGGCGTCCCTGTGGAAGGAAATCAAGGGAAAGGCTGCGGAGGGTGGGGAAGATACCTACATCTGCGTTCTGGGCAGCGAAAACGCCACTTTAGCGGAATTGAATACGCTGCAGGCAGATATCGATCAGATTCTTGCCGGATCTTGTGAGGCAAAAAGCGAAAACCGTATTCTCAAGAAGGAAGCCAACGACAGGCAGATACAGGGAATGATGGCAATCTTCGGCGGTTTCTGCGTATTGCTTGCAATCATTGGCATTGGGAATGTGTTTTCCAATACATTGGGATTTGTCCGTCAGAGAAAAAGAGAATTTGCCAGATATATGTCTGTCGGACTGACGCCGGGAGGAATTAAAAAAATGTTCTGTATCGAAGCCTTGGTCATCGCAGGCCGCCCGATTGTATTTACCATTCCGCTGGCAGTTATTGTGGTCGGCTATCTGTTACAAACAAGTTATCTTGAGGCAGAAGTCTTTCTGTCCGAGGCTCCGCTGATTCCGATTGCTGCTTTTATGCTGGCCATACTTGGAACGGTGGCGCTGGCTTATTGTCTTGGCTACAGGAATGTACGCAAAATCAGTCTGGCTGAGGCCTTACGGGATGATACGATGATGTAGGCTATCAGTTTTTTTTCGAGATTATAGAGGAAGAACACAATCTCTTCATATCACTGTTTGGAACAAGCAGACGGTATATGCGTGAAGAGTATGAAAAAGGCGTTCTTTAGAGATGGCACCACGGCGAAGACGACATCATGAAATATGTTAGCCGTAAATAGAGTCACATTCCATAATACTTGACAATCGTGCTATAATTAAGATAGTGCATACAGAACTTCCAATAAGAAAGCTCCCAGCTACACTTACAAGGTAAATGGGAGTTTTTTTGTTTTTGCGTGTACGGAAACCAGATAACGCCAAGTAGGAGGTAGCAGATATGATCACGTTAAAAGCAGAAAAAAGAAGCCCGCTAATGAAAGCAAAAAGATTAAGACGTGAGGGATTCGCCACCGGCGTACTGTTTGGAAGCGACTTAAAGAAGCCCATATCTCTCCAGTATGCCCAGCAGGATGCCTTGCAGCTGATCAAAGAACACGGGGAAGGAACTCAGGTCACTCTGGAATTAAAAGACCAGAAGATTGCCTGCGTCATTAAGAATGTTGACTATGATTCTATGAAAAAGCAGATTATGGCGCTGGATTTCCAGACATTGGTCGCGGGAGAGAGCATATCCATAACAGCACAGATCAGATTTGTCAATGAGGCCTGCGTCCGGGGATTCGTCAGCCAGGAACTGTCCGAGATCCATTATAAGGCAGATCCGGCCAACTTGCTTGATGAGATTGTGATTGACTTTGAAACACTTTCCCCTGAGATTAAAAACTTCTATGTCAGAGATCTGAAGTTGGAGCAGAAACAAGGGGTAGAACTGATCACCCCGGAAGATATGCAGATCTTCCATATTGGAGAATCCGCTGGTACAGATGACGAGGCAGAAGAGTAAGGCAGCGCGGTAACAGCATCATAGATGATCGTGTCATGGGAAACACAGGGCAGGCCATTTTTGGCCTGCCCTGTGTGACATTCTGATATCTTTATTTTTCATTAGATAAACCAAGCATATAATCTGCGGAAACGTTATAAAACTGGCAGAGTCTGATAATATATTCTACTGGCATGGAACGTTTGCCAAGTTCGTATTGGGAATAAGTAGTCTGACCAATGCCGAGATAATCCGCGATCGTTTTCTGTGAAAGATCGCTATCTTCTCGCAGCGCCCTAAGACGATCTCTGTAAATCATATACAAGTCTTCGTGATACGTCATACAAATTCCCTCCTGTTGGAAACATATTATTATACTTGAATCAATCACGTTGAGATTTAACTCAAAATGAGTTATCATATATTAAAAGACAGTAGATGGTGGTATAAATATGTGTATGAATAAGATATGGATTTCTTTAAGCAAAATTAAATATTATATACGCGTAGTATTTGCGTATAGGACAAGGACTAATCGTAATCATGGCCTTTCTTTCAATGGATACATGAAGACGGCCAGGAGGCTGCTGGAAGAAGACAGGATTGTTGAATATACAGAATTTATGGAGCAGTATCCGGAGTATGCCAGCCTGGAAAGGGAGTATTTGGAAAAGTATGTCATTTTGGAAGAGAGCGTAGAGGAGACGGAGTATAAGGCGATGTCGGAAAGAGTCTGGGAAAATATTAAGAAAGAAATCGATAAACAGGATGAATAGCATGCATACAGGAGGAGATTATGGAGACACGCGAGATACTGGAAAAGTTAAAGAAGGGCGAACTGACCCTTGAGGAAGCCGAAGGCGCCTTGAGACGCCAGCCTTTTGAGGATCTGGGGTATGCCAAGCTGGATACCCACAGGAAGATACGCTCCGGTTTCCCGGAAGTCGTGTTCTGTGCGGGGAAAGCAGATGCGCATCTCCTTGCGATCTTTGGCAGGCTGTATGAGGAAGAAGGGGAAGTCCTTGGCACCAGGGCATCCAGGGAACAATATGAACTGATAAGAGGCAAGTACGCACAGGTGCAGTATGACGAGACATCAAGGATACTGAAGATAGAACATGAAGGAAAGGCAAAAGCAGGCTGCATCGCGGTCTGTACGGCAGGCACGGCAGATATTCCGGTGGCAGAGGAAGCGGCCCAGGTGGCCGAATATTTTGGCGCCTGCGTAGAGCGCGTTTACGATGTGGGAGTAAGCGGGCTGCACAGGCTGCTTGCCAGGCTGGAGACCATACAGCGGGCAAACTGCGTGATCGCGGTGGCTGGCATGGAAGGCGCTCTTGCCAGCGTCATTGGAGGCCTGGTGGATAAGCCGGTCATTGCCGTCCCGACGTCGGTTGGGTATGGCGCCAGCATGCATGGACTGTCGGCCCTTCTGACCATGATTAATTCCTGCGCCAATGGCATCTCGGTGGTGAATATTGACAATGGCTACGGGGCGGGCTATATCGCGGCCCAGATAAACAGGCTGGGATTAAGAGGAAGGCAGGAAGAGGAAAAGGAATGAAGAGGAATGAAGAGAAGATACAGTGCCTGAAAAGGCAGATGGAAGACTATGCGAAGAAGGACGTGATCGTAGCATTTTCCGGCGGAGTAGACAGCAGCCTGCTGCTGAAGCTTGCCTGCGAAGCGGCGTTAAAAAGTAAGCGGAAGGTGCATGCAGTCTTCCTTCATACGGCGATGCACCCGTCCGGTGACGCGCAAAGCGCCAGGAGGGTGGCCGAAGAGATTGGCGCTGATTTCAGGATACTTCAGATTGACGAACTGGAATCCGCGCAGATTGCGGATAATCCGACAGACCGGTGCTATCGCTGCAAAAGGCATTTGTTTGAGCAAATCCAGGGCGAGGCCGCTAAACTGCAGGCGGGATGGATATTAGAAGGGACCAATGCGGATGACCTTAAGGCCTACCGCCCGGGCATCCGCGCGATAAGAGAATTGGGGATCATCAGTCCTTTGGCGGATGCCTGCATTACCAAGGAAGAGGTCAGGCTGCTTGCGAAAGAATATGGGATCTCCGTAGCGAAGAAGCCTTCGACGCCTTGCCTGGCCACCAGATTCCCTTATGGAACCAGGCTGACTTATGCGGATATGCGCAAGGTGGAAGAGGCAGAGTCTTATCTTAAGGAACTCGGGCTTTATAATATACGGGTCAGAGTCCATGGCGATATTGCCAGAATCGAGGTAGACTGCCAGGCTATGGACGTGGTCATGGAATATAAAAATGAGATTGCGGAATATCTCAAGAGCCTGGGCTATGTCTATATTACGCTTGATCTGGAAGGATTCCGGTCCGGGAGCATGGATCAGAAATTAAGATACTGATACGATAGAGAGAAGGCCGGTGCTTATGCATCGGCCTTTAAAGAGGTATGAAATCTATGTAAATTTTACGTATTGTTAGGCGAAGTCCAGCAATCATACAAAGTAACTAAGCACAACCGCCGTCTTCTTTAATTGATATGATTATTATAGCCGGAAAATGTGAAGCAGATATGTCAGAAGGTGGAAATGTTTCTAAAGAATCTTAAGAAAAACGGAAGAAATTATTGAAAAAAATATCCTGCATGTACCAAAAGAAATGTACTTGCAGGATAAAACGCAGCAGGAGGGATTTGAACCCCCGGAGCCTTTCGGCTCTTCTGCTTTCGAGGCAGACGCCTTCAGCCAACTCGACCACTGCTGCATAGTGTATGGCTCCGGATAGGAGCCACGTATTGATTATAGCATAAGAGATTCGCCTGAGGGAATACCTTATGTAAAAATTATTCATTTTTTTACGCAGAGAGAGGGCCGGCACTTATGCGCCGGC
>OGZY01000892.1_pt1 | contig 15146 bp, 11 predicted proteins | sample 1576911 | NCBI WGS metagenome assembly OGZY01 (sample SAMEA3541488, study PRJEB24748) | human gut metagenome | biome: human gut; feature: human-associated habitat; material: faeces | place: China | collected 2012 | reverse complement strand
ACCTCATTCATGCCAGGGGCTGCAAACTAAAGTGCGAAAAATTCTTGACACTACCTTTACGCATTATTCATGATTTACAGTAAAATTGGAAAACTATTCGATGTATAGTAAATCATAAAGCGCCGGTAGGGTGCGAAAAGGAAAGGATGTGCTCGCTTTGGCAAAGCGGATGTATTACGGCGGGACTGTGCTTACAATGGAGGACATTTTGTATGCGCAGGCGCTTTTGGTGGAGGACGGCGTGATCCGCGCCGTGGGAAGCGAGGCAGAGGTGTGCGCGGCGGCGGGACGGGATTGTGAGATGGTCGATTTGAAAGGCCATACGCTGATGCCGGCGTTCATTGACGCGCACAGCCATTTTTCCGGCTGTGCCAACTCACTTTTGCAGGTGCCCCTGGGCGAGGCCGTCAGCTTTGACGAGATCGAAGAACGTATCGCGGCGTTTATCCGCGATAACCATATTTCAAAGGGGCAATGGGTCGCCGCTCAGGGTTTCGACCATAACGTTCTTCGGGAAAAACGTCCGCCGCGCAGAGAAGTGCTGGACCGTGCCGCTCCCGACAATCCGGTGATTATGGCTCACCAGTCCGGCCATACGGGTGTTTTGAACACGCTTGCGCTGGAACGGCTGGGAATCACGCCGGATACACCTGTGCCGGAGGGCGGCATGATGGAGGTCGCGGACGGAAAGGTGACGGGCTACATGGAAGAGACCGCTTTTCTGAATTGCCAGAGCCGCGTTCCAATGCCGGCGCCGGAGGACCTGATGGGCGCATATCTGCGCGCGCAGGACGGCTATGCGCGGCGTGGCGTCACCACGGTGCAGGAAGGGATGATGATACCGGCGATGGAACCGCTGTACAGGCAGCTGTGCGCGGCGGGCCTGCTGAAGCTGGACGTGGTGGGATATCTGGATATCACACAGGCGGACGGCATGCGAACGGCGCTGTCCGAACACATCGGACAGTACAGCGGCCGTTTTAAGGTGGGAGGCTACAAAACTTTTTTGGACGGCTCACCTCAGGCACGCACCGCGTGGCTGCGGGAGCCGTACTGCGGTGCAGAGGAAAATTATCGCGGTTATCCGCGTATGAGCAACGAAGAACTGGCCGGGTATGTGGACCGAGCGCTGGACGAAAATATGCAGTTGCTGGTGCATTGCAACGGAGACGCCGCCTGCGAACAGTATCTGCGCGTGTATGGGGAACGCCTCAGGGCTCGCGCTGCGTCCGGTAAGCCTTGCCGGGCAATACGTCCCGTTATCATCCATGCGCAGATGCTTGCGCCGGACCAACTGTCCCGGGCGGCACAGAACGGGATGATACCGTCTTTTTTTGTGGCTCATGTATACCATTGGGGCGACGTGCATCTCGAGAATCTCGGACCGGAACGCGCGGCGCGCATCAGCCCCGCGGCCTCTGCGGGCGCACAGGGCCTCCGTTATACGTTCCATCAGGATGCGCCCGTTATCCAGCCGGACATGCTGGAGACTGTATGGTGCGCAGTGAACCGCGTTACAAAGCAGGGGACGGTGCTGGGGCCGCAGGAGCGCGTTCCGGTCCTGGATGCTCTGCGCGCCGTGACCATCAATGCGGCATACCAGTATTTTGAGGAAGGAAGCAAAGGAAGCCTGCGTCCGGGAAAACGGGCGGATTTGGTGATCCTGGAGGAGGACCCATTGAAGGCGCTTCCCATGCATCTTCGTGATATCCGTATTCTGGAGACGGTCAAGGACGGAAAGACGATCTACCGTACAGACATCTGAATGCAGCACAAGCGGCCCGCAATATGCGGGCCGCTTTCCAATGGGCAAAACATAGCGAACGCGCCTGTCCCGCGGCATGCCGCCGTGTCCCCTGCCATACAATGTAGTATCGCATACAAGGAGGGCATACAGATGTTTGGTATCATATTCAGCTTTGTCGCAAGCCAGATTTTATATTTCGCACTGCACCTGGAAAGCAGCAGTTTCCCGAAGCCTCTTTCCGCGCGGGACGAGATCGCAGCATTCGAGGCGATGAAGAACGGCGACATGGCGGCGCGGGATAAGCTCATCCGGCACAATCTGCGCCTCGTGGCGCACATCGTAAAAAAATACTACGCTTCTTCCACAGACCAGGAGGACCTGATCAGCATCGGAACCATCGGCCTTATCAAGGCGGTGAACAGCTTTGACAATACCAAAGGCGCACGATTTGCCACATATGCAGCGCGCTGCATTGAAAATGAGGTGCTCATGCAGTTCCGAGCGGGTAAAAAAAGCCAGAACGACGTGTCTATTCAGGAGCCCATCGACAGCGATAAGGACGGGAACAGCCTGACACTGAACGACGTAGTGGCCGATACCTTCGACGTGCACGAGGACTACGAGCGCAAGGAGGAGACCGAGGCGCTCTACCGTGTGGTGAACCGCCTCTCCGGCCGGGAACGGCAGATCGTCATCATGCGCTACGGCCTTTCGGGCACGCAGCCGCTGACACAGCAGCAGGTGGCGGATATCCTGCACATCAGCCGCAGCTATGTATCCCGCATCGAGAAAAAAGCGCTGGAAGAGCTGCGCGCAATGATGCGAAAAGGAGCGAGTGCGGGAAAGGGTTGAAATGCCGCCGCTGCAAATTTTGAAAAAGAAGGGAGAAAAAAGTATTGCAACGCGCGCGCATGTCTGGTATTATAAATAAAATGTAAAGAGAGGTTTGGAACATGCGGCAGCTTTGCGCACAGCTTCATACGGCGCTTATCCTTCCCCGCGCGGCGTTCGGCTGCACGGCGGGGCCGTATATTCTATTCTTTCCTTCATAACAGAAAAGGCATTTTCCGTTATCGGCGGCGATAAGGGAAATGCCTCTTTTTTTGGCCGCGCGGCCTTTACACCGTACATGGTGTTTGGAATAGAAGGCATTTGATTTGAGGAGGAAGTATCAATGAGCGAAGAGACCAAAAAGATCGAGCTCGGCAGGGAAGGGCTGTACGACGCCCGTAAGCTGGGCGTACCCAAGATGCTGGTGCTGGGCGTGCAGCACACATTCGCCATGTTTGGCGCGACGGTGCTCGTGCCCATTCTGACGGGTATCAGCGTTTCCACGGCGCTGCTGTTCGCGGGCATCGGAACGCTGCTGTTCCATCTGCTGACAAAGGGCAAGGTGCCGGCGTTCCTCGGTTCCAGCTTTGCGTTCCTGGGCGGCTATGCTGCTGTGGCCCCGCTGGGTGCGGATGGCACCCCCAGCGAGATGCTGCCGTATGCGGCGGGCGGCATCGTGGTATCCGGGCTGATCTACGTGATCCTCAGCGCTCTCATCAAAGTGTTCGGCGTGCGCAAGATCATGCGGTTCTTTCCGCCGGTCGTCACCGGGCCCATCATTATTTCCATCGGCCTGATCCTTGCGCCCAGCGCCATCACGAACTGTCAGTCCAACTGGCTTTTGGCATTTATCGCGCTGGCCGTCATCGTGGTATGCAACATTTGGGGCAAGGGTATGGTGAAGATCCTGCCCATCCTCATCGGTATCGTGGTCTCTTATATCGCTGCACTCTTCATGGGCGAGGTGGATTTTACCGCCATCCAGCAGGCCGACTGGTTCGGCCTGGCCATCCATACGGGCAGCATGGCCAAGTTCAGCGTCAGCGCCTGCATCACCATTGCGCCCATCGCACTGGCCACCATGATGGAGCATATCGGCGACATTGCAGCCATCAGTGCCACCTGTGAGCGTCCGTACCTGTCCGACCCCGGCCTGCACCGCACCTTGCTGGGCGACGGCCTTGCCACCAGCCTGGCGGGTTTCTTCGGCGCACCGGCCAATACTACATACGGCGAGAATACCGGCGTGCTGGCTTTGACGAAGGTGTACGATCCCCGTGTCATGCGTATCGCTGCATGCTTTGCCATCCTGCTCAGCTTCTTCCCGAAGATCGGCGCAGCCATCCAGACGGTGCCTTCCGCCATCATCGGCGGCATCTCCTTTGTGCTGTACGGCATGATCTCTTCCGTGGGTGTGCGCAACGTCGTGGAGAACCAGGTGGACTTCACAAAATCCCGCAATCTGATCATCGCGGCCGTCATCCTGGTCTCCGCGCTGGGCTTCAACAGCGTGGGCGGCATCACGGTGCCGCTTGGCGCATCTTACAGCTTTACGTTGTCCGGCCTTGCCATCGCGGCCATTGTGGGCATTCTGCTCAATGCCATTCTGCCGGGCAACGATTATGAGTTCGGCACGGACCTGAAGGGCGACACCGCCGTGAACTTCGAAGTATAAGCGAAACTTCTCCGCATCAGTTCCGAAAATAAAAAGTGCCTCCGCAGCGGCCTTATGCCGCAGGCGGGGGCGCTTTTTATTTGTATTACAGCATTTCTTTTTTGATGCCTTTTTGCAGAATGGCGGCGTAGTCGATGTAGCTGAAGATATCCGGCCCGAAGGCGGGTGAAAACTGAAGCAGTTCGTCCAGGGAAAGTTCCTCGATGCCTTTCTGCGCGTCCTCACAATAAATAACGATCTGTCCCACGATGCCGTGAGCGTCGCGGAAGGGAACGCCGTGCTGCACCAGATAGTCCGCCACTTCCGTGGCATTCAGAAAGCCCTTTTTCACCGCGGCCTCCATGGCCTCTGGCTTTGCCTGCAGCGTACCGATCATGCGCTCCATCATCATCAATGAAGCTGTTACCACGTCCAGCGCATCTGCAAAGGAGTCCTTGTCCTGCTGCATGTCCTTGTTGTAGGCCAGAGGCAGACCCTTCATCGCACACAACAAGGCCATCAGATCGCCGTAGACGCGGCCCGTGCGCCCGCGTACCAACTCCGCGCCGTCCGGATTTTTCTTGTGCGGCATGATGCTGGAGCCCGTGGTATATTTGTCGTCCAGCACCACGAAACCAAATTCAGCGCTGCTCCAGAGGATGAGCTCCTCGGCCAGACGGGAGAGGTGCATCATCAGGATGCTGAAATCCGAGAGTACCTCAAGCACAAAATCCCGGTCGGACACGCCATCCAGAAAGTTTTTGCATGCGCCGAGGGAAAAGCCCAGGAGCTGAGCGGTATAGGAGCGGTCGATGATATGGGTGGTTCCTGCAAGCGCGCCGCAGCCCAAGGGGGATTCGTCCATCACATCCACGGCATTCAGCAGGCGTTTTTTGTCCCGCAGCATCATTTCACAGTAGGCCATTAGATGGTATTTGAACGTTACCACCTGCGCGCGCTGCAGATGAGTGTAGCCCGGCATCATCCACGGGTTTTCCTCTGCAACACGCTGCAGCGTGGCGCGGAGGGTGTCGATAAGAGCGGCCACACGATGTGCCTGCTGCTTGACGTACAGCTTCATATCCACATTGCACTGGTCGTTGCGGCTGCGGGCGGTGTGCAGCTTTTTGCCCACGTCCCCTACGCGGCGTATCAGGTGCAGCTCCACAAAGGTATGCACATCTTCGTATTCTTCGGTGTAAACAAGCTGCCCGGCCTTGAAATCGGCCAGGATGGTTTCCAGGCCCCGGGTGAGCGCCTCTCCCTCGGCGGAGGTGAGCAGGCCGCATTTTACCTGCATGGCCACATGGGCAAGGCTGCCCTGGATATCCGGCTCCACCAGCCAGCCGGTGCGCCAGCACTCGCTGTTGAAATGCTGCATCAGCGCATCCTCATCGCCGCGGAAGCGCCCTCCCCACAGTTTGGTTTCATAGGTATTCGGCATATCGTATTTCCTCCTGTACATTGTGTTTTATGTGCGGCGCATCCGCGTAGATGTTCCGTTCACGGTTCCAGTCCCTCGTATACGCGCGCCACGCGCGGAGAAAGGAAGCTGTAAAAATATACGCCTTCCACATGCATGAACTTGCCGAGTTCCTGGATGGGCATGGCTGCACCCCCGCTGCTTTGCCCGAAAAAGGTAACCTCGTCTCCCACGCGGCAGGGAATATCAGTTACATCCACAAAGCATTGGTCCATGCAGGTAGCCAGAAGCCGGGCTTTTTGTTCCCCCACCAGCAGCGGGCCGCCTGCTTCCGCCAGAGGATAGTAGAGGCCGTCGCCGTAGCCCACGCATACGGTGGCGACGCGGGTGCGGCGCGGCGCTGTCCAGGCTGCGTCATATCCCACAGTATCTCCGGCCTCCACAACGCGCAGGTTCGTTACCGAGGCGCGCCAGCTGCATGCCTCCCGCACCGCACCCGGCGTTCCGGGCATGAGCGGTTCGGCCTGATTATCCATATACAGCCGGCGCCCGATGCGTACTGCGTTGCAGAACGAGGCGCGGAACCAGTCGCTGCCGCCGCTGTTGCACATGTGCTTCTGTGGCGGATCGATGCCTGCGGCCTGAAGCTGTGCCAAAGCCTGCTGATAAAGTTGAAACTGCCGGTAGGCCGTAGGGCTTTCTTTTGTCTCGCCCGTGGAAAAATGGGAGAATATCCCCATCGTGCGCACATGGGGACAGGCGGCCAGCGCGGCGGCCAGCGCGCCCAGCTCCGCGCCGGGCTTTGCGCCGGTGCGGTTCAGCCCGGTTTCAACTTTGATCTGTACTTCGGCGCGTTTTCCCTGCGCGGCAGCCAGTTTTTCCAGTGCATACACCGTGGACGGGTGGAACACGGTGAGCTGCAGCCCATACTCGACCGCGGCCGGGAATAACCGCTCCGGCACGCCGCCCAGTACCAAAACGGCAGGAGCGGACAATCCGGCCTGCCGCAGTTCGACGCCCTCACACACCTGCGCAACTGCGATGGTGCGCACGTTCGCATAGGTGCAAAGCGCTTTGGCAATGGGCACAGCACCCAGGCAATAAGCATTGTCCTTCAACACGGGGATGCATTCCACATCCGGCCCGATATCCTCTTGAATGCTTTGCATATTATTAATAATCGTCTGTAAATTTACGCGAAGATAAGAATTGCATAAGGATGTATCAAGCATTTTTACCGCTCCGTATCTTTGTTTAAGAATGTATATATAGTAGCATATTTAAAGATTAAATGCAAATATATACATAAAATAAATTCAAATTTGTATAAATATGCTTAGGAAAGCGCAAGAGGAGGGTTAAATGCTGTGCAATGTGCAGAAAAGGGATGAAGCGCATAAAAATTCGTTGACAATGAATGAATATGCGAATATAATAATGCCATGGAAGCCGCCGGAGGGGCGGCGCAAAAAACGGGAACAAGAGAGGGAGCATGGGAGTTATGAAAAAGATATTGGCATTTGCAATGGCAGCGGTTCTGACGTTGGGCCTGGCGGCCTGCGGCGGTTCGGGCGCATCCGCTCCGGCAAGCCCGGCGGCGGGCAGCGCGTCCGCGTCCTCCGGGGCATCCGGCCCGGACTCAGCGGGCGGGGCCTCCATTGTGGAGGAGATTCAGGAAAAAGGCGTCCTGACGATGATGACGGCCACGGGTTTTCCGCCGTTCGAATATCTGGGCGAGGACGGCAAGCCGGCCGGTGTGGACATCGACCTGGCGCAGTTGGTGGCCGACGAGCTGGGCGTGGAGCTGGAAGTGCTGGATATGGACTTCAACCTGCTGATCGAATCGCTGAAAAGCGGTAAGGGGCAGCTCATTGCGGCGGGTATGACGGCTACGCCCGAGCGCGCGGAGCAAATTGATTTCTCCATTACTTATACACTGAACGGATTGATCCTGCTGGTGCCGAAGGGCAGCGATATCAAGACGGCCGACGACCTTGCGGGAAAGAATATCGCTGTGCAGGAGAGCACGACCGCTCATATCTACGCACAGGAAGAGCTTGGCATTGAACCGCTGGCGTTTAAAAATGCCAATGAATGCGCTACGGCTGTGATGGGAGGAAAAGCGGACGCGGCCATCCTGGACAAGGTGCCTGCGCAGACGCTGGCAATGGCGAACCCGGATGCACTGGAAACTGTGGAGCAGCTTCTCACCGAGGAGGAAATGGCCATGGGCGTGGCCAAGGGCAACGAGGACCTGCTGGAGGTCGTCAACAGTGTGCTGCAGAAGGCGATGGACGACGGCACAGTGGAGTCGCTGACGGATAAGCATCTGAAGATCTGCGCAGAGGGCTGACGTCCGGAGGGCAGGCGGAAAATGCGCACGGCCCGCGCTGCGCGGGCCGTGCAGCTTTCGGGAGCATGCGGCAGAGCAAATAAGGAAAGGGGCTATCCCTCCGTGGAAAATTTTTGGAACGACTTGAACAAGCTGCTGAGCGATTTTTATAAGGTGACGGTGTACAAAGGCCGATGGGTGCAATATCTCGAGGGGTTGGGGATGACCATAGCGCTGGCGGCGCTGGCGTGCCTGATCGGCGTGTGCATCGGCGTGCTGGTGGCGCTGGTGAAATATTATGCCGGCGGCAAAAAGAGCTTTGGCTGGAAAACAGTAAATGCCGCCTGCGGTATATATATCACGGTCATCCGCGGCACGCCCATCGTCGTGCAGCTCCTGATCGCCTACACAATCCTGTTCAACGGCAGCTTTGAGGCCTGCGTGTTCGCCTTCGGCGTCAACTCGGGCGCTTATGTGGCAGAGATCATCCGGGGCGGCATCGCTTCCATCGACCCCGGACAGGCGGAGGCGGGGCGAAGCCTCGGGCTTTCCGAGGGCGCGACGATGCGGCTCATCGTGCTGCCGCAGGCGGTCAAAAATATTCTGCCCGCACTGTTCAACGAGTTCATCGCGCTGCTTAAAGAGACCAGTGTGGCGGGATATATCGCCGCGCGGGATCTGACGAAGGTATCCGATTCCATCCGGGGCATCGCGTTCAACAGCGCGCCGCTGTTCATTGCGGCGGCCATTTATCTGCTGCTGGTGGTAGGCATGACAGCCATTCAGAAAAAAATGGAACGGAGGCTGGCGCAAAGTGATCGAGGTTAAAAATCTGCAAAAGGCCTTCGGCGGGAATATGGTGCTCAAGGGCGTGACGGAGACCATTGAAAAGGGCGAAAAAATCGCCATCATCGGTCCGTCGGGCAGCGGAAAAAGCACCTTTCTGCGGTGCCTGAACAGGCTGGAGGAGCCCACGGGCGGAGAGATATGGTTCGAGGGCAAGGACATCACCGCAAAGGACTGTGACATCAACCGCATCCGCCGGAAGATGGGTATGGTATTCCAGCATTTCAACCTGTTCCCGCATCTGACGGTGAAACAGAATATCACGCTGGCGCCCGTCAACCTGAAGCTGCAGACACCGGCAGAGGCGGATGAAAAAGCCATGCGTCTGCTGGAGCGTATCGGCCTGGCGGACAAAGCGGACGCCTATCCAAACAAGCTTTCCGGCGGGCAGAAGCAGCGCATCGCCATCGTACGCGCGCTGGCCATGGAGCCGGAAGTGATGCTTTTTGACGAGCCTACCAGTGCGCTGGACCCTGAGATGGTGGGCGAAGTGCTGGACCTTATCCGCGAACTGGCCCGGGAGGGCATGACGATGGTCATTGTGACCCACGAGATGGGTTTTGCGCGCGAGGTATCCACACGGGTGCTGTTTATGGATGACGGATGTGTGATGGAGCAGAATGCGCCGCACGCGCTGTTTGCATCCCCGCAGAATCCGCGCCTGAAAAGCTTCCTCTCCAAGGTGCTGTAACGCGGCGGCGGTATTTCCCCGGAAAAAAGGCCCGGCACAAACGCCGGAATCCCGGCAGACGATATTTGTAATAGGAGCGAACGAACATGGAAAAGCAGAAAAAGCAGTACAAAAAAGTGGTGCTCGCCTATTCCGGCGGGCTGGATACCTCCATCATCATTCCCTGGCTGAAAGAGAATTACGGCTGCGAGGTCATTGCCGCCGCCGGAGACGTAGGGCAGGGAACAGAGCTGGATGGATTGGAGGCCAAGGCGCTTGCCACCGGCGCCAGCAAGCTGTATGTGATGGACCTTGTGGACGAGTTTGTGGAAGACTATATCATTCCCACGGTGCAGGCGGGGGCAAAATACGAAGGCACCTACCTGCTGGGAACCAGCTTTGCGCGCCCGCCCATTGCGAAGAAGCTGGCAGAGATCGCGAAGAAGGAAGGCGCGGACGCCATCTGCCACGGATGCACGGGCAAGGGCAACGACCAGGTACGCTTTGAGCTTGCCATAAAAGCCTTTGCACCGGACCTGGGGATCATCGCTCCCTGGCGCGAATGGGACATCAAGAGCCGCGAAGAGGAGATCGACTATGCAGAGGCGCACCATGTACCGCTGAAGATCAACCGTGAAACGAATTATTCCAAGGATAAAAACCTGTGGCATCTTTCCCACGAGGGGTTGGACCTGGAGGACCCTGCAAACGAGCCGGATTACGCAAAACCGGGTTTTTTGGAGCTTGGCGTCGCCCCCGAGCAGGCGCCCGACACGCCCGCCTATATTACCATTCATTTTGAAAAGGGCAAGCCCACCGCGCTGGACGGCAAGGCCATGAAGGCCAGCACACTGCTGAAAGAGCTGAACGCTGTGGGCGGCGCGAACGGCATCGGCATCATCGACATTGTGGAAAACCGTCTTGTGGGCATGAAAAGCCGCGGTGTGTACGAGACGCCGGGCGGCACCATCCTGTATTTTGCCCACGAGCAGCTGGAAATGCTGTGTCTGGACAAGGAGACCGCTCACTATAAGGCGCTGGTGGCGCAGAAATTTGCCGATATCGTTTACAACGGCCAGTGGTACACGCCCTTGCGCGAGGCGTTGTCCGCCTTTGTGGACAAAACGCAGGAGAATGTGACCGGTGATGTGAAGCTCAAGCTGTACAAGGGCAATATCATTCCGGCGGGAACCACATCTCCGTACAGCCTGTACAGTGAGGATCTGGCGACCTTCGGCGAAGATTCGGTATATGACCAGGCGGATTCCGCGGGCTTCATTCATCTGTTCGGCCTGCCCATTACCGTGCAGGCCAGGCTGAAGGAAAAGCTGGCGGCGGAAAAGGAGTGACCGGAAGATGTTCAGCCATGTGATCGTAAAAACGCCGTGCACCGCAATGGTGCACGGCATTACCGGCCACCCGGAGCTGGGCGCTCCGGATTATGAAAAAGCATTGGAACAGCACAGGGCCTATGTTGAGACGCTCCGGCAATGCGGCGTAGATGTAACGGTACTGCCCGCAGACGAGGCATATCCGGACAGCTGCTTTGTAGAGGACGCCGCGGTGCTGACGAAATACTGCGCGGTGATCACAAATCCCGGCGCATCCAGCCGCAAGGGAGAAACGGCAGCCATTGAGCAGGCGGTGGCGGAATTTTATCCGCCCGACAAAATTTTTCATATAAAAGCACCCGGTACGCTGGAGGGCGGCGACGTGATGATGTGCGGCGACACCTTTTATGTGGGGCTCTCCGGACGCACCAACCCTGAGGGTGTGAAGCAGCTGGCGGATATTCTGGGACCGTTCGGCTGCAAGGTGGTGGGCGTACCGCTCACCGAGGTGCTGCACCTGAAAACAGGCGTGGTCTATCTGGAAAACGGTGTGCTGCTCACCGCGGGTGAGTTCTGCACAAAACCTGCATTTGAAGGATATACGAAAATAACCGTCCCGAAGGACGAGCCGTATGCAGCAAACTGCATTTGGGTGAACGGAAAGGTCATTGTGCCGGAAGGGTATCCCAAGGTATTGAAGGCGGTGCAGGCGGCGGGCTATCAAACCCTGACGTGTGATACTTCGGAATACAAGAAGATAGACGGCGGGCTCAGCTGCCTTTCGCTGCGGTTCTGACAAGGCTTTCTCCATCTCCGGCAGCAGTTACCATAGCCTGCTGCCAAGTGCATAGCAAAACGGCGCGCTGCACAGGCAGCGCGCCGTTTTGTTTGAGTGTGAAAATATTTAAAGGAGAACGGTCAGAATCAGTCTTCGCCGCCGATGATCTTGGAGATATCGACCTTGGCGTCGTCGCGGCGCTTGCCGAGATCTTTTTCCATCTGAGCCAGTGTTTTCTTGTCCAGATTGTAGATAACGCCGTAAGCGACAAGCTGCAGAACAGCGCTGAGCAGATACATGCCGGCGGTTAAGTAACGCATGTTCAGAGCGGTAGCAGCAGTTTGGGCGGCTCCCAAGCTGGCATCATAGCCCAGCCATGTAGCCAAGACAAGACCGACCGACGGTCCAATACCCTGCGCCAGCTTACGGAAGAAAGAGTGCAGCGCATAGGTGGTGCCTTCGTTGCGGGTGCCGAATTTCCACTCCTCGTAGTCCATCGCATCGGCCATCAGAGACCATGCAACACATTGACCGATGCCGGCGCCGACCGCGTTGAGCAGCTGGCAGACAACGAACATTGCAATGCCTTTTCCGTCTGGCGTGATGGGCAGAACCAGCATCAATACATAAGCAAGCACGCTGACACAGGCGCCCGCGGTGATGGCTTCCTTTTTGCCGAACTTGGTGACGATTTTGCCGACAAACGGAATGAACAGGAACATGCCGACATAAGAAACCATGCCGAGGATACCGGAAATACGGGCATTTTTAAAGTAAGACTGGAACATGATTTGCGTAGCGACCTGCGCGCCGTACATACCAAGGAACATACCGACGGGGGCAAGCGTGGCGCCCACGGCCGCGCGGTTGCGCAGGAAGTGACTGGTGGCACGCAGCGGGTTGAACTTGGGCGCGTCCTCCTTCAGCGTGATCTGGGTATCCACACGAATCACGGTGTTGCGGATCATGAATTGGAAGGCAATAAAGCCCAGAACACCCATAATGAGCGCGATGATGAAGATGCGGCCGCCCAGCAGATTGTTGCTGGCATCGTAAATAAGAATCGGCAGAATCATCTGGCAGGACATGCCGCCCACCATAGAGCCGACGGAACGGCCGGTGGAGAGCTTGGCGCGCTCGACCGGGTCAGACGAAATCAGGGAGAGGATGGAACCGTAAGGAACGTTGGCGACCGTATAAAACGCGTCCCAAATGATGTAACCGGCCACGAACAGGATGCACTTTACAACATAGGGAGCGCCTGTCCAGGGCACGAAGCACAGAGCGCCGGCCACCATCAGGCCGACAGAACCGGCCCAGATATAGGCAAGAAACTTGCCGCGCTTGTATTTGTGCTTGTCCGCGTCGACCATCGCGCCGATAATTGGGTCGTTGATCGCGTCCCAAACCTGCACGAGCAGCAGCAGGGAAGCCATCAGAATGGAATCGATGCCCATGAACTGTGTCCAGAAAAGGGTCAGAGTGCCTTTCAGCGCAAAGCTCATGTTACAGCCGAAATCGCCTGCGCCATAAGCCAGCACGTCGAGGAAGCCGAATTTGCGGTAGCCCTTGGCGTCTACCGCGGCGGTTTTAGTCGCCATAGATTTACTCCTCCTTGCGGGCCGGAGCCCTGATTGATGAAAGCGTGAAATACCGCGCTTGTCACTATTCACATATTAGCACGGAATGAAAAACTTGAATTTGTGAATATTGCGTTAATAATTGCAAATGTTGCGTGAATAGTATTTTGGACATACATTTGTTCTAAAAAGCAAAAATAAATACTAAAAATAGTAAAAACTTTTCTCTTGACAACTGTTGAAACAAAGAAAACGCGACTTAACGGTTTCTTAACACTGCGTTCGGCAGCCGTAAGCCTGCATTGTTTTCGGATTTTGACCGCGCTTCCCGGAGGATTGCAAAACTTGCCGCCGGCCCAAAAGGTATAACCGAAACACGGGAGTAGAATTTTTAAGCAAAAGGTTGTAGAATGAATATCAGGGCGGGCGGATATGCTGCGTCCGCAGAATGTGCAGTCCCCCATGCACCATCCGACGGGACGGGTGAGGGGAGAACTTTTATTACATTGTATAAGGGAGAGGATCATTTATGGCAAACCGCATCGTACTGAATACGGTATCCTATCACGGCAAGGGCGCGATTGGGAACATCGTCCTCGAGCTGGCGGCACGCGGCTTTCAAAAGGCTTTTGTGTGCTCGGACCCGGACCTCATTCGATTTAATGTAACCAAAAAGGTGACGGACCTGCTGGACGCAGCGGGCTTTGCCTATGAGGTATACAGCGACATCAAGCCCAATCCTACTATTGAGAACGTTCAGACAGGCGTGGCCGCGTTCCGAAAGAGCGGCGCGGACTGCATCGTAGCCATCGGCGGCGGTTCCTCCATGGACACCGCCAAAGCCATCGGGGTCATCATCGAGAACCCGGAATTTGCCGATGTGCGCAGCCTGGAGGGCGTAGTGCCCACGAAGAAGCACGCCGTGTTTACTATTGCGGTGCCGACCACCGCGGGTACTGCCGCTGAGGTGACCATCAACTACGTCATCACCGATGTGGAGAAAAAACGCAAGTTTGTGTGCGTGGATACCAACGATATCCCCGAGGTTGCGGTCATTGACCCGGATATGATGGCAAGCATGCCCAAAGGCCTGACAGCCGCCACGGGCATGGACGCGCTGACGCACGCCATCGAGGGCTACACCACAAAGGCGGCATGGGAAATGACGGACATGTTCCATCTGAAAGCCATTGAGCTGATTGCCAGGCATCTGCGCGGCGCTGTGGAAAACACAGCCGAGGGCCGCGAGGGCATGGCGCTGGCGCAGTATGTGGCGGGCATGGGTTTCTCCAACGTGGGCCTGGGCATCGTACACAGCATGGCGCACGGTCTGGGTGCGCTGTATGATACGCCTCACGGTGTTGCCAACGCGATCATCCTGCCGGTCGTCATGGAATACAACGCGCCGTACACGGGTGAAAAATACCGGGAGATTGCCCGCGCCATGGGGGTGGAAGGCGTGGACGCAATGACGCAGGAGGAATACCGCAAGGCCGCCTGCGACGCTGTGCGCAAGCTGGGACAGGATGTGGGCATTCCCGCAGACCTGAAAGCCATTGTGAAGGACGAGGACGTGCAGTTCCTTGCCGAGAGCGCCTTTGCGGATGCGTGCCGTCCGGGCAACCCACGCGATACCAGTGTGGAGGAAATTGCCGCGCTGTACCGCAGTATGATGTAAAACAGAGCCGCCGCTGCGGCTGCCGGCCCGGGGCATACGCTCCGGGCTGTTTTTTTGTCGAAACCGTAAAAGAAACGTCGTTTCTGTTTGACTTTGGGCGTGTTCCGGGATTATACTGAAAGAGTTGAAGCCCTGCGCCTTGGGAGGGGTGCGGGAGGCGTTCAAAACAAAACGGAAAGGGACAGGGTGCTATGAAGTTTTTTATCGACACAGCAAACGTGGAGGACATCAAAAAAGCCAACGATATGGGCGTTATCTGCGGCGTGACGACGAACC
>OGZY01000886.1_pt1 | contig 15276 bp, 19 predicted proteins | sample 1576911 | NCBI WGS metagenome assembly OGZY01 (sample SAMEA3541488, study PRJEB24748) | human gut metagenome | biome: human gut; feature: human-associated habitat; material: faeces | place: China | collected 2012 | reverse complement strand
CGTGGATGGCCTGTCCATTCGCAAGTACGGGGAAGACCATCAACTGAACCGTGGCAGCGTGGACTATCAGCAAAAGAAATTCTTCTCTGCTCTGGCCTCTCTGCTGAAAGAGCGGGACGAGGCGGAGGGAACATGCCGGCTGCTGAAACCAGCACAAAAGTAAATAATCCAACCTAAAACGGAGCGTCTGCTTTGTCGCAGTCGCACCGTTTTTCTGTCAAATGTATGTCAGTGGGATATATTTTCCCCAATACAAGTAGAGAGACAACTCGGACACCATCCAAAGGGTATGTCAAAACTATGTCACATGCAAATGTTCTCGGATAAAGAAGTAGAGAGAGCTTTGAGAAGGAGATGGTCAACATGAAAAAATCTGTCTACAAAAACCACAACGAGGCAAGGGTGCTGGGCACATCACCGTCCAGTGGGTATGAACTGATGTACCAACCGGACTTCAAGGTGCTGCGTGTGAGCAACTGTATGGTGGTGCCGAAAGAAAAGTTCATTCAGTGGGCGAAGGAGCATATGGGAGGTGCTATATGAAGTTTCAACAGTGGCCCAAACGAGATCCCGATAAAAACTATTTCAAGGTCCCCAATGAAGTATTTCACATCGGTCTCAGTTACCCGGAGATCTCCATCTACTGCTATCTGCTGAGCATCGAGGACAGAGAAACCTACCAGTGCTGGCCCAGCTACAAGACCATCGGCAAGGCGCTGGGGATGTGCGAAAACACGGTCAGCAAGTATGTGCGCAGTCTGGAGGAGAAAGGTCTTATCCGCACCGAGCCGACCATGATACGAAGCAAGGACGGCAGGCCGCTCAATGGAAACCTGCTCTACACCATCTGCCCCATCCAGGCGGCGGTGGAATCGTTCTATGAGCGGCAGTTGCGGCAGCTGGAGGAGGATGCCGCCCGTCAGAGGGTGACGGAGCATCTGGCGGAATCCGCCCGCAGAAGCCCCCAAAACGCCCTGTGTGCGCCTTTGGGGGAGCGTGCGGGGGTGGATACTCCCTCGGCCTTGGAGGGCGGATTTGGGCCGCTTTCGGGGGCGTTTCCAGAGCTGGCTTCTGAATCGCTTCCGGGGATGGAAGAAAAAGCGGGGACGGAGGAGAAAGCAGGATAAAACCCTGGCGCCGCAAGCGTCGCCCGGCCGGTCACGTCTGCCCGCAGTGCGGGCAGTTTCGGGGAGCGTAGGCTGGCGTCTTTGACGGGCAGAAAATAGGCCGCTGGCGTCAGCTTTCCCCCAAAACCCTGTGTTGCAGGCTTTTTGCCGATGTCTGTTTGGAAGAAAGGAGAGTTTCATGGGTAACGAAACGAAAGAGCGGCTCCCGCTGCGGATGAAACCGGAAACCAGCCGCAGGCTGGAGCAGTGGTACGCCGCGGACAACTGCCGGAGCAAAAATGAGTTCGTGGAAAAGGCCGTCAACTTTTATGTGGACTATCTGGAGATGCAGGACAGCCAGTCCCTGCTGCCCACGGCGCTGCTGGCCGCGCTGGACGGCAGGCTGGGCCGGCTGGAGGATCTCATCGCCAGGCGGGAGTTCACCCGGGAGGTGGAGCTGGATCTGCTCATCGGGATCATCGCAGATGCGGTGGAGGTAGACCGGGACGATCTGAAACGCAGGCGGGCGCAGAGCGTTCGGAACGTAAAAGCCACCAACGGACTTATCTCGCTGGAGAAGCGCGCACGCTCCGCCGGGGAGCCGGACTGGGATGGTGACGAATGGCAAGACTGATCCTGAAAAGTCCCTACATCAAAAGCACCGGCGGCGCGGCGGGTTACCTCCGCTACATCGCAACCCGGGAGCGGGTAGAGATTCTTCCGGATGACCGTCCAACCACACGCAGGCAGGAGCAGCTCATCGCCAAGCTGGTGAAGGACTTCCCGGACACCAAAACTCTCTACGAGTATGAAAGCTTCCAGGCCAAGCCCACCAAGGCGGCGGCCTCCGCGTTCATGACTCTGGCGCTGGAATCCAACTGGGATGCGCTCCATCGGTCAGAGCAGTATATGAAGTACATCGCCACCCGGCCCCGGGCGGAACGCTTGGGTTCCCACGGGCTGTTCGGCGACAGCGACGGCGTGTCGCTGGAAAAAGCGATGGAGGAACTGGAGCAGTACACCGAAAATGTGTGGACGCACATCCTCTCGCTCAAGCGGGAGGACGCGGCGCGTCTGGGCTTCGACAACGCCGCGGCGTGGAGAAATCTCCTCCGCGCCCACCGCAACGAGATCGCGGCGGCGATGAAAATATCGCCCGCAGACTTCCGCTGGTACGCGGCCTTCCACGATGAGGGCGAGCATCCGCATGTCCACATGATGGCTTGGTCGGCTAAGCCCGGACAGGCCTACCTCTCCAAAGAGGGCATTCGCCAGATCAAGTCCAGGCTGACCAACGACATCTTCCGGGACGAGATGCTTCACCTCTACGAGCAGAAGTCGGCGTCCCGGGACGAGCTGGTGCGGCAGGCCCGGCAGGCCATGCTGGAGCTTGTGCAGGCGATGCAGGGTGGCCTGTGCGATCACCCGGAGGCCGAGCAGCTCATGCAGGAGCTGGCGGTGCAGCTGGGGACGGTCAAGGGCAAGAAGTCCTACGGCTATCTCCCCAAGCGGCTCAAGGGGCTGGTGGACGAGATCGTGGACCAGATGGAGCGGCTTCCCATCGTGCGCCAGTGCTACGACCAGTGGCTCTTGCTCCAGGGAAAGGTGGACAACTACTACCACGACACGCCCCGGGAGCGGCTCCCGCTCTCCAGAGAAAAGGAGTTCCGGCAGATCAAAAACGCCGTCATCCGGGAAGCGGAGCGGCTGCGGCTGGGCCAGATTACCTTCGAGGACCAGGACATTGGCCAGCGGGACGAGCCGGAGCAGTTCCAAAATGCGCCTTATGCGTACTGGACGCTGCGGGAGGTCATCCGCAATGAAGAGCTGACGCTGGAGGAGCGGAGCGGCGCGGTATCGGAGCTGGAGAAGCTGGCGAAGGGCGGAGATTGCTACTCCCAATACCTGCTGGGTAAGCTTTGGCGGGACGGTCCTCTGCTGATCCCCGACGGGGTAAAAGCCCAGTATTGGTTCGAGCAGGCCGCCCGGCAGGGTCATCCGGCGGCGCAGTATGCCCTCGCCAAGCTGTACCTCTCCGCCGATCTGGAGGTACGGGACACCGCGCGGGGCATGGAATGGCTGCGCACCGCTGCGGAAGGCGGAAACAGGTGGGCCATGTACCGCCTGGGCAAAGAGCTGCTCCGCGGCGAGATCACGAAACAGGACGCGGCGGGCGCCGTGGAGTGGTTCACCCGTTCCGCCGAGCAAGGCAATCCCTATGCCCAGTACCTGCTGGGCAAGCTGTACCTCATGGGAAAGGAAGTGCCCCGGGATGAGGAGCGCGCCGTTCAATGGCTGACCCGGTCGGCGGAGCAGGGGAACGAATACGCCCGGTACCTTCTGGACCACAGGGAGGAACAGCGCCCGCCCGATGTGATGCTGGCGGTAACGCGGCTGCTCTACCACATGAGCCGGGTGTTCCAGGACAACTCCCTGCCCGAGTCCCGCCCCGGCGGCATCCAGATCGACCGCAAGCGGCTCAAAAAGCTGCGGGAAAAGAAGATTGCCCAGGGCCACAAACCGGATGACCATGAGGAGCAGCAGCCCGAAATGGCCATGTGAGCGGCGCAGAAAATGGGCCGCAAAACAAGGAATAAAATCCCTTCCGCGGGAAGGGTGGAAAGGAATCTGATGAAACGATCCAAGTATAACTCGTTCAACGAGCTCCCTCTGATGCTGACCGTGCAGAATGTGGCCGATGTGTTGGGTATCGGCCTGGCCCACGCCTACGAGGTGGCGCACCGGAAGGATTTCCCCACCATCACCCTGGGCAGCCGCATCATCGTCCCCCGGGATAAGTTCATGGCGTGGATCGAGGAGCAGGCGGCTCAAAAGACGGAAATATTTTAGTAGCTATTTCCGGGATTCTGTGGTATTTGTTTGTGTTGCCGAAAGGAGGGACAACCAATGGCAAAGAAACGAGCAAACGGCGAGGGCAGCATTCGCAGAAAGCCCAACGGCCGCTGGGAGGGCAGATACACCCTGGGGATCGACCCCGCCACCGGCCATGCCATCCAGAAAAGCGTGTCCGCCAAGACGCGGGCCGAGTGCAAGGAAAAGCTGGACCGGGCCATCCGGGACAACCGGGGCATCCCGATGGACCACAACGAGGACTACACCGTGGCGGAGTGGTGCAGGCTGTGGTTCGAGACCTACAGCAAGCCGGTGATCCGCCCCAACACCGCCAAGAACTACAGGAATATCATCGAGAACCACATCGTGCCGGCCATCGGGATGGTCAAGCTCAAGCGGCTCACCGCCATCCAGATCCAGCAGATGTACAACGATTCCAAGGCCCGCGGGCGGGTGCAGCGGTTTGAAACGCAGACCAGCACGGCCCTGTCCGGTAGCACGGTCCGGCGCATCCACATGGTGCTGTCCTCGGCGCTCAAGCAGGCGGTCAAGGAGCGGATTATCCCCTACAACCCCTGCGACAACTGCCGCATCCCGCGCAAAGAGCACCGGGAGATGACCATCATCCCGCCGGAGAAGCTGGGGGTGTATCTCCGCGAGGCGGAGAAGTATGGCGTCCTGCCCATGTTCTTCCTGGAGCTGTCCAGCGGCCTGCGGCGCGGGGAGCTGCTGGCGCTCCTGTGGGATGACCTGAACGTGAAGGACCGTATCCTCTCAGTGAGCAAGCAGGTCACCCGCATCGACGGGGAGCTGGTGGTGACCGAGCCGAAAACCAAGAACTCCATCCGCAGGGTGGCGCTGTCCCAGCAGGCAGTGGACATCCTGGTGCGGGAGCACGAACAGCACCCGGACAACCCCATCCTGTTCCCATCGCCCCGCACCGGCGGCTACTGGAGCCCGGACGCAGTGTCCAGGATCAACCGCAAGCTGCTGGAAATGGCCGGCATCGAGGAACACGTGCGCTTCCACGATCTCAGGCATACGTTTGCAACCATGGCCCTCTCCAGTGGCGTGGACGCAAAGACCCTGTCCAGCATGTTGGGCCACTTCAGCGCCGGATTCACCCTCGACACCTATACGCACATCACCAATGAGATGCAGAGGGGCGCGGCGGAGAAGATCGGTGGCTTCATGGAAACGGCTACGGCCAAACCAGAGCCGGAACCGGAACCGCCCGACCCGCCGGAGGAGAGCCGGTGCAAGGTAATCCCGTTCGAGAGAGTGGGGTAAAGGAGCTCTATATAAAAAGTCAGAGTGCATCCCTTGCGGATGCACTCTGACTGCGCTTCGTGTTTATCGCACCTGGTTATCGGATCTGCTTCACCATCAATCCATGGCGATTGCAGTAGCAATACAGGTATCCTCGGCCTCGGAGACGAAAACGGCACTCTGCGTTTCCTTCCGGGTACAGCTTGATTATCTGAAACTTTTCGGATGTCACATAGGCCAAAAAGGAGATGTAGTGGGATTTTGTCATGGGATGATGGACGGTGATGAAGTGCTCATCCTCTACCGGCTCGATCTGGATCTCATGGTGTTCATCGGGCGCTTCCGCTTCCAAAGCAGGAAGAGACACGCCGCAGCAGCTGATGACCGTATCCCCCAGGGTGTGAATCACGTTGCCGCAGATGGGGCAGACGTACAGCTTGGAGCGAAGCAGATTGGCGGATCTGTTTTGATTGATGACAGCATCGCCCTTCATGAGTTCCATGACAGAGACCCCCAGGGCAGCGGAAAGCGGTTCAAGGAGCGAGATATCCGGCAGCCCTTTGGCGGTCTCCCACTTGGAAACGGTCTTGCTGCTGACATCGATCTTATCTGCAAGTTCTGCCTGCGTCATCTTTTTCTGCTCCCGCAGCTGCTTGATGGTGTTGCCGGTGACATATAAGTTCATGCGTTTGGTCTCCTGTACAAAGATTTTATCGAGATTATAACAGGAGAGGTGCGGCTCCACAACCTACGCAGCGTAGACATGCAGCCAGGAACGGCAGAGAATGCCAGCGGCTTCGCGGAAATGGACACGGTCAAGCCGGAACCGCCTATAACGCACGAAAAAGCAAACCTCGCCATATTCAACCAGCAGTTCAATGACAACTGATCAAGTTTGGAGTATGCTTGACCCATCAAATCGTTCCGCCGGGGAGTGACATAAGGAGGTATGATCCATGAATATGAAAGATGCGTTTCGATTCCAGAATAAACTGAAAGCTCTGATGTGTGAGGCCACTGCCATCCTTCAGGACCGGCGCAATATCGTCAAGGTCAAGACAACACATCTTCGGAGCAAGGTCATGTCCGATACTCAGGATGCTGTAGTGGAGGAAGCTGCTCCCAGTGAGTATGCCGGCCATGCCAACGAGGTAGCCGCCTTCCTCATGTCCCTGCTGGAGGAGCGGGAGAAATTGTGTCGGGCTATCCATACTGCCAAGAACTCTTTGGATTTGGATATGGACAGCGAGGTGGGCCTGAACCGGCAGCGTCAGGAATTGGCTGAGGTATTCCGCCATATGACCATGCTCCGCAACAGTGAAAAGACCATTACCGGCGGAGGCTCCGGCTTCCGATTCAACGGCGAGGGAAACCAGGTCTCCTACCGCTGTGATGCCACGCAGGTCACAACCATCGACTTTGATCGGAACAAGATCCGAGGCATGGCCACGGCGCTCAGCAAGAGGGCTGACGAGATCTCCATGTCCCTGGACAAGTGTCTGGTCAACACCGAGGTATCCTATGAGCCGCCCTTTGACATAAATGACAGCTTTGAGGACATCCTCAGCGATTTTATCGAAAAGAGTACGGCTGCATAAATGCCGTCACCACACCTTCAGGTGTGGTGGGCGTGGCAGAATGGATAGGCAGTGATGATCGGTTCAGGCGCAGATGAATTATGATGCTGCGCATTCCCCGGCAAAGAATGGACTGCATCTGATGAATGCAACATGAGCTCATAACTCATTGTGAAAGGCTCGTCAGTCGCCTCCATCCTCGTCCACCGAAATACTGCCATTTCTAACACACATCCATTGTCAAAAGCAGAATTCGACCTTACGCTTCTCTGATACTTGCCATAATGGCGTGATATTCTATTTATAAAGTCGCTTGTTCACCCAAGGGCTGCGGCCGTCCGGCAGGACCGCGGCAGGCCTATGGGTACAGGCGGATAAGGATCTAAGCGGTTTTGAAATTCTGCCATGCCCACTGTACCTGAGGAAATGTCCCCATAAAAAGACCTGAGCAGCAGGCGGCTGCCTGCTGCTCGCAAGAAACGATATGAGAAGTGGAGATGATGATCTCGTTCATCGGCACCTGGAGCAAAGCGCTCAGTGCATAGAGGTTATCTACACTGGGAAGGCTCTGGCCCCGCTGCCATTTGTAGATGGCTTGCGGCTCCTCAAATCCGAAATAGTGCTGGAGATCTCGGACTGTCAGGCCGCGATCCTTCCGGAGCCGGCAGATATTTGCCCCGGTAGCCACAGGATCGATGACAGGAAACTGAATCATGGACATATGGATCGCCTCCATTCACCAGGATGATCTCCACCTTAGCGGAGTATTTCAGCATACCTGATGTGCTCCAAAATAGCAAGCGATCTTTGCCATTTGTAATGAGATTGTTATACAAGAGTCTACGATCGGAACATCCTCGGTGCCGTCCGTATATCAGCCAGCGATTGCTGTGCTGTGCCCTCTGGGGTGCTCACACCAAGACAAAAAGAAGGAGATGATCAGCTGTGACGCAGTTGGTTCCATTGGACAAACGCAGTAAGAAAGCCCAGCGGGAATACCACGCGAAACAGCGTGGCTCCTGGCACGGGGTCAACCCTATCACCCGAACCGTACAGAGCAGGAAGACTTATGACAGAGAAAGAGTTAAACAAGCGGATCGCCGAGATCTTGGGATCTACTAAAAACGAGCCCGGATGCGGTCGACGTTCCGGCCGCCAATATCGCCGTACCCAATGTGTCAGGCACTCAGACCATCTTCTGTTTTTGATTCAGCACAGCAGGTATGCACCAAACATGGGGTATATCATGGGAGACTATGAGGGATTAAGAACATTACTTCATTCTGGACTGCACATTCAGTATATGAAATCCAGCGATCGTCAACAGTACCTGAAGCGAAGATCCAATCGAAAAGTCCGTAAGTATTTCGGCCTATCGAAGAAGGGCAACCAGTATCGCAAAGTGTTTGAATACTGGTGGACGCTCTATTAAATTTAAGATTGGTCAAAGATCGACTCATAGCAGGAAAAATCCTGCTTCACGACCTACGCAGCGTAGACATACAATCAGGAGTGGCCGACAACGGCACCGATAGAAACGGAGAAAATGCGGAAGTTTCCCCGTTAGGGATGGGTTAGGGATTTGGCGGTTTCGGCGGCTGCGCTCACTCATCCCCCGACCGCTGTTCCACCACTGAAACCGCCGCAAAACAGCAATCTCCAAAACCACAAAAATCAAACTTAAAATGCAGAAAAACCGCCTGTTTAGGCGGTTTTTCTGCAAAATTTGGTCGGAGTGCGGGGACTCGAACCCCGGGCCTCCTGCTCCCAAAGCAGGCGCGCTACCAACTGCGCAACACCCCGATATGAAGTTGTGGGACTGCCCGGGCGTATCCTCCCAAAGCAAGCGCGCTACCAACTGCGCTACACCCGGATTTCTTAGATTACCCAGCACGGTTTGTCAGGGAAGAGAGCCCACAGCATATCAGGACAGGCTTCTTCTGTACTGGACTCACTCAGTATAGTATATTTTGAAAAAGATTGCAAGAGGTGGATTGTCTATGTTAAAATATTTCTGGAACAAATCTGAGAGGTGACAATTATGCGCATGAGAAAAAAGCCCAATCTGGTCCCGCGGATGGAGCGCTGCGCCCGCTTCTTGATCCAGGCACCGGAGGAGCAGCGCGGGCACTGGCGGGAACTGAAGCCGGATGCGGAGCAGATCTGGCTGGAGTTGGGGTGCGGTAAAGGCCGCTTCACAGCGGAGACCGCGGCGCAGAATCCCAATGTGCTCTATCTGGCGGTGGAGCGGGTGCCGGACGCCATGATCGTGGCCATGGAGCGCTGCGCTCAGCGGAGCCTGACCAATGTGTTTTTTGTGGATGGTGACGCGGCCAGGCTGCGGGAGTACTTCGCCCCGGACGAGGTCGACCGCCTGTTTATCAACTTCTGCGACCCCTGGCCCTCCAACCGCCACGCCCGGCGGCGGCTGACCCACCAGAACTTTTTGGTCCTATACCGCGGGGTGCTCTGTACCGGCGGACAGATCCACTTTAAGACGGATAACCGGGACCTGTTTGAATATTCCCTGTTCCAGTTCCCCAAGGCGGGCTATGCGCTCTCTGAGGTCACCCGGGATCTCCACGCCAATGGGATCCGGGGCGTGATGACCGACTATGAGGAAAAATTCCACAATCTCGGCACCAAGATCAACCGCTGTGTGGGGACGAAGGAGACCATGGACCCGGAGCCGGAGTATCTTCCCGTTCCCGGCCCGGACGCCCGTGCGGCGCTGGGATCCTCGGAAGAGGAGCCGTCAGAAGGTTGAGGACATAAAATCACGGCAGCGCCGCCCTGTACCAGTGGTACGGGGCGGCGCATTTTCATTCTATGCGGCCTCAGCGGGGGCGTCGGGATAGGCGGAGTACAGCACCTTCAGGGCGATGGGGGTTACGACGGCGGACACAATGATCAGCAGGATAACCGCTGGGAAATAGGCCGCGTTCATCAGGCCCACGGCCAGCCCCTTTTGAGAGACGATGAGAGCTACCTCGCCCCGGTTCATCATCCCCACGCCGATCTTCAGGGCGTCCTCCTTCTTGAAACGGCAGATCCAGGCCATCAGGCCGCACCCCACGATCTTGGAGAGCAGCCCCACCACCAGGAACGCCAGAGAGAAGGCCAGGATAGAGGTATCAAAGGCGCTGATGTCCGTGCTGATGCCCACCGACGCGAAGAACAGGGGGCCGAACAGGGTATAGGAGTTGACGTCCAGCCGGCGCTCGATGTCGTGGGAATCCCGCAGATTGGACAGGACCAGACCGGCCACATAGGCGCCGGTGATGTCGGCGATCCCGAAGAACTCCTCCGCCAGATAGGACATGAGGAAACAGAAGGCCAGGCCGAGCACTGTCAGCCGCTTAGTCCTGGGGTGGCGGAGGCTCATACGTTCAAAGACCTGGTACACCAGATAGCCAATCACCCCGGAGAAGAAGAAAAACAGCCCTGTATCTGCCAGTACCTTGACCGGAGAGGCGGATGCATCCTTAAAGCCGGTGATCACCGTCAGAACGATGATGCCCAGCACATCATCGATAATGGCGGCAGAGAGGATGGTGGTCCCCACCCGTGTTTTGAGATGTCCCAATTCCCGCAGGGCCTGGACGGTGATGGATACCGAGGTGGCGGTCAGGATGCAGCCCATGAACAGTGCATGGTAAAACGAGTCGGAGCCGAAGCCGTCAAATCCATAGAAGGTGATGTACAGAGCTGTACCTGCCGCAAGGGGCAGCAGTACCCCACACATAGCCACCAGCAGGGCGATAGGGCCGCTTTTGATGATCTCGTCGATGTCGGAGTCCAGCCCCGCGCTGAACATCAGCAGAACAACGCCAAGCTCGGCCATCTGCGTCAGAAAATCTGAGGGCTGCACCAGGCCCAGCAGACAGGGGCCGATGAGCAGGCCGGCCAGGATCTCCCCGGCCACCTGAGGGGCTTTCCACCTGCGGGCCAGAAGTCCCATATATTTTCCGGCGATCAGGACGACCGCAATGTCCCGAAAAATCACATAATCCATTCCGTTCCCACCTTGTCAAACAGCTCCAGCGGGGCCGCCGTCCGGAACCGCGCGGAGGCGGTCTCTATTCCAAAACATGTGCGGTCCACTGTTTATGATAGTCGTCTCCCGATGGGAAGTCAACGGATTCCCCTGTTCAGATTTTGTGTATTTTTCACGGAGCATACAGAATGGAAATACAGCTGTTTTGTTAATAGGGATAATATTTGGAGAAAACCTCGCAATATGAGGCCGGAGTTCCATTTCAAACTTTTGGATCACCTTTTTCTTCTGGGTTTGTTAATCCTTTGGCCTCAACAGGTAGCAGGTGCGGCAGGGCGGCTCCAGCTGTGTTTCATCCGGGATGGTCCTCCTGTCTGCATTTTGGGTGTTTCAGATCAATCTGTGCGCGGTTCCCCGACTATGCTGTTCGGCCGATCCGGATGCACCACAAAGCTTACCTCTGCCATTTGTTCGATCAACGTGTCTGCATCGTGCTCCAGTTTGTACTCCAGCTCCTCTTGATACAGAGGAATCACCTGATAGAAGTTGACCTCCTCGCCGCCCGGCAAAGTGCAGACTTCGCCTCCGTTCCAGACAATATCCTGCGGACCCACCAGAAGTGCGCCGCAGAGTGCCGTGTTCTCCGCAAACGGCGATTGCTTGCCCATTGTGTGGCCAAAGCCCAGCCAGGTGTCGCTGGAAATGGGCAGGCGGGCCAGCACCTTCAGTAGCCGGAATGGCCAGTACCAGCGCTCGTCCTTCATGGATCCCTCGTCCAGCTTCCAGTCCGGCGGCAGAGCGATGGCCAGCTCCGCTCGCTCCAGCTTGTATTCCGCCAGTTCCTCCGGCACATTCATCCGGTGAGCCCCCATACCCATCGTTACCAGCGTGTAATAGTCCCGCTCCTCAGAGGGAGGAACCACGCAGATGTCCACGTGGATGTCCGGGGAAACTAGTTCATGAAATACATTCTCAAACTCACCAAAGGTGTTTTTGATGTGCTGCTCTACCACAGACATTTCTTCTTCTGTGTAAAGCTCCGGCTCACGGCTCTCCTCCGAGGACCAGAAGGCACCCTCCTGTTCCGTCCCGTCCGGGTTCAGGAAGATCTGGAAGTATGCGTCCTCCTCTGTCAGCTTGTAGAGCAGGCCCATGTGGTAGTCCAAGCCCACCAGCACCGTGTCCAGGCAGGCCGCCCTTTCGTTTGGGTGCGCTCGTTCCAGCCACTGACCGCTTTGAAGCCAGCCCCTCAGCTGCTCCAGCCAATCTGTACTCAGCTTGGACATCCCGCCCTCATTCATCTGGAACACCAGATCCACAGGACGGCCGTTCACCATATATGGGAACTGCGTGTAAGGTGCGTTGGGTGTGTACTGCTCCGGCTTGGCGCCAAAGATGTGCCAGAAACGCTCCAGCCCCTCCTGATCGACGGTGATGCAGGAGATGGCGCGCTGCTTAAGGCGATGGCCTTTTCAAAGAGTCCCCGGTCCCACGGCTGTGCCAGGTTGTTGTAGGCCCGGGCCAGCTCACTGTCCAGTTCCGGGGTGCGTTTCCCGGCAGGGACAGCCTCCAATATATTGATGATCTTCTGAAATTCGCTGTTTTCATTCCATTTTTGGCACTGTTCCAATAATTCCATATCAGCGCCTCCTTTCCTGCGTCTGACCAGCACAGCTCCCGTTTGTTTCGCTGTCCGCTTCCTCAAAGGTGTGCCAAACAGGTGGTTCCTTGTTCCGGTTCAGCAGGGACTTGATCTTGGAGAGAAGTCCTTCCACCAGATGGAACCACACTTGTCCAAAGATAAAAATCACAGTCAGGATCAGGAGCCACATTCCAATTTCCTGCCACACTGTGTCTCACCTCGCGCTCCGCTTATTTGGTCGAAAACTCATTCTGGAAGAAGGCGGTAAACGCCTCCAGCTCCTCTTTCTGATAGAGATAAATATACAGGCTCTCATCCTCCAGCCATTCATAGGCGTTGATGCCGATATACTCCTTCCGGTTCGGATAGATGATGAAGGCGTCGGTGGGGTACTTGTTCCGGTACGCCTTGAAGATCTCATCCCGGCGGTAATAGGTGGGGTCTCCATAGCCGGAGAGGTCCGGGAGGGTGGGCACCACAACGATGGTTCGGGTGGCTGCATTCCAGCCCAAGATTAAATTGCCGATTTGAGTTTTGCTCCCATGAACAAAGCCATAGTTGAACCGCTTAACGTCCTCGGTATAGCCCACGATCAGGCGGTACTCCTCGCCGTGCTCCACCGCCTGGTCAAACAGGGCGCGCACCTTTTTTGCATTGACCGCGCTCTTTTCCATATCCGGCTTCGGCCCCTTAAACAGTTTGCTGAACAGTCCCATAGTGGTATCCTCCTCATTGTTTTTGAAAAAATTTATTTACTCCTCCGCCCGGAACACCGGGCGGTAAAAGTCATGGTTTTTGAGGGCCTTGTTATAAGCCCACGCGCTGCCAGCCTTTCAACCGCTCCTGCACCGCGTCGATCTTCCAGCCCTCGCCCACACGCTTCATCAGAAAGCGGCGGTCAAAGCCTGTATTTTTCTCTCTGGTGTAGATATAGAGCTTATTCCGGGTGATCTGCTCCGCATCAAGGAACCGCTCGCCCTTGTAAGTGCCCTGAGGGCTGTACGAGAGGCTCAGAGGCCGGTAGCCCATACGGGGCGTTTCGCTCACATACTTCTCCCAGATTGCCAGCAGGCGGGGCACGGCCTGGGCGTCCTCAAACCCGGCCTGCTCCATATACTGCTCCCATTCTGTCATCTCGGCAAAGAAAGCGGACAACACCCCGCGGCACTCCACCGCCGCCTGCTCATCCAGCTGGACGGGCTTTTTGGCTCTCTCCCTCTGTACCTGAGAGAAGTGTTCCATCTGCTCCCTGGTGAATTGCACATGGGACACCGGCTCGATGCGGCTGTTGCCGGCGATGGACAGCAGGCCCTCATAAGTAACGGTAGTATAGTCAATCTGGATATGGGAGAGTTTGGGGATGAAGGCCGCCTGGAGCAGCCCGGCGTCATCCAGCCCGGTGTGGTTAAGAGTTAGAAGATCCAGCTTGCAGTTTTGCAGGGCGGACAGGCCGCTGCCGTGGATGGCGGCGTTGCCGTCCAGCAGCAGATAGCGCAGCTTGGGCATGGCGGAAAAGACGGGGAAACAGGCGTCGGTGAGAGTGCCGTCCTCCACACCGAAGTTGACCATGCTTTTATGTCCGGCAAAAGGGGAGAGCAGTTCATCCGTTACCGGATAGCCTTTCACATGGAAGCCCACCAGGGTGTAACCGGCCAGCCGCTCCGTGAGGTCCATGGTCAGCTCCGGGATCTCATACTGCTTCTCTCCGTCTAAAGTTAGAACACCATTTTTCCAGTCTGCTGTTCTAGCCCGTTTTGGTAATCCCATTGCTTACCTCCTTATTCCTGCTCTCCATAGCTGGCTTCAATGTCGATAAACCGCACATACACGGCGCAGACCTCGCCTTTTGCGTCATAACCGAAGTAGACGGGATAGTAACCGTCCCCCCAGCCGGAGGAGAAGATGGGCAGGTTGCAGTCCGTGTCCGGCACTGTCCAGTTGAGCCAGTCACCGTGGCTCAACTGATACTTGGGGGGGGCTTTGGCGTTTTCCTCCAAAAGATCGCAAAACAGGTCATTGTAGGGGTCGATGTCCGGGTCCTCTTCCAGCCTCTTGGCCCAGTATGCCTTAAAGGCCGACTGGGTCTGGATGTCCGCAACACAGCCCATCCCGGCGTCTACACCAAAGCCAAAATAATCGTCCTCATCCAGTTCCTCGTCCAAATCCTCTTTGCCCGTCATACCCAGCTCATAGCGGACAGGCTTCTCCGGAGAAACCTCCACCTTGACACAGGCGTAGCGGTCGCCGTATTGTTCGCTGGGCACCACACAGATCTTCAACGGGTAAGTTCCGGCGGGGATCGTTTGAAGAAACGGCAGAGCGTCCTCCAGCTCCACCAGCGGATCGCAGGCGAAAATCGTTCCGGTAGGAAAATGGACGGTGCCGATATTCAGCGCATCCACCCCCATATTTCCAATCACTTTTTCTGTGAAATGGGCCTCCAAATCAGTTTTGCAGGCCAGCTTGTCCTGGATAGATTCGTATTTGTTCCGCCACTCGGTGGTAGGCATATTGGTCTCTCCTTTCAGTTCCGGCTCCACCCGGATGATGGGCCGGTAAAAGTCATAGTCACCATTCAGTTTCTTGTCCTCCTGCACTTCCGGCTTGCAGTGTGGTGAACAGGGCAGAAAACCCAGGAACGGCCCCAGCCCGCCGCAGATACTGCACCCGCCGTCGCCGCCGCAGGTGGTGAACTTCTCAGCCTGTACCACTTCCCGCATATAGGGGTCGTAGGCGATGGACAGACCGAAAAAGTTGGGCTCCTCCATATCGTAGGGCCATCTTACGCAGGACATTCTCGGAGAACCGGATGACCGGTGTCATGCCCTCCCC
>OGZY01000882.1_pt1 | contig 15365 bp, 20 predicted proteins | sample 1576911 | NCBI WGS metagenome assembly OGZY01 (sample SAMEA3541488, study PRJEB24748) | human gut metagenome | biome: human gut; feature: human-associated habitat; material: faeces | place: China | collected 2012 | reverse complement strand
GGCTTATGAAGACATTACTAACATCGGGGTGTACTAATCAACGGGGAGCAGGTCAGCCCGTCTTGCCAAAGAGTTTAAAATTGCCCTCCCCGCTGAGCTGACACCAGAACAGAACATTGAACTCACTGCAGCTTTTGTTCTTGAGCACTTTACCAAGCAAGGCATCATTGCCGATGTTGTTATTCATGATATCAATGGTCATAACCCGCATATCCATATCATGGGAACAACCCGTGAGGTTCTTTCTACTGGCTTTGGTAAAAAGGTCCGTGAGTGGGATAAGCCTGAAACCCTTGATAGCTGGCGTAAAGGCTGGCAGAACATCTGTAATGGGTTCCTTGAGCTGTATGGTCATGATGAACGCGTTGATCACCGTTCTATCAGGGTTCAGTATGAAGAAGCCCTTGAACAGGCTACCGCTGCCGCTACCAATGAAGAGAAAGCTGTCTGGCTGGCTAAAGCTATTGAGACGAACCGCGATCCAATACTTCATATCCCTCGTGATCGCTGGGGCACTGTAGCCGCTCAGGAACAACGTGCTGCAGAACAAGCCATACGTGATGAGCTGAAAAAAGAAGCTGTTGAAGCCTACTTTGCCTTTAAGGATTTACCATTAGACATCGTTGTTGATGTTGCAAGCTTTACGGTGCATGCACTGGCTGAACCGGAAGAAATTGTTATCCCTGATAATACAGGGAAAGCATCATCTTCAGACTCGCAAAAACCTGTTCTGGTTGCTCCTGTGCCTCATACACGCACTACACTGAAAACCCCATCCTCTTCAACGGCAAGAGCACTTAAACGCGCTCCTGTTAAAGTAAAAAGGAGGAAAGTTGAACCTCGTCAGACTGGCGTGTTCAAACGTTTCACGCTGTTGGTAGTCGGATACATAAAAGAGAAATTCGTCTGGGCCAAGAAGAAGCCAACTCCTGTTTCAGTCGATACTGAACACGATAAGCGTATTGCTGAAAACTATGTCTTTGATGAGGTTCAGGGTATATATGTGCCACGCGCTGAGTATGAAAGAAGAGCCAGATTTAACAAGGATGACTACAAGCCTACCAAGGAAGAGATCAGGCGTTTTCCAAGTCGTCCGGTTAAGCCAGTGCAGCCTGATAGCAATTTCGACTACATACCAACACTTGCTGCAGACAGGAAAAAGCCGCTGCCTAAATTGAGACCACCCGGTTATCGAGGTAAAGAGTGATCAGTAAGCAGTCCACTTATTGTCCAGTCGACTTGACAAAATATCTAAAATATTAGATAATCCACTCATTCATAGCAGGAGGTGTGTATGGCTTTAAAATTCTATGACAGTCCGTTCCATGTGACACATGATGCTGAAACTGCTAGCAAAATGGCAATGAAAATGGATTTATCGATCATGATTATCAATCTAATCAAGGAGAAAGGTTGGACGCAAAAAGAAGCGGCAGAAAAACTCGGCATCAACCAGTCCCGTGTATCAGAACTGAAAAATGCAAAAATTGAGCTTTTCACTGTTGATGCCATGTTCGATATGCTAGATGCCCTCGGTTTCCGAGCTAAAATGTCAATGACAAGTCTGCATCAGGCATCAATCGCAATTACAGAAACCGAGGCAGCAGCTTAACGTTTTTTACAGCGTTCAGCCTCTCTGACATCGGCCATAAGTTCCTTGAGTCGTTTTTCTGCTACTTTTTTAGCCTGCCGATCAACACCGTTGGTAGTTTTCTCAAAGGAATGCAAAACTACCACGGTATCGAGATACTTAGTGACGTAGGTGCATCGATATGCCGGGCTTCCATTTATTTTTAGTTCGATAACGCCTATACCAATGCTATCCATAAAATCAATAGGTAATTCAGGATCTTGACCGAACTGAATACGACGTAAATCTTTTCCAAAATCGTCTTGCACATCAGCAGGAAGTGCTTTGTATTCTCTCTCAGCAGCATCATTAACAAATGCAAATTTTTTCAAGATAGCCCCTCGTCAGAAATTTTATAATCGTCTGTTGATAAAACCACGTTATTTACTATATCTAATTGAGAAACAAAATTATATCGATGGAAGATAACTCCCAGAAAATCATCCTACAACCGTGCAAACAAATTCAGTTAAATGCGCTCCTGTGGGTAAAAGGATAAAGGTGAAACCTCATCCGAGTGGCGAGTTCAGTTGTTTCACTTTGCTGGTAGTCAAATATACAAGAGAGAAATTTCTCTACATAGCTGAGCGGAATAGTGCTCCACCTTCGGCCAACACAAGCAGGGAAAGGCATCAGCGCTGTTTCCTATACCTATGTTTCCTATACCTAACCGTGCTGCATCGGGTTTGAGATGTGTTGCCCATACGCAACATGCACCCATTAGTAAACGGTAGGTATAGCGGTATTCGGCGCAGGTATTTAAGAACATCTGTATATTAAAACATTTTCTTAATGATATTTTTTTCATAATCTATTAATTCATTATAATCATACAATTTTTTATTTAATATCAACCGAACAACCTCATCATCAACTAGGTGATCGGGTATAAATTTCGCAATTTTTTGTATTGCCGACTTAGGAACCCCATATTCTATAAGAATATTTAAATGTTCTGGTATAAAATCATTTTCTATTATGGATGAATAATACAGATAATTTCCGGGTACTAAACCAAAAAGTTTACAGACATATGTTTGCAATTCATTTAATACAGATAACAACTTTGGAAGTTTATATTGAAACCAATGACGCAATATATAAAAAGAATCTTTTATCGATTCATCTATTATTTTTATTGTTTTTTCATCATTCATCTTTCCTGACTTGCTTAAATTATAGTTATATGTATTTTTCACTAACTCTAGTATATTTTGGGAAAAGCCATAATCAAAAGTAACTTTAGTTAATCTTTCGGCGGACATTTGATTACTTTTCTCATTATCTTTTAGTAAATACTCCCAACACAAATGTACACAAAATTTTAACTGTTCATATTTTGGTGTAGAGGACCATGCAACCAGTACATAATTATCACGTATGTTGGACTTTAAATAATCAAGAAGTTTTTTTTGTCCACGGATGTTTATAGAATTATTTTTAAATAAAACACTTTCATCGAAGGGTAATGATGATATGAAATTATATTCGATTGAATTTTTATTTTTTATATCAGCATCATCAAGGTTGATTAAAATTTCCTCATTAATCGGGTTTTGTTCGAAAAATGGTATATCAATGTATATCACCTCTTTTTCTGGAGGAGGATTAAAATTAAATATATTTCCTGAATAGTGCTCCATCAATCTTCCAGCTCTACCTTTGATATTTGAATAATCAAAGTAGTCAATACTCAAGTCCTTCCCTTTTTTTTCATCAAAATAGACTATATTTTTAGCACTAGTATTTACTCCCTCAATGATTGTTGAAGTACAAAAAAGCACCTTTATCAAGCCTTCGTTAAAATAATCTATTATAGATGAAGTAATATGTCTAGGGAGTGCTCCATCATGAAATGCCACACCATGTTTTATTGAGTCAATTAACGACCACCTCTTAGAGATATTTTTCTCGATCCATTCTATCAGCGGAGGGTTATGAGTTAGCTCTCCAGATTTATTTTTTTGAATAAAATTAGCAAACTCTCTTGAGAGTCTTCTTGCTTTACTCGGAGAGGCACAATAAACAATTGTTTGTTCATCACAACGTCCAGAAATCAATTTAAATAAAATACTTTCTTTAAACCTTGCCTTATTTCCACGAGAACCGAATAAATCGGCATAATCCTTATATATATTAAAATCATTACACCTAACTAAACTATATTGGCTTTGGTAAAAGACAGCATTATATTTATCAGCAAACCCCGGAGTTATGCCATCAATATTTGGCCCCAAAAAGTAAAATTTTGGCGTGCTGTTTTTAAAAATTTTTATAAATGCATTATTTAAAGACTGATGCCTTTCATCATCCCTCTTAGAGCTAAGTTTATAAAACTCGTCAATAATTAGATAATCTACTTTAGGAAGGTCTTTATACTCATTAACTCGCTCAGATGTCAGCAGAAAAATATTCCCCTTTCCTTCTGAACAAAACGCCTGACTTGTTCTTACAATTAATTTATAGTCATTGGAATATTTTGAAATTTTTTTCCTCGTCTCATCGAGTAAAGCTAGAGTTGGCTGAATAATAATGATGTTTTTGTATTTCTTGGATGCTACTATTTCCTCTATTAAGAGACTCTTCCCAAAACTTGTAGGAGCACTTGCAATAACGTTTTTTTCTGAATTGATTAGATCCAGTAAATATTTTTGTTCATCATGAAATACTTTATCTTTGATATTTATTGATCTGTTATTTTCAAACCTTATTTTTTGCGATGATGAGGATAGTGTTAAATCATTTTTTATTATATAAGGATAAAAACCTGCAGACTCGATTAGATCAGCTAAAACACCATCTAATATTCGCGAATAATCATTCTTCTGTTCTAAAATTTTTATTAATTCATCTCTCCCCTGATTCTCATCTGATATTAGTAACCTAGCACATTTTTGATACTCATTAAAAGTATATTCGAATAGGGCGTCACTTCCACTCCCAATATGCTCATTCATATATCAACCACCAATCTGCTGAATCAATGATAGTTTTTGATGAAGTTTCTTTACTAATTCTATTTTATTACTCACTGGAAAAAGCATAAGAATAATATTTAAATGATTTTTTAAAGGATGTTTGTAATTTTCATCAAAATATTTTTTTAGCATAAGTATTTTATTTTTATAATAAGCAGAAAAATCCGGTGATTTTTCGTTATCATATTTTAAAAATGAATCACAGCTATAGGTACATAGCAGCGGGATGTTAATTTTCGTAAGCTTATCTGATAGTTTTCCACCTGTCGATAAAATGTCCAACCAATATTCTAATTCTGGAGAGTTTTGTACATGGCGTATTTTTTTCGCTATCAAATTAAATTCAGAATTTAAATAATCAGCTTTAAAATGCTCTTCAACATCATTAATTAAATCACCAATACCTTTCTTGGGATCAATATATAACTTAGATTCACCTAGCCAGAGGGTTTTATTGACAGGATCGATATGCACGGCATCAAACCCGTGAACGGTATGCCCGATAGAATCTTTGAAATAAATTTTGGAAAGAAGTGGGATCGTATTATGAAAATCTCTCAAAATCAGATGCAGAATAAGTTCACCAAATTCACCTCGCTTAAGGTATTTATTAGCAACATCGTCAGTCAATTCACCTGAATTCAGATAAATATCTTTAACCTTCTGATATTCATCAATTTTATAAATTGAACGAGCCGCATCTATTATTTTAGATAATGTTTGTGTGTTATCAGTCTGCTCCCCTTCGTGGAACCCATAAGCGAACTCATGCAGGGCCGATAAAATCTTCATAATCAAAGGATCCATCCTATAGTAGGATACACCTGTATCATTAATATCAAAACCTACCAAGTAACTACATAAAGCTTGATCTCTCATTCTTTCTTCGATTACTTCATGCGCTTTGAATGGTCCCATTATTTGTCCATATTATTTATTGCATAGAAATAATTTCATTCGATAATTTTTTAACCTATTGAATAGTATAACTAAAAATTCGCCACACAAATACTGTTTATTTTCACAGCAATCATGCAGTACAAGCTTCAACCTACAAGTTTAATGGCATGATTTGTATCGATATTTTATAATTGAGAATTTGCAGATTTGAGACGTTAAAAATCGAATATATGCTACCTAAAGTATAGGTTCAAGCCGGAACAGTTCACTCGCTTAGGGCGGTGTCCACATTTCTCAGGTAGGATCATGATTCGCAAAGGCTGAGTTCACGGGCTTCGGCGGTTATGCCCGGTCAGCTTAAGGGCTTCAGCGCGGAGTTCTGGTGTATATTGCTTACAGGTTTTCTTACTGGTTCAGATGGGTTTTGTCATATGAGCTAACACTGGTTGAGAATTTACTCACTTAGTCGCGTGTCCACTAATGGTGGGTAGGATCAAAGTACCAGTGCCAAAGTTGAGGCTTTCGGATTTTCATTCTTATAGGGAACACTGACTGCGCGATATTGACAACTTTATCAACTCAGTAGAGGATAACTTTTCTTAAGCAGGATCTGAGTAATGTTCAGGCAATCTATACGCAAAATTCTCGCCATGTTACAAAAATAGTTAACTAATTGTTGGTTTACATGATGATTTTCAGAAAATCATGAAATCCCTCAATGTTTATTTAAAATTAAATTACCCGACTAATTAACATAATAGAGAGATTATAATGGCTATAGCATTCACATCAGCACTGTACTACCCATACATCGACGTTAAGAATGAGCAGTGGTTGCGTAATGCCGTATTATTCTGGGATTCAATTCGAACTATTGTGCCAATCTCTCATCGTGATCCCTATTCGAATGATTTCGCTCGGACGCTTAGTGATGAAGGTGTTCTTCAACCTATACGTGTGTCATCAGATATGGAAGAGATTGAAGCACTAACAGAGAAAGTATTTACCTTTCTTACTGATCCAGCTTCCGCAGGTCTTATTTACAATGTTGATGCAGCCCCCCATACCCGTATCCATAATGAAAAAATTCCGAATGAAATTTTTCGGTTAGCACAAATTCATCCAGAAAAATTTCCATACAGTGTTATTGAGATGCTTCAAAGAGGTCTTGATGATGATGGATGGCTTCACGTCGAACCTACTTTTGCAAAATTTTATATGACATTACTTGCCACTCAATTATCAGATCGCTTAGGTCTAGGGTTAGTAACTGAATCATCAGCAGCAGATCAATTAGCAATCGCAGTGCGTAAAGGAAACCCACTTGAGGGAAATTCAGCTAGACGAGTTGGTCGCCATTTTGAGGCATCTGGCCCAAGACGTGCTTTACCACCTGAACTCACTCAAAGTTTGCTAATTGACCTCATACTGCAGGGTATATCGTTGCCTGATAATTTAACCGTTCATGAGATATTGATGTTCAAGAATGATCACAAGGAAGAACTATCTATTTTCCGTCGTGAAATTTCACGACTTACATCAGACATTCCGAAAGACGTACCTATAGAAGCATTACGGCAAGCTGTAGCCGATCAATATCAGGTAAATGTCTTGCCTGCATTGAACAGTTTAAAAGCATCATTAAAAGCACAAAGGTGGGATTCCGGAATTAATGGATTATTGAAGGTATCCTTCTTTGCTGCACCATCAACTTCCGTCGCAATCTATGCGGGAATGCCAAGTGCCGTTGCATTATTAGTTGGAGCTGGAATATCCCTAACAGCATCTGTAGTTCTGTCATCCCAGCAGCGAAACAAGGTAAAAATAGACAATCCATATTCATATTTATTATCACTTAATAATCAGTGATAATATTATTCAATTTAAATACGCTGAGAAATATAAACTTCTCAGCGTACATTTTATGACCGGTTTTTTGGAGAAAAACCACGGCATGTTAAAAACCACACCTGTATGATTATCCGTGATTCAAATTTAAAAACGGTATTAAAATTACATCCTTCTCCTGAAAACAACATTATCAGAAAAAATTGCCTTACCTGCGACAAAACCAACAGCTGCAATGATTGGTAAGCTGATGGTAGCACCTGCAATACCTGTAGACATTCCGATCAGAATAGACAGGCCAAAGGTAAGCAATATAACCACGAAAGCATACCACTGCGGATAAGCCCCATATAAAACAGTCGCCATACAGCCGGTGCAGACATGCACACCGCGCTGGCTTTTTTTCAGGCAAAACGGACACTGGATAGTATTGTTTTCCATGATAGCCCCTTAAATCGCTTTCCAGCCATTGCTGGTTTTAACAAGATTAATCATGCCTTCTTCAGGTTCATTCATACCCTTGACGCTGGAGAACGCTTTTTTGTCCACCCATGAAGGAATATCCGCCAACTTCCATGTATAAGACACGCGAACAACTTTCTGATTACCGTTTCCCGGTTCGGTCCATTCCTTTATCTCAGTAACTTCCCGATGACCGATACAGGCACCTTTCTCACGATCCCAAAACTCAACCTCTTGGCCTTTATCCGTAATTTCCAGAACATCGACACTGCTAAAGCCATTCACCTGTTGTGAAACAGTGAGCAGCCCTTGTTCAACAAGTCCTTGAAGGATTTCATCACTGGCACTGTATCCGGCAGAACGATAGCCACGGTTAACCTTAATCGGAAAACCTTTATTAAATACAATGTCGTTGTCCTGCAGGGAGTAGCACAGCTTTGATTGTGATATTTTCCCGTTGATCGCTTTCTCAAAATCGCCTTTTTCACCGCATCCCGATACAAGAGCAGCAAGACCCGCCACGAGTAAAAATTTACGCATAGTGTTATCCCAGAATTAATGATTGATTGTGCCGTTTCTCAGAACAACCAGACGAACTGGCATATCGGCGTTGTTGACGGTAGCGAACCCACGGACTTCGAAATTGTTTACCGTTCCGGTGACGCTGACTTTCTGGCCTTTCTTGTAAGTAAGAACGGCATCATCAATACCAGAGTAGTAATCCAGCCAGACCATCCCGCCGCAGTAGCTGGTATCGGTTGTTTTAAAGAGCAGGTAATAGTTAGGGGTTGTTTTGGGCATTCCCGTCATCATATCGCTGGCACTTCTGCCCTTCGTAACTTCAAGAACAGTGGCATTGGTGATAGAAATCCTTTTGCCTGTCCATTTCTTTTCTGCTGCCATTGCATTTTCTTCATAGTCTTTGCAGACAGCACCAAGGCCAGATACTGACGATACCGGACCAAGGTTTTGAGTGGTGGCGGTTCCCCCCAGCGCTTTACCTACTGAAGACAACGACGAGCTGATTGCTCCATTAACTGTATTCACGCCATCGTTGAGCTGCTGGCATCCTGTTAGTGCGGCAGCAGACAGCACCAGTGGCATCACTATCCGTAATTTCATATCTATCCCCAATGTGTGGAAACTTTATGTCAAAGACAGCCCTACCCATAGGTTGGTCTCTTTGGGCTGTAAAAAAGCATTAATCAATTGATAGGATTCAATTTATTTTTCTGTTCGTCATATCGTTTGTATCGATCGAATTCAAATCATTTGATAGATTTAAACTATCATAAATACATAATCGATCGATATAAACAATTAAAACACCGATCAATTGACGCTCACTTGATAGTTAAAATCTATCAAATGTAATTTATTGATCTTTTATATCGATCAATAAGTGGTGTAATGTGCACGAAGAGCCATGTCAGTAGCTGTTTGCACATGGATGGAGATAGAAAGGTATAGGTCGGAACAGGTAATACCCTGTCGACCATTACGTAGACAGGGATTGTTAGATCTCAGGTAACGTAGCTATCTTCAGATATGGTGTTGCAAAAACCTTTATGCAACGCATGTTTTAATATGCTGTTTCATATGGAATGGTTGCTACCATTCAGATTTTTCAATCATCTTCCAAAGCACTCACACCGCTTGCCGGGAAATTGGTTTTCATATTATTCGATATATTCGGAACTAAGGACTCTATTGTTTCTTCGCTAACTTGGCTCAGTTCAGAAATCAATCTTCTGTATGTATTAATCATTCGTTCCTGATCACACTCATTTGCTGATTCTGATAAGAAGAAATAGTCATAATCTTTGACATGGATATTATCACCATATTCCAAAGTGAGTTTTATTCCTTGTTCATTCTCTTCAACATTTTTAACTATACAAGTTATAAATGGTATTTTTTCATTTGCATGAAAGAGTGTAATAATCTTAATGTTGTTCATCATTTATTTTCCTTCTTATTTATTATTTAATACCATATAAGATTGGTGAAGATCAAATTTAACTTTTGTTAATTAACGCTTTACCTGTTTTTTTCTTATTCTTTTGAAAAGATATTTATCTTATGAGCTAAAGCTCATGTGCTGACGCACGGCTACGCCCTAACGCTGTAAAATATATTTAACGTTTTAACAATGGTATTTGCTATGTTTGAGGGAAAAGCCAAAAGGATCAATCTCTGTTCTTTTAATTATAATAAGATATATATGATCCTATATATCATAACAGTATTAACACTAAAACATATAGCATTTGCTCTTAATCGTATAGGAAAACTATATACAGAGAAGCAGCACTTAGTGATTGTTCAAAACAATCACATTGCTGAAACAGGGTTTATCCCTGTTAATGATGGATTTATCCATAAAGAATTTCGGCGACAGCCGCCAATAAAATAAAGGTAAAACAATTTCAGTATTCCTGAAACATCAGCAGCGCTACGTGATTGTACGAAACAATCACTTCGCTGCAAATAACTCTCCAGAAAACCACATATTTTTACGTAAAACTCTCTGCACATACGGTAAAAGGAAAGCTAGACTCTCTTAACTTCTTACTAATTATTTAATTATAAGCACTGTCCCAGCCCAATAAAACCAAGGCTTCACACCTTTTTTTCCTATGTTTAAACATAGCAGTTCCCTATGTTTAAACATAGAATCGTCCTATGTTTAAACATAGCGGGATCTATGTTTAAACATAGTTTTTTTAACATATAGCAATGTCATAATAATAAAAGTTCTATTTTATTTATAGTTTTACTATTGACTTTCATTTTTCTGAATAGTATTAAAATAGGCATAATAAAAACTATAAGAGAGAATAATATGAATACTAATGACACTGAACTACTTCGCTTATTTGAAACATTAACCACAGAGCAAAAGATTGATATCGCAAGACACTTGCTACAAAACAAAGATATAAAATCAACCACCGTTATTGCAACAGAAGAAGATAAAGCGATCTCATTTGCACAGCCTTATGTTTTTGCTTTTACTTCTAACTTTCGTGTTTTTTCTGATCTGGACATATCGAAGAATGAATTCCGTGTATTAACTTATATTTTAGAATATATGGAGTTTGGAAACCTTATCAATCTGTCTCAAGCATCACTCTGCAAGGCATTGAATATCGCATCCGGTAATATGTCAAACATATTCAAAAAGCTAAAGCAAAAAGGTATTCTGGTTGAACATCATGGACACCTGTATATCAACTCTAATATTTTCGCCAAGGGTATGAGCCATCAACTTGATGAGAAACGTAAAGAGCATTTGAGTAATGCTAAAAGCCTCAATGCTGATATTGAACAATATCCAGAGTATTATACAGATCTTTCACAGAAAGAAAGACGAAACTTATCTTTGGAAACTGAAAATAAAGAGATCTATACAGATGCCTTTGTTTTTAGCAAGAAGAAGAAAAATAATGCTGTTCCTAATGCTAAAAACAGTGTCCAGATCGATAAACCTCGCAAGGTATATAAAAGAACAAAAGAAAATGAGGTAGCAAGAAAAGACGTGTCTGATATCGACCCCTATCTAAAAGCTGCATCCTAAAACAGGATAATAATAAGGAAAAACATCCTTAATACTTTTATGCTACAAAAGTAGAAATGAAATATTTAACCCCTCATTAATTTGACACCTTCTCTATATATCTTAACATATATATATCCACTATTTATTAACGAGGTATATATGAGAAAAGTACAATTAAACAACAGTGATTTATTAGCATATTTTAATACGGTTGAAGAACTCAAAAATCATCCATCAATGGAGGAATATAGAACTGGATACCGTAAGCTACGTGATGATGATGCATTTGCATATGAAATAAACAAATATAGGTCTGCACATACCACACTGCGCAGGCTGGATAAGAAAAGACAATCTCTTTTGGATAGCTTTATTGGTGAGCTTAATCCTATAAGTTACTCAGCAGCTAACACCGCTGCTAAATCATCAGGAAATTTTGATTTAATTAATGAACGAATACTTTACAGAAAAGCCCTTGAAGAAAAAAGTGATGTCGAAATCATTGCTCTGGTGATAAAACAACGTACAGAGGCAGCTCTTGAGTTCCAGCGCTCTGTTGAACTGAGTCTTGAACAGCTTTCTTCTATCTCATCAGATTTTGAGTCCTCAAATAAAAAAAGAAGAAAGATGTCTTTTTAAATGCATCATTTCAGGACTAATCTGGCATTTACCAAGTGTGAACTTAATATATGCCAGATGAATAACAGTGTAATTTATCTACGCTTGCCTTTTGGATTTTATTTGAGAGAACGTTATCAACGTTTGGCAAAATGCAACTACATCACCCATTGTTCTCAGTGAATGTAATGCAGGTCCCCAATCCGCAGGCTCTCCCTCATAGTGGTGCACTTGTAGCCATCCGCCATCTTGTGCCGACGGATGTGTTGAATGTCTAATTTGAAATGCGATACCATGTTTTTCTCTAGCAAAGAAAACATCAAAAACTGCATCTTGAGGATTACCAGATACCTGATAATCATATTCCGCACCTACAGCTCTTATTAATTTTTTTGCTAAATCTCGGTCTAAAGATTTCATTACACGACCTATTTAAAATAGTTAAAAATCAGAATTAAAAATTATTACTATACAAACATCATTCAGGTATTTTTTCTTCAATGAAAATATTACGGGATATATTCCCAATAGTATTGGTGGATACACTATCAAATGTAGCACCAACGACACCACCAACTAGTGGTATTGCTTTACCAAGATTAATAGCACCTTTTTGCCCAAACTTAGTTATAAGCCTAAATCCTACCGCTTTATTTATAGCTTTTATTGTTTCACCAGAAATATTTTTTATTAAAGTATTTGTCATTTTTGTACTAATTGTTATACCAATATTTTTCACTATATCCTTCGCAGCATTTCCAGTTAAACAGGTATATACAAGTGTCTTAACACGGTCATCTTTTAAATCATATCCGCCCATATGTGCAATTGCTGCGATCATACGAACTTGTATAAATATGACGCTTGAAATGTTAGCTGGAATGGCTACCGGGAGCGTTATTATCCCACCAAGGCCGGTGATAAAGCCTGATGTTCCCGCTTTTGTATTTTGCCATCGTATTAGCGCATTAACCTTATCAACAAGTTCTCCATCACCATTCAAATATGGTGCAGCAAGCTCTTGCGCCGAATCCAAACCTACAACACCATTACAGGCTTTATCATAGGCCCAGTCCAGTACCTGCATGACTTTTGATTCAGTGATTTCACCATCCTCACTTTGGGCGGAGTCTTTCTTTGCAAGAACTTTCTTACCGATGCTGCCTAATGCCCCAAAAGCTGCCGTTGCACCTGAAAATTTACCTGATTTTTTATCGTCAGAATCCATAATGACCTCAGAAAAGATAATATTCAGGATAAGTATCGGCAATCACAGATAAAACTTTAGCATTAAAAATCAAACACACACGATCTTGTAAAGTGTCATTGACCTATAAGATCCTCCGGTGATACACGATCACGCCCCATTTTCTCAATCAACTGTTGTAATCTCTTGGCCCTCAATTTCTGAGCCTTTTTCTCACCAATCTCCAGATAGTATTCTTCCCGACGCTCCGCGACAACTTGGCGGAACTTCTTCAAAAGCTGTTCCAGTGTTTTCATATCTGTCGTCGCGGCTTCAGCTTGGATTTTTTTATACATATACATAACATGGAATTCATCAATCATATTGGTTATCTCCGTTTCATTACAGGATTATTTCCCTCTGCACGAGGGAATATTGCTATTTTTCAAAACTGATTAACAGTCATTTTTAACTTCCAGTAAATACGCTCATCAGCATCATCCGGTTTTATGTTTTTCAGTACAAGTTCAATGATATGCTCTTTATGCCAGTATAAAATCGTGTCCTTTAACTTATCCATATTGATCTCAGATACATCTTTGCCTCTTCCACTTTTAACATAGTCTTCAACTTCACATGCAATCAAAACATCATAAAGTATCTCTGATAACATTTCCCCTGTTAAAATATTCATGGCTGTTTCAGGCTGTTTTTCAGAGATGCTATAGATCGTTTCGCAATATCCCTGTAATACATTTGTGATAAGATTTATCGCCATTTTATTACTTTCATTTAAAATAATATCTTTCATACTGATTCCTTTTATTAAGTTAAATATTAGATAAATATCGAGAAGGTATTAATACTATTTATTAGATACTATTTTGATGATTACAGAACCATATTCCAGATCCATCTCATCATACAGTCTCTCATTTACATAACGATTTAAATCATCTAACAAGGTCTTATCATTCATGATTTCTTCGACAGAGCTACCTCTTAATGCGATAAATATATCCAAGCTCTCTTGGATAAGACTCATCACTTCAGGTGTTTTCTCACATAACATACTTACGATTACTGTCATATCATTCTTCATCTGTTTTTCCTTTTGTTTATAGTTAGCCCCTTGCGGGGCAAGATTAGTTCTTACTTTCTAAAGTTTTCTGAATACCCTACTAGCAGGGCTGCGACTTGTTCAAAGTTAACCTGATTAATATCACCACAGTTTCCTTCTTGCGTGGTAAATCTCTCAAAGTTATTCTGAATATGGTCAATCACATAAATAATAAAGGGACTCATAAAATCAGGATCATCCAAATAGTTATTGGCGTCACCATCACCATTAACTTCCATAAAAATATTCCAGCTTGCGGAAAACGATCTACAAGCTAGATCATAAAACAGCTCTGTTGATTTATTTTCAATAACAGTTTTTTTAGACATACTTATATCCTCATAATTAAATGCTTATTTTATTCATTTCGTTTTATATTAGCCCCTTGCAGGGCCGAATAGATGACGCCAGCGATTATGTATGTAAAATATAGTGACTCATCACATGATGTATCTGCCTCAGGTTAACAAGCACTTCATCAAAATATACGTTTTTAATCGATGCTTTATATTTATGCTTTTTCAAGAACTCATTAAAGTCTTTCTTACCGTTCTCTATTATTGATTTTAAAACACCTTCCATATAAACATCGTCTTCAAGGTTATGATAGAACCTTTCCCCCATATACTCATGCATACATCGCAAATAGTAGTCATAGTCTTCGCCACTTTTCAGAACAAAGTATTTTGTATCATCATTACTAACATTTATTTCTATTTTTTTCACTTTCATTTTCGCTTCCTATTTTATGTTATTTATTATTTCTGCGTGAATCGGAAATGGTATTTTCAATCCATGCATCAATCTCACTTTCCACAAAGGCTACAGATCTTGCCCCTATGATTACCTTATCCGGGAATCGTCCTTCCTTGATAAGCTCATACATTGTGGTTCGACTAAATCCGACTCTTCTCAGAACTTCTGGAACACGGATTAATCTTTTACCTGCGATTTCATTTCTCATTTGTTTTTTCCTCTGTTGTTTCAACGAGGACAATAGTAGCGAGGCTTTGTTGAATAAATCAGATTTCGGGTAAGTCTCCCCCGTAGCGGGTTGTGTT
>OGZY01000880.1_pt1 | contig 15380 bp, 2 predicted proteins | sample 1576911 | NCBI WGS metagenome assembly OGZY01 (sample SAMEA3541488, study PRJEB24748) | human gut metagenome | biome: human gut; feature: human-associated habitat; material: faeces | place: China | collected 2012 | reverse complement strand
CGGAAACTGTGAAAGCCGGCACTGTAACCATGGGTAAACAATCCGATGGTGCAACTCCTGCTAATATGGGCAACTATGTAACTGGTCTTGATAATAAGGATTGGAGTATTGATAACCCTACAATTGCATCTGGCCGTGCAGCAACGGAAGACCAGTTGAAAACAGTTAGTGACGAAGTTAAGAAACAAGGCGCTAGTGCAACGGACTTCAGTCTTGTTGCTAATCCTGCGACAGGCTCCAATGGTGACTACACTGTAGATGCTAACGGTGACGTAGCATTGACCGTACAGGATAAGAACCATCCGGCTCAAACAAAAACCGTAACGATTAAGGATGTGGCGTCAAAATCCGAAGTGGATAAAGGCTTGAACTTTGATGGTGATTCTGGTACGACGATTAATAAAAAGTTGGGTGGTACTGTTGTCATTAAAGGCGGAGCTACGACTACAGATTTAACGGATAATAATATTGGCGTTGTATCTGATGGCACAGGCACACTAAATGTGAAGTTAGCTAAAACATTGACTGGTTTAGACAGCGTAACAGCTGGTGGTACAACCATTAATAGTGGTGGTTTAACAGTAGGCAATAAGACTTATGTATCTCCAAATGGCATCAATGCAAACGACCAAAAGATTACCAATGTTGCTGATGGTAATATTGCTGCTAATTCTAAAGATGCGGTTAACGGCGGTCAATTGCATGACGCTAAATCTGAGTTAAATAAAAACATTAGTGATGCTAAGACCGAGTTGAATAAAAATATTGGTGATACCAAGGCTGAATTAAATAAAAATATTAGCGATACTAAGACCGAGTTGAATAAAAATATCAGTGATACCAAAACTGAACTCAACAATAATATTAATGACGCTAAGACTGAACTTACCAATAAAGGCCTTCGTTTTAATGCTGATAATAACGATGAAAAAACGAACAAGCTAGGCTCTAAGGTAACAGTAAACGGCGACGACAATATTACGACAGAAATCAGTCAAACTGGTGACGATACGAAGATCGGCCTTAAATTGAAGAAAGATCTTAACGTTACTACTGTTACGGCTACGGAAACTGTGAAAGCCGGCACTGTAACCATGGGTAAACAATCCGATGGTGCAACGCCTGCTAATACGGGCAACTATGTGACTGGTCTTGATAATAAGACTTGGAATGCAGGTAATGTCGTATCCGGTCGTGCTGCAACAGAGGACCAATTGAAACAAGCCTTGGCAGGTCAAACTGATACAGGCCTTAAATTTAATGCCAATGTAGGCGGTGTACAAACTAATAAATTAGGCTCTACTATCACTGTTCAAGGTGAAGGCAAAGCTGCTGATGCCGACTATAGTGGTGATAATATTAAGACTTTCATCAAACAAGATGCTGCAACAGGTGATACAACAATTGATGTAAAAATGAACAAAAACCTTAAGGCTGAATCTGTGAAAGTCGGCAAAGACGGTAAGGACGGCGTATCTCTTACAGGTCCGGATGCGGCGAATGGCACCGACGGTAAAGTAGCTGTTACAGATAAAAACGGCAAGGATGTAGTGTCTATGTCCGGTAAAGACGGTGTAGGTCACATCGGTTTAACTGGTAAAGATGGTCGCAGTGCGGATATTATCGCTGATAAAGGCGCTGCTGATGTTAATGGAAATGAAATCACGCGCATTAAATACCAAGATGAAAATGGCACAACCCATCAAGTGGCAACCAAAGATGATGGCATGGCATATGGTGGTGACTCCGGTACTACCATCAAGAAGAAACTTAATGAACAATTGGACATTAAGGGTGGTGTCACCAATGAATCTGAGTTGACCGAAAACAATATCGGTGTTATTAGCAAAAATAATATCCTTAATGTTCGTTTGGCAAAAAATCTGAAAGGCCTAGATTCCATAACTTTCAACAATGGCACTAATGGTGCAAACGGTAAAACCGTTGTTAATGGTGAAGGCATGACCGTTCAAGATAAGGATGGCAACCCGTTGACTGCTATTACAAAGGACGGCGTGAAGATTACTAATGGTCCATCTATGACGAAGGATGGTATTGATGCAGCCGGTAACAAGATTATAAATGTAGCGGACGGTACAAATCCTAAGGATGCGGTTAATAAATCTCAATTGGATAAAGCGGCTGCCGCTGCTACTGCAATTGTAACAGAAGGTAATAATATCAAAGTTGATAAGACCACTAATGGTGATGGCTCTACAAATTACAAAGTGGGCCTCAAAGACCAAATAACAATGGGATCTGATGCTACGAAACAAATTGCGATGGATGGTACAACCGGTACAATCAAAGCCGGTGACAAGGTTACAATCGACGGCAACAAAGGCACCATTAAAGCAGGTGATAAAGTTGAAATCGATGGTGATAAGGGCACAATCAAGGCCGGCAATGTTGCAATCGACGGTACAAACGGTACGATTAAGGCTGGCGACAAGGTAACTATCGACGGCAAAGACGGAAAAATTGCGGCAGGTAAGGTGGCCGTTGACGGTAAAGATGGTCATGTGACAGGTTTGGAAAACAAAGATTGGGATCCTAACAATATCACAAGTGGTCGTGCTGCTACAGAAGATCAATTGCAGAAGTCCCATAAAGCCTTGGATAATAAGATTAATAATTTAGGTGATGACATTACGAAGAAAGGCATGGATTTTGCCGGTAATACAGGTGATTTCCACCGTGATTTAGGTCAAAAGGTTACCATCAAAGGTGAAGGACAAGGGGCCGATAGCGATTATTCCGGCGAAAATATCAAAACAGTAGCCGAAAATGGTAATGTTACTATTAAAATGGCTAAGAATCTTAAGACCGACAGTATTACTACCAAAACAGTTACTGCTGATACGGTCAATACTGATAAGGTGAAAGTCGGCAAAAATGGTCAAGATGGCGTTTCCATTACAGGTCCAGACGCTGCGAATGGTACAGACGGCAAAGTAGCTGTTACAGGTAAAGACGGTAAAGATGCTGTATCTATGTCGGGCAAAGACGGCGTTGGTCACATCGGTTTAACTGGCAAAGATGGTCGCAATGCGGATATAACTGCTGATAAGGGTGATTCTGATCTCGGAGGCAATGCTATTACTCGTATTAAGTACCAAGATGAACAGGGCAAGACACATCAAGTGGCAACCAAAGACGATGGTATGAAATACGGTGGCGATTCCGGTAATGTGATTAACAAAAAGCTTAACGAACAGATAAACGTAGTCGGTGGCATTACTGATGCTAACAAGTTGACTACAGAAGATAATGTAGGCGTCGTATCTGACGGCACTAATCTTAAAGTTCGTATGGCGAAAGATTTGAAAGGTCTTACATCTGTAACTACTAAGGATGCTGGAGGTAACTCTACGGTTGTAAACGGCAGTGGCATAACCATTACTCCTGCTAGTGGTAACACCGTAAGCCTTACTAAAGATGGATTGAATAACGGTGGTAAAACAATTAGTAATGTAGGCCCTGGTGTAAACGGCACGGATGCGGTTAACGTAAATCAATTGAAGGGAGTTACGGAGGGAATGGCTAATGCTATTAATTCCGTAGCGGGCGAAACGCAACGTGTAGGTGCTCATGCGGCAGCTATGTCTGCGTTGAAACCGATTCAATATGATCCGTTAGAACCAACTCAAGTGATGGCTGGTATCGGCAATTACAGAGGTGAAACCGCAGCGGCGTTAGGTGTTGCTCACTACACATCGGAAGATACTATGTTCCATGCAGGCGTATCTGTTGGTAGTCGTCATAATATGGTGAATGCCGGTGTAACTCGTAAATTCGGTTCTTCTGATGAGAAGAAGGCTATTCCTGAGCGCTACAAGGGCGGTCCTATCAGCTCTATGTACGTAATGCAGGATGAAATGACTGCTTTGAAAGCTGAAAATGCACGCATGAAAGCGCAGGATGAAAAATTAACTGCAGACTATGCGGCATTGAAAGAAGACAACCTTCGTCTACAGAAAGATAACGAAGAAACTAAACGACAATTAGCTCTTATTATGAGTCGTTTAGGTATGTAAATCATATAGATTTCATTTTATATTCATGTGATAAAAATTTGTTGATGTACCAGAAAATACCCATGAAGATTAGATGATTTTAACCCTATATGGTATATAAAATGAAAGAACGAAAGTCTACTGTGAAAAGACTTTCGTTCTTTTTTTGTATTTGGCTTCACAAACCTTTCATAATAGTGTATAATACAGAACATATAATTTTAATCGAAAATTATGAATATGATTAATTTACTATAAAATCATTAGTTTTAGATTATAAGTGTTGTTTGGCCCATTGTTGTAAGGGTTTTTATGATTGAAAATATATTTAAATGAGTAAGAAAATCAATTTTTAAAAGAAGTTTAAAGTTCTGAAAATAAATGAGCGAAATGTGAAAAAAATATATTTACATTCATAAACTAATCTGATATTTTATATGTATAGTAATTAAATTTTTGATGAAAATTTTATTATTTTTAGTGTTTTAGTGTTGGTTTTAGAATCCCTTATAAAACTGTGTGAAAGGTAGGTACTACTAAATGAATCGTATTTATAGGGTAATTTGGAGTCAGGTACGAGGCGCATATGTCGTTGTATCTGAAATCGCAAAAAGCCATACTCGTGGCTCCAAAAGCTTTGTTAGTAATTCCGCTAAAGCTACGGTAAAAGTTGGCTTGGCGGCTATGGTTTTGACCTGCGGTAGCGGATTAATTTCGGGTGTTGATGCAGCACCTATTAGAGGTCTTTCTTTATCTCCTGGTGAAGGTGAACGTGATGGCGGGTTTACGTATTTATACCCTAGCGAAAAAGCACCTTACATTCAAATGTATGATTACAAAACACCAGGAAATCCAGGACAAGGACACTTATATACTGATAATAAGGTGTTCGGTATTCAAATTGGTAATCGTGCGAATGCACGTTCTAATGATGGCTCCGTATCCGGTATTTCTATCGGTGATTATTCCCAATCTCGTGCGTTGGGTATCGGTTTAGGCCATTATGCTCAATCTGAACAAATCGGTGCTATTGCTGTCGGTTCAGCTGCAAAGGCAAAGGGTTTTAACTCCTTGGCGATGATGCGTCAAGCTTACGCAGGAGAACAATATGCGGCAGCTATCGGTACGGCAGCATCCGCACAAGGGTCTGCTAGCTTGGCCATGGGTCACTCCGCATTGGCAAAAGGTGCTCAATCCATTGCTATCGGTTCTGCAAATCCTGATCCATTGACAGACGCAAAAGGTACACCGTATACAGCATATGACGGAAGTACTAATACCCAAGCTAACGCTGCTCGTGCTATTGCTATCGGTCAAGGTGCTAAATCAAATACTGTAGATAGTGTTGCTATGGGGACAGGTGCTAATGTAGCAGCAGGTACAAATTATAAAGGCGAGAATTTTACTCATGGCATAGCTATCGGTAGTAATGCCCTTTCTCAGGGAATACAAGGCGTAGCTATCGGTAACAGTGCTGCTCATTATCGTGATAATGGGGTTGCTCTTGGTAACAATGCCAAAACTCGTGCAATGGACGGCATAGCTATCGGTAATAATGCTGAATCCGGTATTCAAAATGACCCTCAATATAAAGTAAATAACTCCGTTGCTGTAGGTAACTCTGCGCGTGCTCATGGTGGTTCCGGCGTGGCATTAGGTAATGATACATATGCATTGGGCGGATCTTCTGTAGCAGCAGGTAATGCTGCATGGGCATTAGGTGAACGTTCTACAGCTATCGGTAATAACGCTCATTCCGAAGGTTACGGCTCTATTGCTATGGGTCGTGAAGCTAGTGCTTTGAGCACTCAAGATGGGGACAAGAAAAATGTTGTGGCTATCGGTGATGATGCACAAGCAACTGGCTCCCGTTCCATCGCATTGGGCGTAAGCGCTCAAGCTGGTACATTAGAACGTGTACGTGATCGTAGCGTTTACAAAGATAATCCTGAATTAATCACTAAACTTAAAGCTCAAAAAGAAGTAACTGATGCAGTAGCAATCGGTAGCGAAGCAAGTGTACAAGAAAACGAAGGCTTAGCTCTCGGTAGCAAAGCAACAGTAAATAATGTTCGTGGCGTTGCATTAGGTGCTAATTCTGCAACAGCTGCCCCTGTAAGCACAGCTAGTGAAACTATTAATGGTTTAAAATACAACTATGCAGGTGGTACTGCTGATTCCACAGTTAGCGTAGGTAATACTTCTACAAAACGTACAATTACAAACGTTGCTGCTGGTCGTGTAAGTGCACAATCTACAGATGCTATTAATGGTAGCCAATTATATGGCGTTGCTAATGCAGTAGGTAATGTAGCTAACAGCACTAAGAATATCTTAGGCGGCAATGCTCAGGTTGACCAAAACGGCTCTATCACCATGACTAATATTGGTGATACAGGTAAAAACACTATTCATGAAGCTATCAAATCCGCAAATTCTGGTTGGGAACTTCAAGTTAATGGCCAAAAGGTTAAAGATGTAAAAGCTCCAAACCGTACAGTGAACTTTAACGCTGGTAAAAATATTAAATTAGAAGGCTCTGGAGACAATGTTACGGTTGCAACAGTTGATAATGCAAACTTCAACTCCGTTACAACTGGTAGCGTATCTATGAGCAAAACCGGTATCAATGCTGGTGGTTATCAAATTACCAATGTACAATCTGGCGGTGATACATTAACAAATGCGGCTAATATCGGTGATATTTCTCGTATTGCTGCAAAATACGATAAATACTTGCAACGTGGTTCTGCAACGTATGAAGCAAACGGTAATGGCAAGATTAACATGACCGGTACAAATGGCTTGACTGCTGAAGTAACAGGTTTGAAAAACACGTATGTTACATCCGGTACAGTATCCAATGACGGTAAGAGATTGACATTGACACGTAATGACAATCAAACATTCGATGTTGATATCTCTAAAATTTCTAATGGTCTTTCCAAAACTGATTACCGTTTGATTGCAAACCCTGCAGCTGGTAGCAACGGCGAGTATAAAGTAGCTGCTGATGGTAGCATGACATTAACTGTTGCTGATGCTGATGGTTCTAACCCTAAACAAGTTAAGTTGACGAATCTTGCTTCTAAAGAGCAACAAGATATTAACACTACTAATATCACAAATAACACTAACAAAATCGCTAAAGGTTTGAGCTTCCAAGGCGATAACAACGTTAAAATTAATAAACAACTTGGCGATACTTTAGGTATTACTGGTGGCGCTACAGGTGCTTTATCTGACAACAACATCGGTGTTGTAGCTAAAGACGGTAACCTTAATGTTAAGTTGGCAAAAGACCTAACAGGTTTGAACAGCGTAACTGCAGGTTCTGTTCGTGTAGGTAAACATAGCGACAATAAAAACTATGTAACTGGTTTGGACAATAAAGAATGGAATGTTCAAAACCCTACAATCACATCTGGTCGTGCAGCAACTGAAGATCAGTTGAAAAAAGTGTCTGATGAAATCAAGACTACTAATGCGGCAAAAACAGATTACCGCTTGATCAACAATGCAAACTCTGCGGACGGTTCTTACTCTGTAGAAAACAATAAAGTTGATTTAAAAGTTAAAGATGAAGCTCATCCTAACAGCCCTGCTAATACAGTAACAATAAACAACATCGCATCCAAAACTGAATTGGATAAATTGACAGAACGTGCTGTTAAATATGATCTTAACGGTACTACTGTTAATAAAAACAAGGTTACTTTGGAAGGCCAAGGCGGTACAACAATTACTAACTTGAAAGCTGGTGAAGTATCCTCTACTTCTACAGATGCTGTAAATGGTAGCCAATTACATGATGTGAAAATCGAAGCAGGCAAACATTCTAAAGTAACTGTTTCCGATGATAACCTCAAATTGACAACAACTCCTGCTACAAGCACTGAAGGTGCTAAATATGATCTTCGTTTGAACAACAAAGTGACATTGGGTAGCGGTAACAATCAAGTAGTTCTTGATGGTACTGCAGGCAGAGTGACTGCTGGTTCTGTTGTAATGGGCTCTCAAACTGTTCAAAATACGAAACATGCAAGTGAAACTGGTAATTATGTAACTAACTTGAGCAATAAGAGTTGGGATTCCACATCTATCGTATCCGGTCGTGCTGCGACTGAAGATCAGTTGAAAAAAGTTAGCGAACAAATTACTCAACAAGGTAGCAGTGCAACTGACTATCGTCTTGTAAGAAACTCCAGCGCTGACGGTTCCTACAAGGTAAACGACAATGGTGAAGTATCCTTGACTGTAGAGGATAAAAACCATGCAGGCGTTAAAGAACAAGTTACAATCAATAACATTGCATCCAAATCTTCCGTAGATAAATTGACAGATCGTGCTGTTAAATATGACATCAATAACGGTGTTGTTGATAAAACTAAGGTAACATTGGAAGGCGCTAATGGCACTACAATTACAAATGTAAAAGACGGTGCTGTAACAGCTACATCTAAAGATGCTATCAACGGTAGCCAATTGTTCAAGACTAAAGAAGAATTGATCAATAAAGGCATGAAATTCGGTGGTGACTCCGGTAACGTAATCAATAAAAAACTTGGTGAACAAGTAAATGTTAAAGGTGGCATTACAGAAGCATCCAAATTGACTGCTGAAGATAATATCGGTGTTGTATCCGATGGCTCTAACGACTTGAAAGTTCGTTTGGCAAAAGACCTTAAAGGTTTGAATAGCGTAACTGTAGGCGATACAAAAGTTACTTCCAACGGCGTAACTATCAGCAACGGTGCTACAAACAATGCATCTGTATCTCTTACTAAAACAGGCTTGGATAATGGTGGTAACAAGATTACTAACGTTGCTCGTGGTACAATCGACAGCGATGCAGTAAACTTGGCACAATTAAAAGAAGTATCCAACAGTGCATCTGCAGCAAATACAAAGGTAGCTGAAGGTAAAAACATTAAAGTTGATGAAAGTATCGATAATGTAACTAAAGCTAAAACATATACTGTAGGCTTGAAAGATGAAGTAACATTAGGCACAGGTAACACAGCTATAAATATTAACGGTACAACAGGTATCGTGAAAGCTGGCACTGGCGATAATGCTGTGACTATCAATGGCACAAATGGTACTATCAACTCCGGTAAAGTAACTATCAATGGTACTACAGGTACTGTTAACGAATTAACTAACAGAACTTGGAACCCTAAAGCTATTACTAATGGTCAAGCTGCTACAGAAGATCAATTGAAAGTAGTAGATAATAAAATTGATACTACAAAAACTGAAATCGTAGAAAAAGGCTTGAACTTCCAAGGTGATGCAGGTACTGCAATTCATAAAGACCTTGGTCAAACTTTGAAAATCTCTGGCGGTCAAGCTGATGCATCTAAACTTTCAGAAAATAACATCGGCGTAGTTAATAACAACGGCGTATTGAATGTTAAACTTGCTAAAGATTTGACAGGCTTGAACAGCGTAACAACTGGTGCTACAACTATTAACAACAATGGTTTGACAATCGGTGGTAACACATTTGTTACAAGCAACGGCTTCAATGCTAACGATACTCAAATCACAAACGTGAAAGCTGGTACAGAGGATAACCACGCAGTTAACCTTAAACAGTTGAAAGAAGTATCCAATAACGCAGCGGCAGCTAAAACTGTTGTAAAAGCAGGTAAAAACATCAATGTAACTGATTCTGAAGATCCACTTACTAAAGCTAAGACTTATACAGTTGGTTTACAAGACACAGTAACATTGGGTTCTGGCAATACTGCTGTTAATATCGACGGCACAAAAGGTATTGTGAAAGCTGGCGAAGGCAATAATGCTGTAACTATCAACGGTACAAACAGCACAATTAATGCTGGTAACGTAGCGATTGACGGTGTAACAGGCAATATCAATTCCGGTAAAGTTCTTGTTAACGGTGCTAAAGGTACTGTAAACAACTTAACAAATATCACTTGGGATGCTGACCATATCACAAGCGGTCAAGCTGCAACAGAAGATCAATTGAAAGTTGTTGATAAGAAAATTACTGACAATGGTAGTAACTTGACTAAGAAGGGCTTGAACTTCAAAGGCGATGACGCTACAAGCATTCATAAAGATCTTGGCGAAACATTAGATGTTGTAGGTGGTACTTCCGATAAAGCTAAATTGTCTGACAATAACATCGGCGTGGTATCTGAAAACGGTAAGTTGAATGTTAAACTTGCTAAAGAGTTGACTGGCTTAACAAGTGTAACAACTGGTGCTACAACAATTAATAACGAAGGTTTAACAATTGGTGGTAATAAATTCGTTACAGCTAACGGTTTTGATGCTAACAACACACAAATCAAAAACGTAAAAGCTGGTACTGACGGTAATGATGCAGTTAACTTGAATCAATTGAACGAAGTTAAAAATGCGTCTAACACTACAGTAGAAGGTAGCGAAAACATCAATGTTGATTCCACAGTAGATCCTAATACACACGCTAAAACTTACAAAGTAGCATTGAAAGACAATGTAACTTTAGGTTCCGGCGATAAAGCAATCAACATCAACGGTACTACAGGTATCGTGAAAGCTGGTGACGGTGCTAATGCTGTGACTATCAATGGTACAAACGGCACTATCAACTCCGGTAAAGTGACTGTCAACGGTACTGCTGGTACTGTAAACAACTTGACAAACATTTCTTGGGATCCTGCACATATCACAAGCGGTCAAGCTGCAACAGAAGACCAATTGAAAGTTGTCGATAAGAAAATCACTGACAACAGCACTGACTTGACTAAGAAAGGCTTGAACTTCCAAGCTGATTCTGGCGAATTAATTCATAAAGATCTTGGTCAAACATTAGATGTTGTAGGTGGCATTACTGAAAAATCTAAATTGTCCGACAACAATATCGGTGTGGTATCTGAAAACGGTAAGTTGAATGTTAAACTTGCAAAAGATTTAACAGGCTTGAACAGCGTAACAACTGGTCAAACAACTATCAACAACGATGGCTTGACAATCAACAACAAACAATTCGTTACAGCTAATGGCTTCAATGCTAACAATACGCAAATCAAAAACGTAACAGCTGGCGTAGAAGACAATGATGCTGTAAATGTTAAACAATTGAACGATGTAAAAGCTGCATCTAATACAAAAGTAGAAGGTAGCAAAAACATCAATGTTGATGAAACCGTAGATAATGTAACAAAAGCTAAAACTTACACAGTTGCATTGAAAGACACTGTAACATTAGGTTCCGGTAACACAGCTGTTAACATCGACGGTACAACTGGTATCGTAAAAGCTGGTAACGGTACTAATGCAGTAACTATCAATGGTGTAACAGGCAACATTAATGCAGGTAAAGTTCTAGTTAACGGTGCAAACGGTACTGTAAACAACTTGACTAACAAAACTTGGACTCCAGGAAATATTGTTTCTGGTCAAGCTGCAACAGAAGATCAATTGAAAGTTGTAGATAGCAAAATCGATAAGAACACTGAAGACTTGACTAAGAAGGGCTTGAACTTCCAAGCTGATTCTGGCGAAGTAATCCATAAAGACCTTGGTCAAACATTGGATGTTGTAGGTGGCATTACTGATAAAGCTAAATTGTCTGACAACAATATCGGTGTTGTATCCGAAAACGGTAAGTTGAATGTTAAACTTGCAAAAGATTTAACAGGTTTGAATAGCGTAACAACTGGTCAAACAACTATTAACAATAATGGTTTGACAATTGGTGGTAATACATTTGTTACAAATAACGGCTTCAATGCAAACAATACGCAAATCAAAAATGTTAAAGCTGGTACAGAAGATAGCGATGCTGTTAACCTTAAACAATTGAACGAAGTAAAAGCTGCGTCCGATACTAAGGTAAAAGGTAGCAAGAACATTCATGTTGAAGAAGAAATCAACGATCTTACAAAAGCTAAAACATACACTGTAAACTTGAAAGACACAGTGACATTGGGCTCCGGCAATACATCAGTTCATTTCGATGGTACAACAGGTATCATTAGAGCTGGCGAAGGTGCTAATGCTGTAAATATCAATGGTACAAACGGTACAATCAACTCCGGTAAGGTAACTATCAACGGTGGTTCTGGTACTGTTAACGATTTGACTAACAGAACTTGGGATCCTAATAAGATCACTAACGGTCAAGCTGCAACAGAAGATCAATTGAAAGTTGTAGACAACAAAATTGATAAAAATACTGAAGACTTGACTAAGAAAGGCTTGAACTTCAAAGGCGACTCTGGAGATAAAATTCATAAAGATCTTGGCGATACATTGAATATTACTGGTGGCGAAGCTGATGCTTCTAAACTTTCAAATGGTAATATCGGTGTAGTTAATGAAAACGGCAACTTGAACGTTAAACTCGCTAAGAACCTTAAAGGTCTTGATTCCGTAACTGTTGGTTCCGATCCAAACAAACAAGTTGTTCTTGATGATAAGGGCGTATCTGTAGGCGGTAAAACTTACATTTCTAACGAAGGCTTAAACGCAAATAATCAAAAGATTACTAACGTGGCAGCTGGTGTAAATGATACAGATGCAGTTAACGTTCAACAGTTGAAGAGCAGCATGGCGGCAGCAACTACAACAGTGAAAGCTGGCGATAGCGGCAATACAACTGTAGAAACTACAGTTAATGCAGATAAGTCTAAAACATACACTGTAGATATCAAAAAAGACTTGAACTTACGCAGTGTGATTACCACTACTGACGATAAGAAATTCTCTACTGTAACAAACGGTGTAGGTGTTACAAGCACTGATACATTTGGTAATAAGACTACTCTTACTGCAGATAATGTGAAAGTATCTGATGGTCAAAATAATACAACTCAAACAACAGCTAAAGGTGTACTTGTAGATAATCCAACTAAGTCCACTGAGTTGACTGTTAACGGTGTTGTAACTACTGACAAAAAGACTAAGAGAACAAGCACAACTGCAGATGGTGTGGTTGTTACATCTGGCATGGGTAGTGAAAAAGTAACTACTACTGTTAGCAGCAACGGTGTTGCCATTACTACTCCTCCAGCAGGTCAAGGTTCCCCTAAAGATGGTACTGGTGCAGTAACATTGACTAAGGACGGCTTGAACAATGGCGGTAATAAAGTTGTTAACATGGCAAGTGGTTATGCCGAAGGCGAAGATATTAACAATATCGCTGATAATAGCAGCAGCTTAACAAATGGTGCTAACATCGGCGACTTGAAGAAAGGTATCGACGGCCTTAAGAAAGCTGGTTTAGACTTTGCAGGTGATAAAGGTGAATTCCATCGTGACCTAGGTCAAAAAGTGACTGTTAAAGGTGGCGTTACTGATGAAAGCAAACTTTCCACTGCAAACAATATCGGTGTTATCTCTGACAACAACGGCAGCTTGAATGTTCGTTTGGCAAAAGATATTACTGGTATCAATTCCATTACAACTATGGATAACTCCGGTCATACAACTGTGACAAACGGTAACGGTATCACAATCAAAAATAATGGTGGTGGCAGCGTATCCTTAACAAGCTCTGGTTTAAACAACGGTGGTAATAAGATTACTAACGTAGCACCAGGCGAAATTAGCTCCACTTCTACTGATGCTGTTAATGGTTCCCAACTTAATCGTGTTGCTAACAGCATGAATAATGTTGTAAACGAAGTTCGTCAAGTTGGTGCGATGTCCTCCGCGTTGTCCGCATTGAAACCTATGGCTTATGACCCTTACGAACCTACTCAAATTATGGCAGGTTACGGTAACTACCGTGGCGACTCCGCATTGGCATTAGGTGTGGCTCATTATAAAAATGAATCCATGATGTTACATGCTGGTGTTGCTTGGGCAGGCAGCAATAGCCATATGATGGCAAATGCTGGTGTAACTTGGAAAGTAGGTAACAGAGACGGCGAAGCAGAAACTGCAGATCGTTATCGTAAAGGACCTATCAGTTCTACATATGCAATGCAACGTGAACTTGCTGCAATGAAAGCTGAAAATCAAGGATTAAAAGGTGAAGTAGCTGATTTGAAAGCTGAAAATGAACAAATGAAAGCTAATATTGCTGCAATGATGGCAAGACTAGGTTTATAATACGTTCATACTGAACATTACGGGTTGAGGATTCCCCTTTAGGGAATCCTCCCACCCGATTTAATTCGTTGATAGAAAAGAGGAATATATAATGAAAAAATCCACTTTGCTTGCTTTCACAGCGGCAGTATTATTCGGCAGTGGCGTATTACATGTTAATGCGGCATCTGCTACATTTGATGATCCATTGCTTTTACCAAATCCGGCTAAAGCGCCTACAACAGGTTCTGTTGTATTGGTTCCTGTGGCTAGCCCTCAGGCGGTGCAAAGTATCCATGAATTTGTGAAAGCATGGGAAAATGCGGAAAAACATATTGCTTTAGCTGAAAGCAAAAAGAATAATCATCAAGCGTTAACTAAAGAAGAAGCTAAATGGTTACATTCTAAAGATAAGCATAATTATGCTGATTATTTCCGTAAACATTCTTTAGGTTATGTACATGGCCAAGAAACTGCATTGAACTGGAATGGTGAAAACCGTAATAAAAACGAGTATAGCTATTACACATTCCCTAAATATGATAAGGACCAAGGTTATACAAATAGCTATGGTTACAATGTATTGCGCAGCATGGTTGATCGCATGAATGAATTGCTTCAAAAACAAAAGGCCGTTGGCGGTCCTTTGACTGATGAAGAAGCACAAGCATTGGAAGATGCTATGCTTGATATCATGGCTCAAGATCAAGAACATGTATCTAATGAAGAATTGCGTTATTACATGAACGAAGCAGTTTGGTTTGCTACAAAACAAACTGTGAAGAATATGTCTGCAGAAGAACCTTCTGTTGGCGATATGCACGAAATTAACCTTCGTGAAGCGATTCAGACAGATAACTAATCATCTAAATACACATATAATTAAATCTTTATATGTATAACTTTTGCTGTATAGGAAATGCAGATGCAATACCTTATATATAAAAGTTTTTAATATACAGTGTTGAAATGCAAATAAGGGATTCTATAAACACACTGTTATATAGGCAAGAAGCCGCAACAGAATGCAATATATGCATTCTTGTTGCGGCTTTTTTTTGCTTTAAATTCTCGTTATATGATATGTCTAAAAGAGTGATATAACTCAAGTTTCGAATCTGTAAAATTAGGCCGTGAAATTGTGCAAAAATAATGGTAAAAATTTTCTGAAATTTGTAGTAAAATTTGTCCAAATTTTGTTGACATGAGTATATGGAAATGTTATTATATTCAAGTACCCCATATGAAGGGGCACAGATCTTTGAAAACTGAACAATGATAGGTAATCAATCATATGATTGAACATAT
>OGZY01000876.1_pt1 | contig 15404 bp, 8 predicted proteins | sample 1576911 | NCBI WGS metagenome assembly OGZY01 (sample SAMEA3541488, study PRJEB24748) | human gut metagenome | biome: human gut; feature: human-associated habitat; material: faeces | place: China | collected 2012 | reverse complement strand
GCATCCACTGCCATACCCAGTGACAACACCATACCGGCAATACCGGACATTGTCAGCGCAGCCTGGAAGGACGAAAGGATTCCCAGTGTAAAGAAGAAGTTGAGGATCAATGCCCCATTGGCAACCATACCCGGGATGATGCCATACATAGAGCACATATAAATCATCAACAGAATCAAAGCAACAACAAATGAGAAGATACCCGCATTGATAGATTCCTGACCCAGTGACGGACCAACGATGTCTTCCTGCACGATGTGGGCCGGAGCCGGCATCTTACCTGATTTCAATACGTTTGCTAAGTCCTTTGCCTGTTCAGGAGTGAAATGACCTGTAATCTGTGAACGTCCGCCTGTGATCTCAGTGTTTACGTTCGGTGCAGAATATACATAGTTATCAAGAACGATAGCGATAGCACGACCGATATTCTGTTTGGTCAGTTGAGCCCAACGGCGTGCACCGTCAGAATTCATAGACATGCTGACAGCCGGTTTGCTGTACTGGTCGAATTCGTCTTTGGCATCTGTTACTACGTCACCTTCCAACGGAGCTTTGCCGTTGCGTTCGGTAGATTTGATTGCATACAATTCGAAAGTCTGACCTTTTTTGTCAAATTCGGAAGGAGAAACACCCCATTTCAGACGGAGGTCTTTTGGAAGTTCTGCTTTGATTTCCGGCATAGCCAGATATTTGTTAATGTCTGCAGTGTCCTTGTAGTTTGCATATCCGATAACCGGGCCCTGCCCACTAGAGTTTAATTGCAGTATAGACAGCAAAGGATACTGTTTCTTGATCTCTTCCATGTTCGCAGCAGTTGCATCATCTTGTTTGGCGTCTCCTTTCAGAGCGGCAGCAAGGCTGTCGGCAGCACTTACGGCTTTCTTAGTCGGAGTTGCTTCGGTAAGAACAGCAGCTTTTGTAGTGTCTGTTGTAACAGAATCAGTAGTTGTTTCCTGAGTTAACACTGCACGCAATTTAGCGTCTGCTGACTGCATAGCCGGAAGAATTTCTTTGGCGGTATATGTTTCCCAGAATTCCAGGTTAGCCGAACCTTGAAGAAGTTTTCTCACACGTTCCGGTTCTTTGATACCCGGCAATTCTACCATGATACGTCCCATTTTGTCTTCCAGGCTCTGGATGTTCGGTTGAACCACACCAAAGCGGTCGATACGGGTACGAAGTACGTTGAATGAGTTCTCAACAGCCGCTTTTACTTCTTCTCTCAATACTTTTTCAACTTCCGCATCCGTTGATTTCTGGCTAACTTTGTCTTTCAACTGTTGTGTAGCGAATAGTTCGGAAAGTTTCGCGTCCGGAGCAATTCTGTGGTATTCCTTGACAAACAGGGTAATTACATCATCCTGACTGTTGATAGCCTGTTTTGCTGCTGTTGCCAATGCGTTATTGAAAGCTTCGTCCGGCTTGTTGTCAGCCAGTGCTTTAATAACATCAGGTACAGAAACTTCAAGGATAACATTCATACCACCTTTCAGGTCCAAACCTAAACTAATCTCCATTTCACGACATTGTTTCAGCGTCCAGTTACCCAGCCAGACCTTCTCATTGGAGAGAGAGTCAAGGTAGTCTTGTTCTACTTTCATGTCGCCGTTCGCAATTTCTTTCGCCTTGTTGTTATAATGGCGTGTTACGAAGGAGAAGGAGAGGTAGAACACGCATACCAGCGTGAGTAATACCGCAAAAACCTTTACAAATCCTTTGTTTTGCATTTTACTTTTAATTTATGATGATTACTTTTTTAATTTAATTTTCAGTTAAATTCTGTCGTACACAAGTTCTTTTTGCCGCATACAAGGCTGCAAATATAGTTTTTTTTTCACATTCATGTGTAATAAGCCCTCAAATATTTGATGTTTAAGGGCTTTTTTACCGATTTATTTCATTCCTCTGTTTTTCAGCAGTGGCTCCATGCTCGGTTCTGTGCCACGGAAATTTTTGTAGAGAGTCATCGGGTCTTCGCTGTCACCCTTCTCCAACACGTTCCGACGGAACAATTCGGCGGTGTTTTTGTCGAAGATTCCATGCTCTTTGAAAGCTTCAAAGGCGTCGTTATCCAGTACGTTAGCCCACAGGTAACTGTAATAGCCGGCTGCATATCCGCCGATGATGTGATTGAAGTAAGTCACACGGTAACGTGGGGCAATTTCAGAGATAAGATTGAGCTTGTCCATAGCTTCTTTTTCGTACGAAACAGCATCTAAATTCTTTACATCTTTCAGCATGTGCAGGTTCATGTCAAGGATAGCGGCAGCCAGCAGTTCGGTAGTCATGAATCCCTGGTTGAATGTTTTCTGCTGAAGTATTTTTTCGATGATTTCATCGGGGATTACTTTACCGGTAGCATAATGCTTGGCATACATTTTCAACACTTCCGGTTCGGTTGCCCAGTGTTCGTTGATTTGAGAGGGAAGTTCTACAAAATCACGTACAACATTGGTGCCGGAAGTTCCTTTGTATTTGCATTGGGTGAGCAAGCCGTGCAGTGCATGTCCGAACTCGTGAAACAGTGTTTCCACTTCATCCATTGTGAGTAGAGAAGGGGTGTCACCTATCGGTTTGGTAAAGCTGCAAACATTGCATACTAGCGGACGGATTGGCCCACTTTGTTCGCGGTAGTTGCTCATCCATGCTCCGCCGCTTTTTCCAGGACGTGGAAAGTAGTCTACATAGAAGATACCGAGCTGGGAACCATCGGCGTCTTTTACTTCAAACACTTCTACATCAGGGTGATAAGTAGGGATATCTTCTAGCTTGCTTAGGGTGATACCATATAGTTTATTAGCTACGGCAAAAGCACCTTCGCGGACATTTTCCAATTTGAAGTAAGGTTTCGTGTCTTCTTCGGACAGGTTGTATTTCTCTTTTCTGAGTTTTTCGGTGTAGTACCACCAGTCCCATGCTTCCAGTTTTTCACCTTTGCCTTCCTTGTCCATAAGTTGCTGAAGTTCTGCGGCCTCCGATTTCGCTTTTGGCAGGGCGTAGCTCCATAGATTATTCAGGAGGTCCATTACGTTATTAGCATTTTTAGCCATGGTTTCGTCTAACACGAAGTTGGCATAGCAATCGAAGCCCAATAAGTTCGCCTTTTCCAGACGGAGGGAAATGATTTTGCTGATTACTTCTTTATTGTCGTTCTTATCGTTATTATTTCCACGGTTGATATATGCTTTATACATCTTCTCACGGAGTGGGCGGTTTTCTGAATACTGCAGGAAGGGCAGGCGGCTGGCGTTATGTAGAGTAAACAACCATTTTCCCGGTTGTCCGGCAGCTTTAGCCTCTTCGGCGGCACTTTGGCAGAACCATTCCGGCAGGCCGGCAAGGTCTTCCTGCTTGTCAACGAAAAGTTGGAAAGCATTATTCTCGTTCAATACATTGTTGCTGAAGGTGATACCGAGTGTAGAAAGTTCCTTGTTGATTTCACGGAGGCGGGCTTGTTGTTTTGTGTCGAGGTTGGCTCCGGAGCGGACAAAGCTTTTATAGGTCTTGTCTAGCAGTCGTTGTTGTTCTATTGTCAGGTTCAATGAGTCTTTTTGTTGATAGACATCGTTTATCCGTTTGAAAAGTGCCTGGTTCAAGGAAATATTATCTTCGTGTTCCGAAAGAACCGGAGCCAGTTTAATAGACAACTCGGTCAGCGAATCGGTCGTTTCTGCGTCTGTCATATTGAAAAAGATAGCACTGACACGGTCTAAAATGGGAGCACTGTTGTCCAGTGCTACGATTGTATTTTCAAATGTTGGAACTTCCGGGCTCTCGATGATAGCCTCGATGTTCTGATTTTGTTCTTCGATGCCTTTCAGGAAGGCGGGTTCGTAATGTTCCAGTTTAATCTTATCGAAAGAAGGAACACCATACTCTGTTTGAAACTCTGTAAAGAAAGGATTACTTTCTGTTTTTGTAGTACAGGAGTACATCATGCAACTTGCAGCTAAAATGGTTAGTGTTTTTTTTATCATCATAAGTGTTTTATATTAGAGTTTACAGTTCTTATCGCTTGCTGATATGGCACCAGATAGGGTAGTGGTCCGAAGCCTTTATAGATCGGTCTACGGTGCAGTTATAAGCTTTCAGGTTAGGGCTTATCAGGATATTGTCGATACGGAAATAGAATTTGTTCTGATTATACGAGATTCCTAATCCTTTGCCGGATTGGGTAAATGCGTCGTCCAATTTTTGAGTCAGGATACGGTGAGTATACGAGATAGAGCCGTCGTTGAAATCACCACACGCTATAATAGTCGGATATTTGCTTTCTGTAATGGCTTTGTTTACGGAGTCTGCCTGCGAAGCGCGGATGGCTGACGCTTCCGCTAATTTTTTGACCAGTTGCCGAAGTCCGGTTTTGACCTTCTTGGCGTTCGGGTCCTTAATCATATCCTCATACATTCCCCGGTCTTCCTTGGTAAGTTTGTTGGACTCCAAATGGTTGTTAATCAGAGTGACTGTGTCATTATTCACTGCCAGCACATATTGGACGGAACCATTGTATGTACTTTCATAATCAATGGGAGATACTGAAAGTATGGGATATTTAGAAAAACAGGCAAGCTGTACGTCGCTTCTGTTTTGTCGGCGAACGGAATAATAGGGATATGCTTTCAATGCTTTTTTGATGTCTGCTTCTGTCAGATATTTCTTATTCTGCGCTGCATTATATTCTTGCAAACAGATAATATCTGCTTTGCTGTTAACCAGGTATGATAAGATTGGATTCTTTCCGTCTTTCTTTTCCAAATTGCTGAAATTCATTACATTATAAGAAAGAATTTTGATACTTCCTTCCGGGATTGTCTTGGTAGTGGAATTGAAAGGAATATAGGTCCTTATCTGCGGAAAGCAAACCAAAAAACCGATTAGCGGTACTAAAGCATACCGGTAATTGATGAATACCCAGAAAATGATAAAAGCGATATTGATTACCAAAAATAGTGGAAATGCAAGCCCCAGTCCGGAGGAAAGCGGATTCAATTTCGGATTAAGATAAGGACTGTAAGCGCTCAATATCAGCGTTCCTACGAAGAAAGCGTTGATAGCTAATATCAGATATGCGACAATTTTGCCAATATGTTCCATCTTATTATCTTTTGCTTGCATCGAACAAGCTTTTCTTTTCCTCCGTCGTCAGACTGTCGTAACCGGATTTTTTCAATTTATCCAGAATGCGGTCTATTTCGTCGGACTGTGCTTTTTTATGGGCGTTGTAATCATAATCTTTTTCACGACTGGTCGTGCCTCCTCCGTAATGTACTTTCATTTTGGGTTTGTGTTTCCATGTCTTTTTCTGGAATAGAGAGATAAAAGCGTCCAGAAGCCAGTTGATCCATGCGGTCAGATCCGCCCCTTTGCTTAGGCTGGCGGCAAACCAAAGTCCGGCAAGAGCACCGCCCAAGTGAGCGATATGTCCTCCGGCATTGCTTGACGTGATAGATAATACGTCAATTCCTATAACAACGAGTGCCAGATATTTGAGACGGATTGCGCCGAAAAGAAAGAGTTGTACCCGGTAATTGGGCTCACGGTAAGCAGTGGCAGCCACAATCGCCAAGACGGAAGCCGAAGCTCCTACTAGTGTAGAAACTGCTACTTCCTGATTGAACAAAGGAAATACATTGTAAGCAACCATATATAATAAACCTCCGAGGATACCTCCCAATATGTACAAACCTCTTAAATGCTTTGCTGAAAAAAAGTGTAGAAACAAGCTTCCGAACCAATACAACCAGAGCATATTGAATAGGATATGCAGAAGACCGGCGTGCATGAACATATAAGTGATAATCGACCATGGTTGATGAAAGAACCGAATAAAGGAAGCCGGTAAAGCGAATATGCCGAATATATCGGGTATACTGTGCTGAAATAGTTGCAAGAAAACATTGATTAACGTGCCAATGATAAAAATGCTTACGTTAATGTAAATCAGCTGGATAAATATATTCCCTCTTCTGAATGTCTCTTTTAAATCAGTTATAATATGTCCCATTGTTTTTACTTTTTTTTCTCCAATACAAAATCAGAATAAGCCCGAATAGCATTCCACCCAAGTGAGCAAAATGAGCTACATTATCTCCGGCACTGTTGGCTAGTCCTGCCCATAACTCAATCGCAGCATATCCGATAACGAAGAATTTAGCCTTGATAGGGAAAGGCAGCGGGAAGATAAACAGTTGGTTGTTGGGATACAACATTCCGAATGCCAGCAAAATGGCGTAAACGGCTCCTGAAGCACCTACGGTAGTCATCATGTTGAGATACTGGTCCATAGAAATGATGCCGTAACCTATTAAGTTCACTTCCGTGTGTTGGCTCAGTTCCGTTATGTACTGAATATATTGAACCCCTTCCTGAATGAGTCCTGCACCGATACCGCAAAGGATATAGTAAAACAGGAAACGTTTGGGACCCCAGGTTTGTTCGAGAATCGGTCCGAACATGAAAACGGCAAACATATTAAAAAATATATGGCTGAACCCGCCATGCATAAACATGTACGTGATGAGCTGTGCCGGATTGAAATCACTTGCGAGGAAAAAATGTAATCCTAGATAATTAGCTAAATCTATACCGTAACGTTGGGCTACAAGCGTTCCGAAAAATACTAATACATTGATAATTATCAGGTTTTTAGTTACAGTTGGCATCATTTTAATTTCTGAATATTTAGATAATAGACGCAAAAGTACGAATAAATTCTGTTTTAAAGCATGAAAAACGCTTCCTATTAGCTCTTTTTCAATAATTTGCTGCGTTTTTTTTATGTTTTTATTTGATATGTTGTTTTGTTCGGCTATATTTGTAGAGTCAATCCCTTGTAGGATAATCTTTTGTGTAACATATATATTAATTAATCATTTTACGTATTATGAATAAGTCTGATCTTATTAGCGCAATGGCTGCTGAAGCTCAAATGAGCAAAGCCGATGCAAAAAAAGCACTTGATGCTTTCATCACTTCAGTTACTAATGCTATGAAAGCTGGTGACAAAGTATCTCTCGTAGGTTTTGGTACTTTCTCAGTAAGCGAAAGAGCTGAAAGAACTGGTATTAACCCTTCTACAAAGGCAACTATTACTATTCCTGCAAAGAAAGTAGCTAAGTTTAAAGCTGGTGCTGAATTGTCTGCAGCTGTTGAATAAGATATCATAGTTGAAAGAAATTAGAAAGAGGAGACGTATACGTCTCCTTTTTTTGTATCTTTGCGCGCAAGAAACAACTTGATTATGAAGATAGAAGATAAACTTGTAGCGTCCGTCATTAGCGGACTGAAAGCACTCTACAGTCAGGAAGTCCCTGAAAAAATGGTGCAAATTCAAAAGACCAAAAAAGAATTTGAAGGACATCTGACGCTGGTCGTGTTCCCTTTTCTGAAAATGTCAAGAAAAGGACCGGAACAGACGGCGCAGGAAATCGGTGAATATCTGAAGGTGAACGAACCGGCAGTAGCAGCTTTTAATGTGATAAAAGGTTTCCTGAACTTGACTATCGCATCGGCTACGTGGATCGATTTGCTGAATGAAATTCAGGCTGACGAACAATATGGTCTGGTGAAAGCTACCGAAACTTCGCCATTGGTGATGATTGAGTATTCTTCTCCGAATACAAACAAACCTCTTCATTTAGGTCATGTGCGTAATAACCTTTTAGGTAATGCATTGGCTAACATTGTGGCGGCAAATGGTAATAAGGTAGTAAAAACAAATATCGTAAACGATCGTGGTATCCATATCTGTAAATCCATGCTGGCATGGAAGAAATATGGAAACGGTGAAACCCCGGAAACTTCCGGCAAGAAAGGTGACCACCTCGTTGGCGATTATTATGTATCTTTCGATAAGCATTATAAAGCAGAGGTAAAGGAACTTATGACTGAGTTTACGGCACAGGGAATGAGTGAGGATGAAGCTAAGGCGAAAGCGGAAGCTGCTTCTCCCTTGATGCAGGAAGCTCGTGAAATGTTGGTGAAGTGGGAAGCCGGCGACCCGGAAATACGCGGATTGTGGGAAATGATGAATAACTGGGTGTATGCTGGATTTGATGAGACTTACCGGAAAATGGGTGTCAGCTTCGACAAGATATATTATGAATCCAACACTTATCTCGAAGGGAAGGAGAAGGTTATGGAAGGGCTGGAAAAAGGTTTCTTTTTCAAAAAAGAGGACGGATCTGTTTGGGCGGATCTGACTGCTGAAGGTTTGGATCATAAGTTGCTTCTTCGTGGCGATGGTACATCTGTTTATATGACGCAAGATATCGGTACAGCTAAACTTCGCTTTGCAGACTATCCTATTGATAAGATGATTTATGTAGTAGGTAATGAGCAAAACTATCATTTTCAGGTGCTTTCTATTCTGCTTGACAAACTCGGTTTTGAGTGGGGCAAGAGCCTGGTTCACTTCTCTTATGGAATGGTAGAGTTGCCGGAGGGCAAGATGAAATCTCGTGAAGGTACGGTGGTGGACGCTGATGACCTAATGGAAGAAATGATTGCCACTGCTAAAGAAACTTCACAGGAACTTGGCAAATTGGATGGTTTGACACAGGAAGAAGCTGATGATATTGCCCGTATCGTCGGTCTGGGTGCATTGAAATATTTCATTTTGAAAGTAGATGCGCGTAAAAATATGACGTTTAATCCGAAAGAGTCTATCGACTTCAATGGTAATACAGGCCCGTTTATTCAATATACTTATGCTCGTATTCAGTCTGTGCTTCGTAAAGCTGCCGAATCGGGTATTGTGGTTCCCGGACAGATTCCTGCTGGTATTGAATTGAGCGAAAAAGAAGAGGGGCTGATTCAAATGGTTGCCGACTTTGCTGCTGTTGTCAAGCAGGCAGGGGAAGATTACAGCCCGTCTATTATTGCGAATTATACTTATGATTTGGTGAAAGAATACAACCAGTTCTACCATGACTTCAGTATTTTGCGCGAAGAGAACGAAGCGGTGAAAGTGTTCCGTATCGCTCTGTCGGCTAATGTGGCCAAAGTCGTGCGTTTGGGTATGAGTTTACTGGGTATTGAAGTACCTTCCAGAATGTAAGACATTCTCTGAACAAAATATCTTTCTACGGGGTTTCTTCATTATGTATATAATGAAAGGAATCCCGTTAGATCATTTTATAAATATGTTGCGTGTCATATGATTCCCCTCTCTCTTTGTTTGATAGAGTGTATACCGATAGGGGATTTAAGGTAGGATAAAGTAAAAAAGAAAGGCAGACAAAGTTCAAGCCTTGCCTGCCCGATTCTGTTTCTTATGCTGATAATTGTTATTTCTTAGGATACTTATACCAGTCTTTAGCTTGTGCACCATTAGATTTAACCCATGTCGCAAACTTCGGATACGATTCGTCTATTCTTATACCTTCCTCGGGGATCGGGAATTCACTAACCGGCATATTGAGTGCAAACGGCATCAGATCTATTGAAACATAATATAAATCTTCTTCTGGCCTGGATACGTCTTTTCCTGTTCCTAATAATGAAAGATCGGCTTTATCAGTAGGAGGATATTTTACCAAGTGCACTTCTCTACCTCTGGCTTGGCCAGATCCTACGAAGATAAACGGATTGTAAGGTGGCAATATACTTTTCGAAGTAACATCATTTACTTGGATAGTTACAGTGTATTTCCTGGCTTTTTCTTCTTTATTATCAAATATTGCCATATTATCAAATAGCAAGATTGTAGGATGTGATTGACTAGCCTCTGTTTCTCCGGGCATATATTGGGATTTGGGCGCATACGAAGGGCTTTCAATAGTAACTTTGCTAATATCGCTATTAGTAATGTTATGCAATTGATAACCAAAACCATTCACTAAATAACCTCCACGATGTAATGGAGTGAACTCGTCAACAACCTTATAGATACGATTAGTCAGTATTGATTTATATACTTTACTGGTATATCGTATCATTACGTCATTCATATCGTAATCTCCCTGCTCCGGCCATAAGTCTTCGAATGTCAATATCCCGGAATAAGAAGTATAGTTGTCTTCATCAGTTGGACCTTCCGGATCTGTTGGTAACTCGGGAATTACACCTTCATCAATAGCATCTTTTTCGGCTATGTGAACATAGAAAATTGCATCACAGTAATCGAGGTCTATGTTGTCCTCAAATCCGATAGCAACAATCTGATTAGATTTACTGTCCCGTAACGATATGGTTCTTTGTCTTTGTACGCCATCCTTTCCCGGTTCATTCAAAATTGTGGTGGAGTATCGAGGGCCCATCCCTTTTACGAGATCGCCTTGTGAATCTCCGTTTGAAGGTGTGCTTCTGAATCCCATACCTTGCAGATACCAGCCAATAGTGACGCCCTTAGGAAATTTGTCTTCAAATTTTCCCGTGTCTTCATTCCAGTATTTTAGTTTAACTTCATCACCACAGACTAAAGCTCCTACTCCGGCTGTTTTATAAATAGGAGAAGCATTTGGGAATGCTAATATCCTTTTGATGTTTTCTATGGTCGGTATTTCGCTGGTCGGATAAGTGTAATACCCTACTGTATTATACCATGCGGCACTACTGTTAACAAATACTAGACTAACTTCTGTATCTTTAGTGATAGGGATATCTGATATCATATCACCATTAAAGAACTCAGGATAGTTATCATGAATGTTCCTTCCTCCCGCTTTGTCGAAGATGCTTTTTATATTATAAAGTACATCAGCAGGAGGAATATTCTTTTCTTTTGATAAGTTATTGGGACGTCCGTTGTCATCCCAGTCCATACCAGGCAGCAGTGTCCAGACATCCAAATATTTGTGCTGATTGGCTGTTGCCCCTCTGCTTATCGGGGTTGATGCTTTTTCAAGCAGGGACTTAACATAGTCATTTTGGTTGAAAGAAATACGATGATCGGCGTTAATTGTTAGTTTTACCGGAGATGCTGTACCTAGATAGTCGGATGATAGCCATACTTCTGAGATATCAGCCGGTATACTTATTCCATCTTCACTAAATTTACCATGTTTGTCAGTTGCAGCCCGATAAAAGGGTTCTACTTCTTTTTTCTTCCAACTACCATCTTTGTCATTTACTTCGATCGGATCTTGGTCATAAATCTCAAAAAGAACCGTATATTCTTCCTTAAAGCCATAGTCAATATCTAAGGCTAAACTTTGATTCATGTCGAAATCAAAGAACTGTTCTTTGGGAATCTTCTCGGGTTCTTGAAATAAATCACGTTCATTGTCTACACAACTACATATCAATGGGATACAAAATATGCCCATTAATGTCTTTACAAATATTGTTTGTTTCATATGTTAATGAAATATAAAGATATTAATGGGCAAATATAGAAATAAACCGAAAGCTTTCCAAAAGATATTTACTTCTTTTTTGCAAATTTCTTTTTTGGTGCTGAGGTAACACCTTTCTCGTCCTGTATCCTGATTAATTCCATGCAACTATGCAGGCTTAAATCTTGTGGGACAATATCTTTAGGAATCTTATAGTTATTACCTTTATATGCTATATATGGTCCGTAACGACCATTCAGAATTTCCAATTCTGGTTCTTCTGCGAACTTCTTGATGTGGCGTTCGGCTTCCTTTGTGCGTTTCTCTAGAATCAGTTGTTCCGCCTCTTCTAAAGTAATTTCCATGGGATCCATCGTTTTCGGGAGCGATACATACACCTTATTATGTAGTACATACGGACCGAAACGACCAATACCTACACTGACTGTCTTTCCTTCATATTCGCCTAACGTACGGGGCAGCTTGAACAATTCCAGCACTTCTTCCAATGTGATCGTTTCTATGGACTGACCTTTTTTCATTTGTGCAAAACGTGGCTTTTCTTCATCTTCCGCCGTACCGATTTGCGCCATAGGACCAAAACGTCCGATTTTTACCGAAACAGGTTTACCTGTTTCCGGTTCCTCACCCAAAATACGTTCGCCTACTTTATGTTCAGTCTTTATTGCCAAAGTGTTTTCTACTGACGGGTGGAATTGGTCGTAGAAGGTTTTCAGAATTGAAGTCCATTTCACTTCTCCTTCGGCAATTTCATCGAACTCTTTTTCTACACTAGCTGTAAAGTTATAATCCAGAATATCAGGGAAATATTCGGTGAGGAAATCATTTACTACCGTTCCGGTATCCGTAGGGAATAACTTGGCCTTTTCTGTTCCGGTAATTTCAGTATGATTTTCGTCTTTGACTTGTTGGTCTTTTAATGTCAGCACATTGAACATCCGTTCTTCTCCGTCTTTATTGCCTTTTTCCACATATTCGCGATTCTGAATCGTGGAAATGGTAGGCGCATACGTAGATGGGCGACCGATTCCCAGCTCCTCCAATTTACGTACAAGACTTGCTTCGGTATAGCGCGGTGGGCGTTGGGTAAAACGTTCGGTTGCAACGATAGGACCGTGTTCCAGTTTCTGACCTTTTTTCAGAGGAGGCAACAGATTACTTTCATCCTCTTGTTCATTTTCATCGTCATAAGATTCACGGTATACACGCAAGAATCCATCGAATTTAATAACTTCACCGATAGCTGTAAAGACTTCACTACTACTGCTAATTGATATTGTAACAGTTGTCTTTTCCAGTTCCGCATCTGCCATTTGTGAGGCAATGGTACGTTTCCATATCAAGTCGTACAGTTTTTTCTCCTGCGCTGTCCCTTCGATGGACTGGTTTTCCATATAGGTAGGACGGATTGCTTCATGTGCCTCCTGTGCCCCTTTGGTTTTCGTTTCAAAGTGACGAGGATGCACATAACGTTCACCCATCATTTTGATGATAGCATCCTTACTGCCTATGGTTGCAAATTCCGACAAGTTCACGGAGTCGGTACGCATATAGGTGATAAATCCCGATTCGTACAAACGTTGGGCAATCATCATAGTTTGCGCCACCGTATAGCCTAATTTGCGTGCAGCTTCCTGTTGCAATGTCGAAGTTGTGAACGGAGCAGGAGGTGTTTTCTTTAACGGACGGGTAGTAATATCTTCGATAGCAAAATTAGCTCCTTTACATGCGTTGAGGAATGCTTCTGCTTCTTTCTTCGTTTTGATACGGTGGGCCAGTTCGGCTTTCATCTCCACTAGTTTCCCATCAGTGTCGGGCACAAGGAAAACGGCGGTCACACGGTAAGCTGCTTCCGATTTGAAAGCATGGATTTCGCGTTCGCGCTCAACAATCAGTCGAACGGCAACCGATTGTACACGTCCTGCCGAAAGCGCCGGTTTCACTTTTCTCCAAAGTACAGGAGACAGTTCAAAACCTACGATACGGTCCAGAATACGTCGTGCTTGCTGTGCATTCACGAGGTTAATGTCAATATCACGTGGTTGTTCGATTGCTTTTAAGATAGCACTTTTCGTAATTTCATGAAATACGATTCGTTTTGTGTTTTCCGGTTTTAGTTTTAAGACCTCATACAGATGCCAGGCGATAGCCTCTCCCTCGCGGTCCTCATCGGATGCGAGCCATACGGTTTCTGCCTCTTTCGCTTCTGCTTTCAGTGTGCTAACCAGAGCCTTTTTGTCTGCCGGAATTTCATAATTGGGTTTAAAATTCTTCTCTACGTCGATACTGAACTCTTTTTTCTTCAGATCGCGTATATGTCCGTAACTTGAAAGGACTTTGAAATCTTTCCCAAGAAACTTTTCAATCGTTTTTGCTTTTGCCGGAGACTCGACAATGACAAGGTTTTTCTGCATAATTCTTTCTTTTATAATGGCTTGTACCACAATATTCGGGGACAAAAGTAAAAAAAAAGATTCTCCCTACCTTATATTATAAGGAGAATTTAATAAAATCTTGAAATTTACATCTGTGAAGGTAAAGACTAATATGGTAAATCTTAAAGTTTGATTCAGAAAAAATACATTGTCTACGATTACTTATTCTGTGATAGACAATGGATCTTTTTGGACTTTTTTGAGAAATTCCGTCGGTAATATGCCGAATGAAATAAAATCTGGCTTTATATGATTAGGATACGTTTATTCTATATACATTTGTCTCTTTAGCATATCGGTTTTCGTTTGACAGTTGTCAAGCGATAGTTTAATAGCTATAAAGCTATCGCTTGACAACTGTCAAACGAAAACTGGTTAGTAAATTGGATATATAATATATGGGAGGATCAAGATAAATCTTCCCTAATTTAAAAATAATTGATAATGAGTGTGAATTATGATCTGTATGAGACTCCGAATCCGAATAGAAATGGAGAAGAATTACCTTTGCATGCACGTGTTGTCCTGAAGGGCAGTTATACGGCTGAAGAATTTGTGGAACAAGTAGCTGCCTTTCAGCATATGCCTCATGCACAGGTTGTAGGTATTATAGAAGCTATCTCAAAAGAGCTGCGTCATTTGCTTTTGAAGGGATTTTCGGTAGAACTGGGTGATATCGGCTATTTCTCTCTTTCATTGAGTGTTGATAAGAAAGTGATGGAGCCAAAAGACTTGCGCTCACCGTCCGTATCTCTGAAAGACGTTAACTTCCGTGTCAACCGGCAGTTTAAAAAGGATATTGAGAGTGGACTTGATTTACAATGTTATCATTCGCCTTTTCGTGTGAAAAATCCGTTGGCCGAAGAAAAGTGTCTGCAACGACTGGAAAAGTTTTTAGAAGAACATCCGTGTATCAACCGGCAAGACTATGCACAACTTGTTGGAAAGACAAAAACACAGGCATTACAGGATATTAATGCTTTTATTGAAAGAGGAATCCTGAAGAAATATGGTTCAGGACGTTCGGTGGTATATATTAAAATGAAATAGGATGATGTTTAATGCAATATGCCCATCTCGAATAGTACGGGATGGGCATATTGTGTTTTTATTATATTCTGTCTATTTTCCTTAGAACCGGAAACTCAATCCTCCCAAGAAATTGAATCCTTCCGTAGGATAACCCAAATAATATTGATATTTCTTGTTCAGCAGGTTATGTACTTGCGCATAAACGGATACTCCTTTGAATACATTGTAGCTGGCTCCGATATGCAGATCGCTGATATCTGACATATTAAAAGATGTTGCTTCCTCCTTGCGGCTGATGTAATCAAAACCGGCATTCAGTTGGAGTGCAGAGGTGGGATGTACGTTGAGGGAGATGGATGCTTCATTTTCGGGCTTTACAGCAAGTAGATATTCGTTATTGTCACTGTTCCAGTTGCGGTATATGTAATGGGCGGACAGGGACAGTACATCTTTGTAGTCATAAGTTAATTTTACGCCGGCATAGACATTATCAGTGTGCATTTGTGTGAAAGCGAGCATGGTACTTACTGTTCCGAGGCTTGTATCGGACAAGCTTGAATAGGAGTAAAGCAAGTCATTCTTTAAATTCTGGTATCCGCCGAACAGTTGGAACCATATACCTGGTTCGTGCAGTGACAGG
>OGZY01000874.1_pt1 | contig 15436 bp, 15 predicted proteins | sample 1576911 | NCBI WGS metagenome assembly OGZY01 (sample SAMEA3541488, study PRJEB24748) | human gut metagenome | biome: human gut; feature: human-associated habitat; material: faeces | place: China | collected 2012 | reverse complement strand
AAAACCAGTATTATCAACGGCTCGGAAGTGTCTAGATTATCCGTGGCGATTCAGTATGGAGACGCCAACCAAAAGCTATCTACATGATGTCAGAGTGCTGGGTGTGAACCTATATGCAACACTTTCAACACAGGTAAGACGGCTTGCCGATGCGATACATCCACAAAACATTCCGAACGAAGAGACAGAGAAACGCTTCTGCGCAGTTATTGAGGCTAACCTGAATCTCTTCTTTCATATGTTGATCGTTAACCTTGCGATGTCTAATAAAATCGACGATTCGACAGGGGTATTACGAGAGAAGTTAACCTCTCTGGAAAGTACTTTGCGTCAATTAATGGGGCAGCATGTGTTTGCTAAGCCTGATGGAAAACCTTACCCGTTTGATGTGGATATTCCCGATGGTAAACTGATTTATGGGTGGATTCTCCTTCATGAAGGCGATATTACGATGGCAGAGTCTCTTTACAGATATGACTATAATGTGAATAAACAGATTACTTTCCCTGATCTATTCAAAAATGTCATGAAACTTATAAATACCCCTCCGGAACCGTATAAAAAGGAAAATACGTTCCGGGAACATATGAATGACACCTTCGGACGAGGGGGCGTACCTGAATCACGGGTACGTATGGCATTACAAATCGCTTATTACCTCCAGCAGTGTGAAACCATTCGCGGATATATTACAGAACTGACCAACGGCAGTGTTGATGAGATATCCTGTGCGCCTGATATCAACATGCAATCCCTGCTGACTTCCTCTGACAGCTGAACGTCATCCCTTCTTAACCGGGCGCTGTTGCGCCCGGATTTCGGCTTTCCGTTTTCTGTAATTTCAGGAAAAACCGCCCGATCACCGAAAACCACAGGATATGGCGTGCTGCCTGCTTCAGGACACATCATCCAGGCATAAACGATCCAGAAACGATCCTTTGCTGTGGCTGACCATGATTTTTCTGTTTCCTCTTTATGGTATATTTCCAGAAATCGGAAAAACCGGGTTTCGGGCTCTGCGGGTTTTTCCAGTGGCAACAGTCGTTGCGAGCGACGAAAATAGTCACAGAACTTCACCAGATCGCGCTACGTGAAAAATTTCTGCCACGCAGGGGTAATCTGCAGCAGATTTTGCGTAGCGCACGAGAAAACGGGGACTCCATGAATCTGCCCTCTTACATGCCTGGCTCCCCTGCCCTGCCCGTCACCGCGGTACCGGCCGGATTTGATTATGGTCGCGCGTTATCACTGCGGGAGATGGCTGGCCATTACACCGAGCTGCCAAAATACCTGCTGGCCCCGGAGGTCAGCGCCCTGCTCCACTATCTGCCCGACTGGCATCAGCATGCCTTCATCAATACGCTCTGGAACACCGGCGCCCGGCTCAATGAAGCGCTGGCGTTAAGAAGGCGGGACTTTCACCTCAACGATGATATTCCGCATGTGGTGATCCGTACTGCCAAACAACGTCGCGCCGGCGGCGGCCGCCCGAAGAAAGGCAAAAGCGCTAACCGCGTGGTACCGTTATCGGACCCGGCCTATGTGGATGAGATGCGCCGGCTGTTCGCCAGCACCCGCGAGCAGTTTGAAGAGGACGTTATCACCGGCGAACGTCGCGCGCTGCCGGTCTGGTCGGTGTCCGATCGGACGGTGAGAAACTGGCTGGTCCGGGCCATCGATGCCGCCGGCCGCGACGGTGTCCGGTTCAGTATCACCATCAGCCCGCACACGTTCCGCCACAGTTTTGCGATGCACCTGCTGTATGGCCACGTTCACCCCAAAGTTATTCAGGGGCTCATGGGGCATGAAAAGTTTGAGAGCACCGAGGTGTATACGAAGATCTTTGCCCTCGATGTGGCCGCCAGCCAGGACATCCGCTTTACTCTCAATACCCAGGACGCGCTGCAGCTGCTGCGCGCCAGAACTGACTGAGGCAACAATGCAGAAGTTAATCATTCAGGAAAAATTTAATCCCCCAAGTAGTGACGTGCTGGCGTTGATCGAGAATGGGATGGACTTCCTTGATAAAGCTCGTTCAGAACTGGAAGCCAAAGAGTACAAACACTCGATAGTCAGTTTCTGGACTGCCGTCGAAATAATGCTGAAAGTGCCGCTGCTCCATGAGCACTGGAGCCTGGTTTGTAGTGGGAAACGGATCGTTCGTAGTAAATTTCTTGCTGGGGATTTCCAGTCAGTCACTTATGACGACGCCATCACACGGTTAGAAGATGTGCTGAACATGCCCCTGAATAGTGATACCAAAAAAGCCTTCAATGCTATCAGGCAGCATCGTAATCAGGTGGTCCACTTCTATAAACCGGCATTTACTGACCAGGACCAGCAAGCCATTCTTTCCGAGCAGGCAGCAGCCTGGTTTGCGCTAAACCGATTTATGCAGGAAGACTGGGTATCTATATTTGGTCCTCAGCACTCATGGAAGCTCGAGAGAAGTGAGACTCAACTTCTTCGAGGTAACAAATTCTATTCGGCTATACGCCTGAATCAGGTTAAACCGGATTTGAATCAGCGAGCAGTTGCAGGAGAGATGATTCACTACTGCCGGGATTGTGAGCAGGATGCTGTTGTCACTACTGCAATCGATACAGGCCATCACGAACTCCCTGCTCTACATGAATCTCGCTGCCTTGTTTGCTCGAGCACATCTCTTTTCGTTCACCTTCATTGCCCTGATTGTGGTGTCGAGATGCGCTGCCCTCAAGGGGAATTGTCGGTTACGTGTGAAAAATGTGGTAATCACCATGACAGGTATGAACTACTCGATGAGTATTTGTTTCATTCGGACAGGGAAGATGAGTACCTGCCCGCGGGATGTACTCAGTGTATGAGGCCCAATTCTGTAGGGAAGTTTGGAAATGGCTATATTTGCTCTGAGTGTCTGTTTTTCTTCAAAGAGTTTATGGTTTGTGAGTGCTGTAATCATGCAAGCGATTCGGTTCCCGAGATTAGTTATATCAGAGGATGTGAGTTTTGTGATGGAGACCAGAGATACCATGATGACTGAGCTTGCCTGACATTATTACATGTATTGGTATTTCATATGAAATACATTTGTACTACATGAAACCATGCTATCAGTACAGTTTCGAAGCCATATATAACATTGCCGCTGAATTACTTATGTAGGTCAAAAAGATTTCAAATGTATTACATTTGTGTTCGTTTTGTCGTTGTGGTTTTCTGAAAACCACTAGATATCTTTTAACCACAATGGAATGCACATGAAATTCATTTGTAGTTCATATGTAATACATATGAATTTCATTTATAGTAATAAAATAGAGGAGGGGGAATGAAACTTGTCTGGAAAGAAACCCCGCGGGGAAGGTTTCACCGTGAGCTCACCTTCGCCGAGAAAATGGCTGTCTCGCACGTTGTCAGCCGTGCATTAACCCCAACCAGGGCAGACCTGCTGCTGGCCAACAAAGTCTTCACTGAGATGGATACAAGGCAGTTACTGCTCGAATGCGATTGCCTGGCCAGCGCAGGGATGAAACCTTTTAACTGCGAAGTAAAATCAGCCACGCTCAGACATTTATCGACATCACCCGAACATGACGCGCAATGCCCGTTGTTCAGGATGAAAAAAGGTAGGGAAGGCGATGGCAGAGGTCAGGAAGCGAAAACCAGCCCATTAAACCCTGTTGGTGGTAATGACTGGTTGCCTGATGAGGTAGACAAAGGAAAAGTGACGGGTATACCCACCCCGAGGGGGCCGCAGGCACATCGGCGAAAATCACTGAAGCCTGTCCCGGCTATCGGCCGCAAACTACTGACCCTCATCCAGGCCGCAGGGCTTAATCAGCTCGAGTTGCTGTCTGAAAACGTTGCCCCAGGCCTGATTAGCGCGCTGAACAGGGTGAAGGAGGTTGTAGCTACCAGCTCAATGGAAAATGGCATTCCGCTGTCGTCCATCATCAGCTGCAGTCCCTGGAATACCCGTTCCCGTATCAATGAAGCCATGACGGCACTGGCCAGTGAAGGGAAGATTAAAGACGAAAAAAAAGCAGCCTGCTTTTACATCGTGGGGCTCAGTAGCCACGTCTCACATGAAGAAATCACCTTCACAGTGAAGGGGACTCGGTATTCGCACCGGCCAGCTGCTCGCGTCAGAATTAACGGTGAAAACTCATATAATGTGGGCAGCAGAGCGCCGTACTGGGTAATTATTGAGTACCGGCTTGATGGCAATGGCTCCGCGTTCTGTCACGAAGGGTACGCACATGCTGCCTATGATCTGGACAATCCGATCCCTGTGGATAGCAACAAAGAGCGCGACACGCTGAAGGTAATCCTCAGCGCGACGGATTACGTCAGGAAGTGCGACAATTCGCCATCAGCAATAAGCTTGCTCAAACCACTCTTCACGCTCAAAAGTGGGGCAGATAATGACGTTGTGCACCCTGACTTCATGCTGAACGTCGTGCCGGCTGGAAAAGAAATTGTTGGAACGATAATCATCGAAACGATGGGCAATGATTCGGAAGAGTACATCCAGCGGAAAGCAGGCACTCACGAATTAATGGCGCAGCTCGGCGACCTTATTACAGATCCACCTGGCTGGCCAGGGACTTCATTAACCACATTTAACAAGCTACTTCTTTCCCGAATATTCAAAATAGGAAAATAAAAGGGCAAGAATTAAGCAAATATGGGAAACAGGTCAACTTCACGCGCAGGCCCAGACAGTGGGGAACAGGTCAACTTTGCGCGTTGACCTGGCCTGTGGGAAACAGGTCAACTTCGTGCGCTGACCTGGCCTGTGGGAAACAGGTCAACTTCGTACGCTGGCCTGGCCTGTGGGAAACAGGTCAACTTTGCGCGCAGGCCTGGCCCGTGGGAAACAGGTCAGCTTCGCACGCTGGCCTGGCCAGTGGGAAACAGGTCAACTTCACGCGCAGGCCTGGCCAGTGGGAAACAGGTCAACTTTGCGCGCAGGCCTGGCCAGTGGGAAACAGGTCAACTTCGCGCGCAGGCATGGCCAGTGGGAAACAGGTCAACTTCGTGCGCTGGCCTGTGGGAAACAGGTCAACTTCGTGCGCAAGCACGGCCAGTGGGAAACAAGTCAACTTCTCACTCAAGACAAATTTGTGGGAAATGGGTCAACTTTGTGAGACTCTCAGCCAATGGGAAACAGGTCAACTTCACACTGTTTCTCATTGGTATGAGTTAACTGAATAACTCACTGTTTAATATCGAGAAAACTAAAAAGGAAACGACCGTCTGTTTCCATTTTATAGCTCACTTTCAGAGGTGTTTTTTCGTTGATTTTCTTTAGTGCAGGCTCGAGAAAAGTACGCTTCATCTCAGCAATGTTATTTTGCTGAGAAGCAGGAAGCATAAATCTTTCGCATAACCAGTCATGCGAAGTGATCCACACTCCCGTACTACGATACTGGCAAAGACTTTCATACAGGCGAATCACCCGGACACTATTGAGCTGGCCGCAATCGTACAGCGAATAGGTTGTGAATTGTGATGTTAATCCAACAAGAAATGGCATGACTTTGTAGTTAAATTCGATCTGCCATGAGCCTCTGCCTCTTTTCATTCCAGCTTCAGCCAGCCAGGGACGAGTCACTTCCTCGAACTCACCTTCTTTTGGATAGAATGTAACTGTCGATTCACCCAAAGCTTTAACGCCAGCCTTTACATCACGACTTGCGACGGAGGTTGCAACGTTAAAATACTTTACGTAATCCGAAACACTCACTTTAAACAGGGGCAGGACATCCGAATCGTCATCCTGACTACTATCGCTGAAATATGCTTGCATCAGACATAACCACAGAACTCGTTTTGCCTGCAATGGCAGGTAGTAAGCAGCTTCAGTCAATTCATTCGACTGCTTAATACTGGCCCGTTTTTTGAACGTTTTTATCGGGGGCAAGGTCGTTTGAGTATCCATTTCAATGCCTATGGGTAAATTATTGTTCGCCCATAATGACAGTGAAAGAAAAAAATGCAAGTTCATATAATCACTCTGTAATGACTGATTTATTTACTTATGCACAGGTGGATAAGTAAAAGTCTAACTTGACCTATTTCCCATACGTTCTTGAGGCTATTCCCATAATCGGTTGCGCCATCCCCCACAAAAAGGTGACCGAATTCCCATAGGAATATAACTGTATTCCCATATGAAGAGCCGTCAAAGCCACTGGCAGTGCGGCTTCAGGGGGGGCTAAAAGGCTTTAAAAGACATAAAAGCTTATAAAATATCTTTAAAAAATATGTCAGTGGATAAGTAGATAACTCAGCAAACCTTCTCTGGCCGTATTGGTGCGTCAGGTAGTTTATGTCTGCACTGGTGCCCTGGTGCTTCCTCGCTCACTAACTCGCTACGCTCGGGACGTGAGGCTGCGGCGAGCACTACCGGCGTACTCTAAGGGCGATGAAGCTACAGCCTGTCTACCGGTATATCGCTCCATCGAGTTGTGTATGCAGGAGATAAAAGCTCGCGTTTCATTTGCCATTCAGGCGCAATGCCACGACCAGCAAACCAGATCTTCCCGGTACCGGAGTTATTGATTTTATCAAGCACCTGCATCAGCTGGTCACTTCGGGCGTGAGGTTGCACATCGTCGAACAGGTTCAGCTGCGCGACGCCGGTCGGAGAGAAGTCGTTCAGCATAACGCCGGCCCTGGCAAAGCGATGGCCATCGTTCCAGATACGATCGAGTGATTTAACCGCGGCAGTGATAATATCCCGGGTGTCTCTGGTTGGCGCCATCAGTTTCTCGCTGGCTACGTTCCCGTAGTAAGGTTCGGCGGCAAACGGAGATGTCTTGATAAACACAGCTACCTGGCGACAGTACTGCCGTTCCTCCCGTAATTTTTCAGCCGCACGCTCGGCATACTGGCAAACAGCCTGTCTCATCGCCTCATACGTCGTTATACGCTCTCCAAAAGATCTACTGCATACAATCTGCTGTTTAGGGGCGGGAGCGTCTTCCAGAGCGATACAGGACTCCCCATTCAGTTCCCGGACAGTTCTCTCGAGTACCACATTAAAATTGCGACGGATAAAAACTGGATTTGCCTGTGCCAGCTGCAGTGCTGTAGTGATCCCCATTGTGGCCAGCTTTTTAGAAATGCGACTACCCACCCCCCAAACTTCACCGACAGGCTGCAGTGATAATAATTTTTCAGTTCTCCGCCGGTCACTGGGCCCAAGCATCAATACGCCGCCGAATTGTGGCCACTCTTTGGAGGCCCACTGAGCCGATTTTGCTAAAGTCTTGCTAATGCCGCCACCCACACCGATGGTTAGTCCCGTTCCGTTAAGAACGTGTTCGCGCAGTTTTCGTCCATAATCTTCGTAGCTGATACAGCTCTCCAGTCCCTCCAGCGTAAGAAAGCATTCGTCGATTGAGTACTGTTCAGCGCGTATCGCCATTTCCTCAATTCTCGCCATGACTCGATTAGAGAGGCTCGCGTACAGTTCATAATTGCTTGAAAAAACGTGTATTTTCTCACTAAACTGCATACTTTTTAGCTGGAACCACGGAGTGCCCATCTTTATACCCAATTTTTTCGCAGGCCCGTTCCTGGCGATCACCACGCCGTCATTGTTAGCAAGCACGCAAATAGGCTTACCACGCAGATCTGGCCGGAAAACGCCTTCACAGGAGGCATAGAAGCTATTCACATCCGCCAGTGCGAACATCGAGGACATCAATTTGTTCCTCTTGTTTTGTGGATGAATGCGGTAACGACGCCGAATATCTGCAGCTGGTCAGGATCAGGGTATAGGGTGGGATACGCCGCATTCATGGGGTGTAGCGCTAAACGAGGTTTTAAGAGCAGCTGTTTCACCGTGAATTCTCCATCCACTTCTGCGATGACGATGTCACCGTGTTCAGCACGTTCAGATTTATCCACGATCATCAGATCCCCACTGTGTAGACCAAGCTCAGTCATTGAGTCCCCAAGGGCGCGCACAAAGTAAGTCGCGCTGGGATGACGAATACAGTACTCATTAAGGTCCAGCTCTGACTCGGTGTAATCAGCCGCTGGGCTGGGAAAACCGGCAGGGCATCGTTCAATGAACAGGGGGCTTGTCTGGCGTGCTGGATTTGCACTCGGCGTGATAATTCGCAACATGTTAAACCTCTAAAATAACTGTATGCATATACAGTATATAAGCGACAAACCAAAAATCAATCTTGTCTTAAGTTGCTCACTTTGAGCTAAACATAACTCCATGAAAGGCATTAAAATCATTTTTGAGTGTTTTGTTCGTCTCAATTTGAGCTAAATAGATTGACTTGAGCATTATATGGTGTATTGTTATTCTCAAATTGAGCAAGACAAAGGATTCAGAAATGATGAACATCTACTGTGATGATGGTTCTACAAACGTTAAGCTGGCATGGTTTGAAAATAGCGAAATGAAAACAGCGGTATCACCGAACTCGTTCCGGCATGGCTGGAAAGTAGCGGATTTCGGTGCTGCGTTTAACTACCAGATTGGCTCCATGAAATATTCGTGGGATCGGGTTAGCCGTGATGCCGTGTCCACCACAAACGTGGAATATCAGTACGGTGATTTGAATCTGCTGGCAGTGCACCATGCGTTGCTGAATAGTGGGCTAAAGGCACAGGACGTGACGCTGACGGTGACGTTACCGCTTAGCGAGTACTATGATCAGGATTGTCAGAAGAACGAAGAGAATATCGCGCGCAAAAAAGCGAACCTGCTGCGCGATATTTCGCTCAATAAGGGCGAGGTGTTTAAAGTTCTCGATGTCATTGTTATGCCGGAGTCGTTACCTGCAGCTTTTAGTCGCCTGTCAGAGATTCAACCTGGTGCCGGGGAAACGACATTGATTATCGATCTCGGCGGAACCACGTTGGATGCCGGCGTGATTGTCGGTAAATTTGAAGACATTAGCGCGATTCACGGTAACCCATCGATTGGTGTCTCTCAGGTGACTCGAGCGGCGCAAGCGGCGCTACGCGCTGCCGATACTGAAACCAGTCCGCTAATTGCCGATCAGGTTATTCGCAGCAGAAAAGATCGTGCATTTCTGAACAGCATCATTAATGATGCTTCTAGAATTGACTATGTCGTTGACAAAATTGAAGAAGCAATCGAATCGCTGGGTGTTCGAATCGTCAGTGAGCTGACAAACTTCCGCAACGTGAACCGCGTGCTGCTGACCGGTGGTGGTGCAACACTGATTGAAGATGCTATTCGAAGCGCATGGCCACTGGCAAAGGAACGCGTAGAAGTTATCTCTGAACCTCAGCTGGCCCTGGCGCGCGAAATTGCTCTCTTCCAGAAAGAGGATTAATCGTGCCTGCAGGCAATTATTCTATTTACCTTTATCATGATGACCCCACAGATATGCGGGCTCAGGCGACTATTGAACGGACATCACAACCACTGCGCGGCGAGTTTCTGCGCGCAGCGGCGATATCCGGGGCCATTATGTATCGGATAGATATGCGTCTTCCTTCCGTACTGACATCGTTGTTTGCTGGTCAGATGAAGGTAGAACTGTTTGCCGGTCTTCTGGCTCTGTTATCAGGGGATGGGGAATTCATAAAAACGCAGGAACATGAAACCTATCCCTGGGCGCCAGATAAACTCTCCAGTTCGTCAGAACGCCGGCGTTTTTCGTTGAAGATTAATGACGATGTTAACGCCGGGTTACTGATGAGCATTCTTGCTGAGGTGTCGACGCGCCGGCGAAATTCTCTGTTGAGAGAACTGGTGATTGCCGGCTGCGCGATACATGATCTCGATGCTCGCTTTGTTAAGCTTTTATCGAGTATGCCGGAACCACCGGTTTCCATTCAGGAACTACAGCAGCTGACTGACAAAATGCTGGGCTTAAGCGTGACAAAAGAGATGACTGCTGACGCAGAGGTGGCAGGAGTGCAAACCTCTGTATCAAAACCGGCATCCAGTGAGAATACGGTAAGAGATAACATGAGAAAAATCTTCTGAGGATTACTCATGAACACTGCAAAGCAATGGGTTCTGAAGGTTGTGGTGTCCTTTCTTAGACGGAAGCAGGTACCACAACACTTATGGCCCGAGAAAATAAAAAAAATTGGGAGCTGGCTATTTTTAGGTTCGACACTGCCAGTGTTTCCTTTGCTTTTCATTGACCATGTGCCACTGGTAATTATCATCGTGCTTCAGATTCTGTTCCTGGGCTGTATTTTCATCGGAAACTTTCTGGTTGATTACGCAAAAAAATAAGCGCTATAGACATGTAGCTGCTCACCGCCAGTCAAGGCTCGCTAAATTCGCGGGCCTTTTTATTTGGCCGAAGATATTCAGGGCCACAGCATCTACACTGATTTTCCTTCAGAACTTACCGGCGAAGGATGTCGGTTCCCTCCGCTTCTTATGCCGCCATTCGGCGGCGACTATCCACGCCGTGCCTTCACGCTAACCCGGCGGCTTCAGAAACAAGGGTTCGCTGGCGCCAACATCCTCACCCGTTCTCGCCATAAACGGAGCATTCAGCCCGTTTATGTCTGCGCTGCGGCTTCCGGTGTTTGCCCTTGTTTCCTCAGCTGGTCGCCGGGTTTTTGTGGCGGCACGGCGCAACAGGGTGCCGCATTTCTGAAAGGAGAGTGCTATGTCCCGTTTCATTCTGGGTGACTGCGTGCAGGTCATGTCCCGTTTTCCGTCCCGTGCTGTCGATTTTATTCTGACCGATCCCCCATATCTTGTGGGGTACAAAGACCGTACCGGCCGTACGCTCGCCGGTGATAATTCCCCTGAATGGCTACAACCTGCGTGCCATGAAATGTACCGGGTACTGAAAAACGATAGCCTGATGGTCAGCTTCTACGCATGGAATCGTGCCGATCTCTTCATCAATGCCTGGAAAAGTGCCGGCTTCCGCATTGTCGGCCACATTGTTTTTGCCAAGAGCTATGCATCGAAATCGACCTTTGTCGGCTATGCCCATGAAAGCGCGTTTTTGCTGGCAAAAGGCCGCCCAAAAACGCCAGAACGCCCTATTCATGACGTTATTCCGTGGCAATACACAGGCAACCGCCACCACCCAACAGAAAAACCCGTTCAGAGCTTACGTCCCCTTATTGAGTCATTGACTCCACCGGGCGCGATTGTTCTGGACCCCTTCGCCGGCAGCGGCTCGACATGTGTCGCCGCGGCTGAATCCAACCGGCGTTACATCGGGATCGAACTGCTTGAGCAATACCATGCGGCTGGAGTACGCCGACTTGAACAGGTGCAGCGAACAATGCGGATGCCAGCGGCGAATGACGCAGCGTTTTACCCCGACTACCCGGAGGCGGCATGAATTACGCCGGACTGGAGGCATTGCGCGCCAATATCGCCGCACTAAGCAACGACATGTGCGACATAAGAACAAAACTGAATCATCTGGAATCTGAATACAACTACGATGCCGGCACCCTGGGCGAACGTCTGGCTGGACAGACACTACGCCGCATAAACATGCTTTTTCTTGAGGCATACCGGGAAGTGTTGGTACTCGACGAAACATTTCAGGACTGAATAACCACGCCGGGTAAGAACCCGGCCGTGCTAACCACAGAGAGATAAATATGTACGGTACTCGCGAAAACTTATGTCTTGAGCTGGAAAGAATGTTTACCCACGACGAACCTCTTACACTATTGATCTGGACGGAGGAGGGCGTGTATACAGCATGTCGTGAGGAACGCCCGGCAGATAGTGAAATCCGCGCGCTGATGAAGGCGATCGGCAGCCTTCCGATGGACACTTATCGTCGTGATGGTGTTACTAATGCCGGCGTGGTGAAGATGTTAACCAGCCTTCGGGAAGATGAACGCCGTCAGGTATGTGTGCCGGCAATGCTTCTTTCCCGAGTATTGTCGCTCTATGAAAGTGAACTGGAAAATCTGATCGGCCAGGCCTGGGAAGCTGGAAGAACGACACCTGAGAGTGTTCAGCACGCTCTGAATGATGTTCATAATCTTCAGGATTTACTGGCAGCGTGAGGGGAGGGTGAGGGCTACGGTCCTCATCCTTTTTCTGACCTGGCAGCGGTTTTACGGATTCCGGCCAGCCAGGCCGCGCTGAAAAAACCGGCAGGCTGACGCCTGCGGGGGAACGACTGCTGCGCTTCGCGCCGCAGTGAATCCCCCTCCTGAACAACTCATGAGGTTTCGATGTCTGGTAACAACATTGCGTCAAAATCGCGGGAAGAACAGAACCTCATTGCGATCGATCTGATTGCTTCAGGTGTGGCGTATAAAGAAAGACTGGGTTTTCCCGTAATTGCTGAAGCTGTGGCACGAGAATTACCTGAAAAGGAACGAGAATATTTTTACCTGCGCCTGGTTCATTACCGCAAGATCAGCGAGCAACTTCCCGGGCGGGAATCACCTGAATATCAAAATAAAACACCAGACAATGAAAAAAGTTAGTCTCTATTTCGCCGCTAATTTGCAGCGTCGAATGAAAGGTAAGTCTCTGTTTTAGATGAATGAAACTGACGGAATATAACAGTTTCGTCTGCCGATCCTTTTTCTGACGCAGCTGCTGCGCATCGATGGCCAGCACCAGAAGCAAAAGCCTGAAGCTGGCCCCCTTCGGCTCCCGGTCCGCGTGGCGGCCCGGTCGTCGAGCCCAACTCCGCCAGGCACCCGCTGCGCGGCCGCCAGTCTCCGCCGAACCCCTTCGGGTTTCGGGCCATGCGACTATGGTCTGATGGCTAAGGTCAACGGCGCGCTTGCTGCGGCCGTGCGGCCACGCCGCTTTATCGCGCCGTAACCTGCGCTCATATCATACCGGCAAAGGGCCACCGGTATGTAAGGCCGCGGAACGGCCTCGCTGTCGCCAGGTCCGTCCCGCGATTGTGACCCGTTTCATCCTCAGCTGTGGGGTGAACCTTTGTGAGTAATTTCGACCGTCGCTGTCTATCAGACCACACACTCTCGCTCCTTCTGGCAAGGCTGAAATGAACGCCTGCGGCGGCCTTGCCAGCGCTCCTGTGTGTGGTCCTGGACTTTATGCGACGGCGAATACTCACAAAAGCATCACTTCAACCGCATAGGAGATTTAAACATGTCACAACTTAACGTCCAGGGCGCGACAACGAAGCCTACAAATGCATCAACTGAACTACAAAACAATGAATACACGGCGACCTATTCCCCGGATGACAACAAATTACGCCTCTATCCGCTGCACCGTCTTGATGAGGAAACCTATAAAAAAATCCATGATGCAGGTTTTCGCTGGGCGCCAAAGCAAGAATTGTTTGTTGCTCCAGCCTGGACGCCATACCGCGAGGATGTGCTGATCTCTCTTGCCGGTGATATTGAGGACGAGGACAGCACTTTGTTTGAGCGTCAGGAGCAGCGGGCCGACCGCTTCAGTGGTTACAGCGACAAGCGCGCCGAAGAGTCAGAGCAGCAGCTCGCGCACGTGGATTCGCTGGCACCCGCTATCCCGCTCGGCCAGCCTATTTTAGTCGGTCACCACAGTGAGCGCCGCGCCCGTCGCAATGCGCAAAAAATTGAAAACGGTATGAAACGCGCCGTTATGCTGTTCGAACGTGCCGAATACTGGGAAGAGCGGGCACATGCGTCACTACGTCACGCGAAGTATAAAGAACGCCCGGATGTGCGCTATCGCCGTATCAAAAAAATTGAAGCAGACAAGCGCAAATCAGAACGTGATATCGCAAAAGCGCAGAAATATTTAACGATGTGGAGAGCTGAAACGCTGGATCTGAAAATGGCGCTGCTTATCAGTAATTACGACCATATTACAGCCTGCTTCACGCTTGATAAGTATCCACGACCACTGGATAAAAGCCAGAACGAAGGCCGTATGTCGCTTCATTCCGCACTGACAGATGACATTATCACTTTTGAACAGGCGCGAGAAATTGCGGTTCGCTGTCATGAACGCTCAATTCGTCATTATCAACGTTGGGTGAATCATTACCAAAACCGCCTGGCCTACGAACGCGCCATGCTGGACGAAAGCGGCGGCGTGGTTACTCGTACACAGGAATTTGAACCCGGCGGACAGGTACAGAGCCGCGGCGAGTGGTTGACGATCATTCGTATCAATAAAAGCAGCGGCGCGGTTAGCTCTGTTGTCACCCCGGTTTACAGTTTCATGGGGTACAAAGGAACAATGACGCTGACCCCTGATCGTATCACGGACTATAAAGCGCCATCAGCTGAAGAGGCCAGCGCGGCAAAACAGGCCGCGAAACGGCCCCCAATTGTTAACTATCCGGGGGAAGGCTTCCGGGAAATGACAAAGGCGGAATGGTCAAAAACTCCGAATGATTATAAGGCTGTCCGAGGTGTCGCCGAGAACGACGAGCACGGCGCATACCGTTACCGCCGGATCATGAACAACGTCTATTCGCTTGATACGGTGTACATCACTGACATGAAAACCGTCGAAATTCCAAAAAAATAATAACTTTACTCCCCGGAATTCCGGGGAGTGTTTAACAGGGGATTAGTTATGCGTAGCGAACTCAGAGAACGAATTAATGCGACACGAGCCCGACTGGAAGGACGCGCACCCGTTGCGGAAATCCGGGCCAGCTCACAGCTCTTTGTTTCACCTGCTCCCGTGTGTCGGCGTCTGGTTGAATTGGCTGACGTTTGTAATACAGATGTAATACTTGAGCCCAGTGCGGGAACCGGGGCCATATTGCGTGCTATCAAATCAGCTGAGCCGTCGGCGCAGTGTGACGCGGTAGAGCAGAACGGTGATTTATACCGGTATTTACAGCAAAATTTTGATGGGGTTAATGTGGTTTGTGGGGATTTTCTGGAGTACGAGACCGAAACCCGCTACAGCAAAATCATTATGAACCCCCCATTCCAGCACGCGCATGATATTAAGCATATTCAGCACGCGTTAACGTTGTTACAGCCTGAAGGGGCATTGGTGGCTATCTGTCTGAATGGGCCACGTCAGGAGCGGATTCTGAGACCGCTGTCTGTAGCCTGGGAGGTGCTGCCGCGTAATACATTTACTTACACCGAGGTTTCAACGGTGATCCTCAAAATTATGGGGTAACCCGTTGTAGTTTCAGGCGGGGATAGTGCCCCGTCTGGCCGCGCCGTAAAAGGCCGCGCGCCTGCGGCGCAGAAGGGACACGCGCTAACGCGCTTCACCCTTCTGTTCGCGGCATATCCTTTTTCTGGCCTTAGATAATAGCTCTCTGTTTTATCTTCGTTGTTTTCCTTCCCGTACTGCTGATCTCTATTTCTCTCTTTCCCGTTGTTCTTCTTCGCCGGTGATGCAGCTGCTGCACATCGATGGCCAGAACCACAAGCAAAAGCCTGAAGCTGGCCCCCTTCGGCTCCCGGCCCGCGTTGCGGCCCGGTCGTCAAGCCCTACTTCGCTAAGCGTCCGCGGCGCGGCCGCCAAGCTCCGCCGAACCCCTGCGGGTTTCGG
>OGZY01000872.1_pt1 | contig 15491 bp, 10 predicted proteins | sample 1576911 | NCBI WGS metagenome assembly OGZY01 (sample SAMEA3541488, study PRJEB24748) | human gut metagenome | biome: human gut; feature: human-associated habitat; material: faeces | place: China | collected 2012 | reverse complement strand
TTACAGGCGGAGGAAGTAACACCGTCACTTTCACAGGCCCAGCGGCTCAAACGTGCCAGCCAGGAGGGGCGATTGTCTGAACAGGACATTGCTGCGATCATGCGGGAGGAAAAGGCGCAGACCAGAGATACAGGAAAAGTAACTCTTCCGGCAAAGGAGATCGAGCAATTCTTTCCGAAAAGCTATACGCCCGCACAGAAAAAGAAGGTTATCGTAAAGCTTCTGGCAAGCTGGGCACGCCAGCGTGGAGAGCAGGTGCGATAATTTCTCTTTTGGTTATTGCTACATCATGGTATAATATAGGTGTTTCCCAGAATGTTGCATGAAAGAATGGTGACGGTGATGACGCGGAAGGAAGAAATTTTGTACATGCAAACGCGGCTCCTGCGTTTGGCTGCAAGCCACTGGAGCCATTCAGATGATGAAATACAATCGATTTTTGTAAAATACGGTGTGTATGAATATATAGAGGATGGATACGAGCTGTTTCATTTGGAGGGCGACGAAGCGGTGCTGCAGGAAATTGCAGAGATGCTGAAAAGAAAAGGTGTGGATTTGAAATGATCTTACATTCCGGAATAACACTTTATCATGGGAGCTATGTGGCAGTTGAAAAACCAGAGCTGGAGAGGTGTTATCCATATAAAGATTTTGGGCGTGGCTTCTATTTAACGACATCACAGGAGCAGGCGGTATCGTTTGTCCGCAGTTCTGTTGCAAAAGCAGCAGGCCGGGGAGATGTGCAGCCGAATACAAAATGGGGTTTTGTGTCCAAGTATATATTTCAGGCAGATATCAATATTAAAATTCATGAATTCCCAAATGCGGATGCGGCCTGGCTGCATTGCGTTGCTTCACACCGCCGTCCCACGTTATCTGTTGACTGGGCGGCTGAGTGGCAGGATTACGACATTTTGGCTGGAAAGGTGGCCAATGACAGAACAAACCCGACGATTACAGCATATTTGGCAGGGTTGTTTGGAGAAGTCGGCTCAATGCGTGCGGACGAACAATGTGTGTCGATGCTCATGCCGGAAAATCTGGAAAATCAAATCTGTCTGCGGACATCTGCCGCGTTGGCCTGCATTTCTTTTGAGGGGAGCGAAAAAGTAGTATGCAGATAAAGAAAGAGGCTCCATCGGCGGTAGAAGCAGCGATGGAGCTTACTGCGGTAATGGCCGTAAGTCAAATTGCGCAACAGGAAAAGAAGCCCGAAACAGAAGTGCTGAAAAGCTTTATGAATTCAAACACAGCGAAAATGCTTTTCGATGACGAAACGAAGCTCTGGCACAACGGTCCTGCATATGTTGCATATGAATATCTAAAAGAATGCAAAAGAAGAAAAAACAGCTGAAGTGCATTATCCTGTAGGAATGTATTTCATTCATCAAAAGGGCCGAAAGGCCCTTTTTCTATTGGTCTGAAACGAGGTGTGAATCGAATTTGAAAGTTTTGATCGTAGAGCCGGGGTATTCGCCCTATGAGGCGGACATAGAGAATACACCCGCATCCCTTACGGCGGTTTTGGAGTCGGAACAGTATACCGCAGCGTTCCCCTTTGACAATACGGTGATCGCCGCGGTGTACGGAGGGGATGCAGAAAAGCCGTACAACCGGACGCTGGGCAGCATCGGCCTTGTACAGGGGCGGTTCATCGTGTGCGGCAGCCGAAGGGGCCGGTTTGTGGGGCTGACGCGGGAGCAGGCGCAGCGGTATTCGCGGCGTCTGCACTTTCCGGAAAAATTTGAAGAAAGGGACGGGCGGCTGTACTCGCTGCCCTGCGACCCGAAAATAAAACCAAAGGACGAGCGGCTGGGTGATCCCGGCCGCTTTTCCTTTTTTGAGAGGTAAAGGAAAATGGAACAGGAAGAATACATCGTGGACGGGCACAAGGTGACGCACAGCGTGCATCTTGGCGACAGGGAAATATTCCTTGCGGTGCAGCAGGATGCGCCGCTTCCGTTCTATGTGGGGTACATGGAAGTGAGCTACGAGTTGGGCCTTGCCCGGTTCAGCGGAATAGAAGGCACAACGGAATATACAGAAGCCTGGGAGCTGTTCATCCAGCGCCTGCAAAAGCAGATCGAACAGGTCCGCGCGCAGCGCCAGGAACACCATGCGCCGCAGCTCCTGACGGAGGCTGACTGCATCCGGGACAGCCGCGCGGGTGATTACGAGGGCAAGGTGCTTGTAATGCGCCCCGGCGTTCTGCGCCCGGAATACTGGAACGCGGCCCACCAGCTGTATTTTGCAGTGGGCGGCAACGGCGCGCGTGCCGGCAGCCACGGCACAAAGGTGTTCTGCATCAATATATATACCGGGGAGCATACATATATCCGCCGCACGGACGTAATGGGGGCTGTCAAGCCGGACCGTCTGCCCGGCTGGGCAAAGGAAAAGGCCGCCGCGCTGCGGCAGGACTACCAGCGTGAAAAGGCCGCTGAAAAACAGCGGCTGGAGGAATTTTTGACGGCACGCAGGGAAAAGGAAACAAGCGAAACCCTGCGCCGCCCACGGGCGGCGCAGACACGCGGAAAGGAAAAAGGCGGGGAGCGATGATGGAGCTGGAAATCCAAACGATGCAGCCGGGGGAACGGCTGTACGCATACAGGCAGAGCACGCAGCTTGAGGGCCAGACAGGCGGCGTCGGATATCTGCGCGGAGACTTTGGTAAGGATGGACGGGAATTTTTCACCACCTGGGAGGACGGACATGGCCGGTACAAAACAGATGCGTTCAGACAGGAGTTCGACCGGGTGGTCAATACCCTGCGGCAGCCCGGCGGCCTGTTTTCCGGCAGAAGTGAAATGGCGCGCATCTGCCACGACCACGCAGACGCAGGCTTTGACGGGAACTACTGCAGGGAATACGGATTTCGGATCAACACACAGCAGTACAGCTATCTGCTGCGCTGCCATACCGATCCGGGCGACTACAATTTCTATTTGTTCGCGTATGTGACGGAGCATCTGGGCCGCCACATGGAGAATGCCGGGCGCGGTATCCGCTTCATCACGCCGGACTACAAAGAGTTGTTCCGAATCCCGGACGGCGATAAGGTCCGGATCACATGGAGCGACGGGGAACGGATCGAGCGTACCTGCAGATATATCGACGACTGCCATCTGGAGCTGGGCCGGGGCATGGACGGCATCCGGCACATCTGCCAGCTTGCGGAGCAGCTCCGGCAAAACGGCGGCACGGTCATCCCGCTGCGCTCGTCCCTGCCGGAGCAGTGCTACAACCTCCTGCCCAGCACGGGCGGGATCATCCTTGTTAAAAAGGGAGAAACCGGCTTTTTCAAAACCGATCTTCCAGACATGGGACGGGAGGAGAACCGCGCGTTCGTTTTGGAGACAAACGAAAAGCTGGGCGTGAGCCGCGCCCAGGCCGAGGCGATGTTGGCAGGCTCGATGTTCGGCTGGCAGACACAGGCCGCAGACCCGTGCAGCTATGACGAACAGGGGCGCATGCTGACCCCGAAGCAGAGATTCCAAAAAGAACGGGGCGAAGCCCGGTAAAAACGAAAACAGGAGATGAGCGGCGATGCCGGTGAACAGGCAGACCGTCCGGGAGCTGTCCCGGACAACGCTGTACAACATTACGAGCAGCGGGCAGGCGTGGCGGGCGTTCCTGGACGCCGCGGCGCGTCTGTACAAATACAGCTTTCCGGAGCAGGTGTTGATCTACGCGCAGGAGCCGGAGGCGACGGCGTGCGCGGCGAAGGAGGTGTGGTATACGCGGATGAAGCGGAGCCTGCGTCCGGACGCGCAGGCCATCGCGCTGCCGGACCCGCACAGCCATTTCGGGCGTCTCAAATACGTGTTTGACGTCCGGGAAACGCAGCCGCTGCCGGGCGCGCCGGAGTTCCGGCAATGGAGCCTGCCGTTTGAAGCGCTGGAGCGTGTGACGGACAGGCTGGGACAGGAATATGGGATTTCCCGGGAACCCGTGGTGGCGGACCGCGTTTACGCGCTTGTGATGAACGCGCCGCGGGAGCTGTATCCGATGCAGCTGACGGCGATGCTGCGTGCGGCGGACGCAGAAGGCCGATGGTCCGGGCAGGACGACGCCGCGCTGGCCCGGCAGTTCCACCAGCTCGTGGCGGACAGCGCGGCATACATGGTGGGCGTCCGTGTTGGCATTGGAACGGGCGCGGTCACGTCGGACGCGCTGGAAAGCATCACGCGCTTCAACAGCCCCGGACTGGCCGCACTCGCGGGCACTTATGCCAGCCGTCTGGCCGCGTCGGTGCTGCGGGATGTCGAACGCGCGGCCAGGGAAAACGACAGGCTTGCATTTCCGGCCCGCGGCGTGCAGAATGAAGGCAGAGAGGAATTTTCACATGCGGCTGAAGCTGCAAAGGAGGTACAGGACAATGACATATACAACACGGAACGGAGTGCGCTACCCGGACCTGATGCTGGAGGAACCGGAGACAGCACCGGGCAAATACGGCCTGCTGCGCCTCAGATATCTGGAGAAAAGCGACCCCGGTCAGCTGAACACCCTGCTGCTGGAGGGCGCGCTGAACAGCCATCTGGCACAGATCGACCGTCAGGTGCGCGGGCAGGTGGAGCAGACGATGGAGCGTCTGGTACAGCGCACGAAGCTGCCGGACAAACAGACGGACCCGCTTGGCTGGGCCGGGACGATGAACAGCCTGCGCCAGCAGGCGGAGGAAACGGCGATGGAACTGATCTACGGCAGCTGAGCCTGTTCCCGGCAGAAGAAGAGATACAGGAAACAGGGCGTTCCGACACGGAGCGTCCTGTTTCTTTGTCTCCGGATGAAATAGACGATATCCTGCGCTGTGACAGGGAATACAAAAAAGGCTGCAAAAAACAGGATATCGAAGCCCTTTTCAGCACCACCATGGATATGCAGGAACGCAAAGCCTTTCTGGCGGACGCCATGGGACATATATATACGGAGCTGTTCATCGGAAACCACCGTTACGGATACTGCAACCGGGGCAACGGCACAGTGGAATTCTGGCGCGGCGGTTATCTGTCCGCGCGGGCGAAAACAACGCTCACGCTGTTGGAAGTGGCGGAGCGCGCGGCGCAGCTCATTGAACAGGGAACATACCGGCGCGAGGCCCCGCCCGCCGCATTTCCCATCGCGGAGGACGCGAGGGAGGAGCAAGCGGATGGAACGGAGGCCCCGAAAACGGCGCGGGCCGGGTTCAGCGAAGCTGAGATCAACGCGGTGCTCTGCCATGGCTCCGGTTTTTCGAAGGGGAAATTCCGCATTGCCGAATGGTATGGGGGAAAGCACACGGAAAAGGAGACCGCGGATTTTTTGAAGCACGAATACGGAGTCGGCGGGATGACATGGACATTTCTGGACGGCACACACGGCAGTGTGGACTACAACATGTACGGCAGGCCGGGCATTTCCGTGATACGCGGCACGGGTATGGACGCACCGTACCAGCTTTTGAAATGGCCGGAGGCGGCCCGGCGCATCGGACGGCTTGTGAAAGACGGCCTGTACCTGACGGATGAGGAAGAACAGCAATATCCAGAATGGAAGCGGGAAAAACAGGCGCAAAAGTTGAAAGCCGTGCGGCGGGATGCTGCCCGCGAGCCGCCCGCCCCGCAGCGTCCCTGTGCTGTGGACGACACCGTATACCTGGAGGACGGCAAGGCGTTCCGCATCGTGGAGATCAGCGGGGACGGCGTCCGCCTGGAGGACGCGGATTTTCCGCTGCTCATGCGGAAGGAAAGCATGGAAGCCTTTGCAGCGCTGCTCCGGGCGGACACGCGCAACGCGCAGCTTTTGCCGCCCGGTCCGGCGAGCGGGCAGGCTGTGTACACAGAAGCCCCGCGGGACCTTTCGCTGCCTTTCAGCGGGGACCGTTATCTGGACCTGAAGGATCAATACAACCGTTACGCGCTGGGCTGCGGAAACGATGCGTATTTTTTGTTTTACGACGAGGACGCGCGCGTTGTATCGGGAGCGCTGCACACAAAGGTGCTGCATGCCGATGTGCCGCCGCTGGGCGAAGTGGATGTTACGGGCTTCCTTAAAGAGCAATGGCCCGCATATTTGAAAAAGCTGCTGTGCGCGGGCGTGGATACGGCGCTGTTTGAGCCGGGCGCGGGCCAGCCGGAGCCGGTCAGGCTGTGCCGTGCGGCAGAGGCGCTGCCGCGGGGCGGCATCATCGAGATCGAGGGCCGGGAGCACAGCATCACGGAAGTCAATTTCAAGTCGCGGACGGTCATTCTCAAGGATATGGAGCCGGAGCCGGGCCAGCCGCGGTATACGACGATGGACGTGTCCAGCGCCTATGACGCATTTCAGGAGGACGGCCAGCGGATGGCGGAGCTGCCGCAGGCGGCACAGGTACAGAAGGATACCCCGTCTGTGCCAAAGCTGGATTACCGCTATCCCACGGAGAATGCATCTCCGGTCGGCCCCAAGGCGCGGTTTGCGCTGAATGCCGCGGCCATCGGGAACCTGCGCCGTATTGAGGACGAGGGCCGTATGGCCACGGCGGAGGAACAGGGTATATTGGCGCGGTATGTGGGATGGGGCGGCCTTGCGGACGCCTTTGACGGAGAAAAAACCGAATGGGCGCAGGAGTACGCACAATTAAAATCCCTGTTGGATGAATCGGAATACATGGCGGCGCGCGCATCCACACTGACGGCATTCTACACGCCGCCCACGGTGATACGGGCTATGTACAGCGCGCTGGAACGCTGGGGCGTGACGGGCGGAAACATTCTGGAGCCGTCCATGGGTGTGGGCGCGTTTTTCGGCTGCCGCCCGGAGCAGCTTGATACAAACCCCACCGGGCTTTACGGCGTGGAGCTGGACCATATTTCCGCGCGCATTGCAGGGCAGCTCTACCAGTCGGCGCACATCTATGCCTGCGGCTATGAGAAAACAGCACTGCCGGACAGCTTCTTTGACTGCGCCGTAGGCAATGTTCCGTTCGGCAGCTTCGGCGTACATGACACGCGGTACGACCGGGAGCATTGGCTCATCCATGATTACTTTTTCGGCAAGACCATCGACAAGGTGCGCACGGGCGGTATCATCGCGTTCATCACCTCCAGCGGCACGCTGGACAAGGCGTCAGGCAATGTGCGGCGGTACATCGCCCAGCGGTGCGAATTGATCGGCGCGGTGCGCCTGCCCAGCGACACGTTCCGCCAGAGCGCGGGCACAGAGGTGACGTCGGATATCCTGTTTCTGCAAAAGCGCGAACGCATGGCGGACCGGGATGAACCGTGGCTGCATGTGGGAAAGACCGGGGACGGCGTGCCCATCAACCAGTATTTTGCGGAGCATCCGGAAATGGTGCTGGGCGATATGGTGATGGAAAGCGGCCCGTTCGGTCCCCGCTCCGTTTGCCGCCCGCGTCCGGGACAGGACCTGGGCGCGGCGCTGCACGCCGCACTGGAAGGGCTGGACGCACGGCTCCCGGCGGCGCTGCCGCTGGAACAGGCGGAACAGGAGATCGAGGTGCTGCCCGCGGACCCGGATGTGCGCAATTACAGCTTCACGGAGGTGGACGGCAGGCTGTACTTCCGGGAAAACTCCGTCATGCGCGCGGTGAAGCTGGACGGGGCGAATACGCGCCGCGTGCGGGAGCTGATCGCGCTGCGCGGCCAGACGCGCAGGCTCATGCAGGTACAGCTTGACGGGTGCGGAGACGCGGCGGTACAGCTGGAGCAGGACAGGCTGAACCGGCTGTACGACAATTTTGTGCGGCGGTATGGCCGCATCAACAGCCGTGGGAACGCGGGCGTATTCCGGGACGACAGCGGATATTTTCTTCTGTGCGCGCTGGAGGTGTTCGATGACGAAGGGAACTTCAAGTGCAAATCGGACATGTTCACAAAGCGCACCATCCAGGCGCGCAGGCCTGCGACCGAGGTGGGGACAGCCAGCGAAACGCTGGCTGTTTCCATTTCCGAACGCGCGTGCGTGGACCTTCCATATATGGCGCAGCTCCTGCGCACGGAGGACCAGGACGGAATCGTCCGTGCATTGCGGGGCGCTATTTTTCGAGACCCGTCGCGCGTGCGGGAGGGTATCCCGGAAAGCGGCTGGGTGACGGCGGACGAATACCTGTCCGGGAATGTGCGGGAAAAGCTGCACACGGCACAAAAAGCGGCGGAAGCGGATGCGGCGTATGTAGTCAATGTATCCGCTCTGGAGCAGGTGCAGCCCGCGCCCGTTGAAGCCGGGGACATCGAGGTGCATCTGGGCGCTACATGGATACCGGTGGATGTTGTGAAGGATTTCATGGTGGAGCTGCTGGAGCCGTCCTGGAATGCCACAGCGGTGATGGAAGTGATATATGTCTCATACACAGGCCAGTGGAACATCACAAACAAGGCAAAGGGCGCGGCGGCCAATGTGAAAGCAAACGAGACATACGGCACAGAGCGCATCAACGGATTTCACATTCTGGAAGCGTCGCTGAATATGCGCACGGTAAAGGTGTACGACACAAAATACGACGCCGTGTCCGGCCGGGAAATACGGGTTCTGAACAAAAACGAAACGATACTGGCGCAGCAGAAGCAGGACGCCATTAAGCAGGCGTTCCGCGACTGGCTCTTTAAAGACCCGGCCCGCCGTGAACGCCTTGTGAAGCTGTACAACGAAAAATTCAATTGCCTGCGCGGGCGGGCGTATGACGGCAGCCATATTTCCTTTCACGGCATGTCGCCGGAGATCGTGCTGCGGGACCACCAGCGCAACGCCGTGGCGCGCATCCTTTACGGCGGCAACACGCTGCTTGCACACGTTGTCGGGGCCGGGAAGACCTACACGATGGCAGCGGCGGCGATGGAGGCCAAACGCCTGGGGCTGTGCAGCAAAAGCCTGGTCGTTGTGCCAAACCACCTGACGGAGCAATGGGGTGCGGAATGGCTCCAGCTGTATCCCGGCGCGAATATCCTTGTGGCCACGAAAGTGGATTTTGAAACCGCGAACCGGAAAAAATTCTGCGGGCGCATTGCCACGGGAGATTACGACGCGGTGATCATCGGGCATTCCCAGCTTGAGAAGATCCCGCTGTCGGCAGAGCGGCAGGCGGCCATGCTCCAGCGCCAGATCGACGAGATCACCACGCAGCTTGGCCTTATGGACAGAGATACGCCGCGCTTTACGGTCAAGCAGATGGAACGGACGCGCAAGGGGCTGGAAACACGGCTGGAGCGTCTGAACGACGACAGCCGCAAGGATGATGTTGTGACCTTTGAAGAATTGGGCATTGACCGCCTTTTCATTGACGAGGCGCACAACTTTAAGAATCGTGCGAAACGTTGCGCTATAAGCTATCGTTGACAGCGATAACGAAAAGCGCCATGCGATAGCACTTGGATACAAGAAAATATCGCAGAGAACTCAAATCTCAAAATCAGGGGTGAGATTCCCCCGCCGTACAGAATCAGTGCCGGGGAGGAGAAATCCGAGAGTGGTTTGTCAAACCGCAGGCAGTACGCGAGCTAATACTCCACTGTGCGTTGCACGTCTGTAAACTGTGCATGGTACAGAGCGTGGTGAAGTCGTAACCTGAAAACCTAAACCGAAAGGCATGGATAATAATGGTGCGGGCTTCCGAAGCCTATGGCTACCGAAAATGAAAGCTATGCAGCATCGTAAGAATTAACGGCATCCGAAAGGGTGAAAATTGGAAAAAGTGTGTGCGGCTGGTTTTTCCGTACATGCCCAATGGACTGAAATATCCATCAGGAGCCACGTAAAAACTATGATTCAAAACGTGGTTAGATTTTCCCGGTGTAAGGTAGCGGCCTAAGGGCTTCAATGGTTAGAAATAACCGCAAGGATAGAGATTTGGGAACGTTTGAGAACCTGTAATTGGAGTGTTGCAGCACGATGAAGATTGCAGGGTGTCAGCCGTACCATAGTAGTCTGAGACTGGAACAAACCAGTTACACGGGGCTGAAACGCCCCACGGCGAAGGGTACGAGTCAAGTTGATTTACAAATTTCACAATTAAAGCCAATGAACTCCCTGAAAGATGGGTGACGAACTGCGAGGTGAAAGCCTTGTGCATTTAAACGTCAGGTTTCAATCAGAAACTGAACTAAAGAAATTCCAAGACCTACTCTATGAAAAATCGGGTCAAGGCGTTTCATTCACAGGACTGTTGGAAGCGATGGCCAGCGAAGTGACCATCGTCACCGCTATCCATAATATCAAGTCCAACAAGGGCAGCAAAACTGCCGGAGTGGACGGGGCAAAAATGGATAGATACCTGCAAATGCCAAAAGATGAACTGACCCAGTTGATTCAGTCAAAATTTATGGACTATAAGCCTAAACCGGCCCGGCGGGTTTACATTCCCAAAAGCAATGGCAAACAGCGGCCGCTGGGTATCCCCACTGCATTAGACCGAATCATTCAGGAATGCGTGAGAATTATTTTAGAGCCAATCTGCGAAGCGAGGTTTTATCCGCATAGCTACGGCTTCCGCCCCTATCGGGCACAAAAACACGCAATCAGAGATATTGTAAACGTCATCAATGCAAGCTGCAAGTCACCAGACCAGCCTGTTTGGGCTGTCGAGGGCGATATAAAAGGTTGTTTCGACAACATCGACCATAGGCTATTGCTCCAAAAGCTCTGGCGAATCGGTGTCCACGATAAACGGATATTGAAAATCATCAGCCAAATGCTAAAAGCGGGCTATGTCGAAAGTGACTTGTACCATGCAACAAAATCCGGTACACCACAGGGCGGTATTTTATCGCCCCTGCTCTCGAATGTGTACCTGAATGATTTTGACTGGTATGTGGGGCGGACTTACATGGAGCCGCATCGCCAATGTAAGCATAAATGCAACGATACGCGGCGTCTAAAATGGGCTGGCATCACACCAAAATACAACTTCCGGTTCGCGGACGATTGGGTGGTGCTGACTTCCACGGAGCAGGAAGCGCTCCGTATGAAGCGTGAGCTGACAAAGTACTTTAAGCATAAAATGAAGCTGGAACTGTCACAGGAAAAGACCCGAATCACTGATTTGCGCGGAGAAGGGATCCATTTTCTTGGGTTTGTCGTGAAAGCAGAGAAAAAGCGTAAAACGCCAGACCCGGCCACATGGTCGGAACATCTGGTCGGCAAGCCAACGCCCGATATGGAGCGTCTGGCTGAAAAAATACGCAACCTTTCCAATAAGGTGCGGGAAATAGCGTTTTGCAAACAATCCAACACGCAGGTTGCGAAAATTCAGGAGGTCAACTCCATTATCATGGGAATCGCACAATACCTGCAACCCTCTATCTGCTCCCACGCATACCACGCAATTGACCGCAGGGTGAATCATACGGCGCTGGCCGTCTGGAAAAAGTTGTTTCCACGGCGATATAACCAGATGCAGATTCCACTAAAATCGCTCTGTAATCTTCCACAGCGGCATGAGGGATATAAAAGCAAAACCTTTGCGGTCAAAATAGAGGGCAAATGGTTTGGCATCACACTGGCGTTTATTACGCACAGCAACTACGAAAGCAAGCCATTTGACCAGAAAATGACACCCTACACGGCAGACGGGCGTAAACGATATATCAGTTACCGTACAAAGCATAAGCCGTTGCCGTGCGACCGCCCCTCCATCAATACGCCGGAAGATATTGCGCTGTCAGTGTATGCACATGGGAAGTACAATTTTGAGTATTTTATGAATCGTGAGTACGCCTATAACCGGGATAAAGGCAAGTGTAAATGCTGTGGCAGACCTTTTTCAGAGCAAGTCTACAAACGATGTCACCACGTGAATAACAAGCTTCCAATCGAACGAATCAACAAAGTCCCTAACCTGGCATGGTTTTGTGAATCCTGTCATCGTATGGTTCACAACAGTCCGATACCGTCTGACACAGACAGCAAGACGGTACGCAAAATTATGAAATATCGCGACAAACTAAAAATGTGAAATTTGTAAGTACGCTGTGCTCGTGAGGGTACAGTGGTATTGAAATCAGAGAAAGTAAGTCAACTTGATGGTACGCCGGGTGCGCTGAAAGGTGCATGCCCGGTGTGAGGTGGGGGAAAACTCGGAGATTACTTCAAAGAGTTACCTATCACAACAAAGCGGACTACCATTCAGACCGCTATCGCGGCTGTGTGGGTGCCGCACATTTTTTTTGTACACAAAGCTGAGAAATGTGGCGGGTGTTGCGCAGACGGAAGCGAAGAAATCCAGCGACCTGTTTGCCAAATGCCAATATCTTGACGAGTTGACGGGCGGGCGCGGCGTGGTGTTTGCCACAGGCACGCCGATCTCCAACAGCATGGCGGAATTGTATACGATGATGCGGTATCTGCAATACGGTATGCTGCAGGAGCGGGGCCTGACGCTGTTCGACGAATGGGCGTCCACGTTCGGGGAAGTGACCACGTCGGTGGAACTGAAGCCGGAGGGCTATACTTTAGTAGGACGATAAATAATGCGTTCCTAAATTGAAAATAGGTTATCAAAGTCGGTTGCAGAATTTCAAAAAATATTTTTTTGATTCTTTGAAAAACAGTTCCGCTTTGTATCCCTATTTTCTCCTATTGGTAGAGGGAGTAATACTTTTAATACCAAAACAGATTACATAAAGAAAGGAGGATAAGAGAATGTCAAGGACTTCAAAGATTACAGCACTCTATGAGCGTTTATCAAGAGATGATGACCTCAATGGTGAGTCAAATTCAATCACCAACCAAAAGAAATACTTGGAAGATTATGCTCGCAGAAATGGGTTCACGAATATTCGCCATTTTACTGACGATGGTTTTTCGGGTGTGAATTTCAATCGTCCGAGTTTTCAAGAACTGATTAAGGAAGTAGAAGCAGGAAATGTCGCAACGATTATTGTTAAGGATATGAGCCGATTAGGACGAAACTATCTGCAAGTCGGCTTTTATACGGAAGTTCTGTTCCCACAGAAAGATGTCCGTTTTCTTGCAATAAACAACAGTATTGACAGCAACAATGCTTCGGATAATGACTTTGCCCCGTTTTTGAATATAATGAACGAGTGGTATGCCAAAGACACAAGCAATAAAATCAAGGCTGTGTTTGATGCCCGTATGAAAGACGGAAAGCGATGTAGCGGTTCTATTCCCTATGGATATAACCGATTAGCAACCGACAAACAAACGCTTGTCGTTGACCCTGTGGCTTCTGAGGTGGTAAAGCGTATCTTTCTGCTTGCCAACGAGGGCAAAAGTCCGAGAGCAATCGCTGAATTGCTTACCGAAGAAAAGGTTTTAATTCCGGCAGCACACGCAAAGGAATATCACCCCGAACAGTATAATGGAACGAAGTTTTCAGACCCATATACTTGGGGAATGTCAACCATAAGAGCGATTTTGAGCAGACAGGAATATCTTGGTCATACTGTTTTGCGTAAGTCGGTCAGCACCAATTTCAAACTGCACAAAAGGAAAAATACCGATGAAGATGAACAGTATGTATTTTATAATACGCACGAGCCTATCATCTCGCAGGAACTTTGGGACAGCGTTCAGAAGCGAAAGAAACGAGCCAACAGAACAGCGGCAAGAGGAACGCACAGCAATCGTTTAAGCGGTTATCTGTTCTGTGCTGACTGTGGCAGAAGAATGACCTTGCAAACGCATTACAGTAAAAAAGACCGTTCGTTACAGTATTCTTACCGTTGCGGTGGGTATGCCAGCAGAGTAAACTCCTGCACTGCCCATTCGATTAGTGCTGATAATGTTGAAGCCTTGATATTATCGACTGTAAAACGATTATCAAGATTTGTTCTGAATGACGAAGAAGCCTTTGCAAAGGAACTTCAAGTATTGTGGAACGAAAAGCAGACAGAAAAGCCAAAGCACAATAAATCGGAGTTGCAGCGTTTTCAGAAGCGATACGATGAACTGTCAAAACTTATTCGTGGGTTGTATGAAAATCTTGTTTCGGGATTACTGCCCGAAAGACAGTACAAGCAACTAATGAAGCAGTATGATGATGAGCAGGCTGAACTGGAAACGAAAATTGAGGAAATGCAAAAGGAACTGACCGAAGAAAAGGCGAATACGGTTGATATTAAGCATTTCATTTCTTTGATACGCAAGTGCAAAGAGCCGACAGAAATTTCCGATTTGATGTTTGCCGAACTCATTGACAAGATTGTGGTTTATGAAGCAGAGGGTGTGGGAAAAGCAAGGACACAAAAGGTTGATATTTATTTCAACTATGTGGGGCAGGTCGATATTGCCTACACAGAAGAAGAACTTGCTGAAATCAAGGCACAGGAAGAACAGATTGAAATGGAACGACTGGCAAAACAGCGTGAGCGTGAAAAAGTTTACCGAGAGAAGCGAAAGGCGAAAAAACTCGCTGAAAACGGTGGAGAAATCGTAAAAGCAAAGGTATGCCCCCATTGTCAAAAGGAGTTTGTACCTACAAGCAACCGACAGATATTCTGTTCAAAGGATTGTTGCTATCAGGCAAGGCAAGACCAAAAGAAAGCCGACAGAGAAGCAGAAAAAGGAAATCATTATTATCGTCAGCGTGTCTGTGCTGTGTGTGGCAGTACCTACTGGCCTACACACAGTCAGCAGAAATTCTGTTCCGAAGAATGTCAAAAACAAAATCACAACGAAAAATCTTTGGAATTTTACCATAAGAAGCAAAAGGAGAAATCAAAATGCAAAGATTTATTACAGACGAAAGAACCGGTATCCAGTACGAACTCATCGGAGATTATTACTATCCCTGCTTGACGATAGAAAACGAAGAACCGCCCACTCTCACAAAATACGGAAGAATGAGGGAAAGATATTTAAGGGAACACAGGAAAATCTTGTATATCAATCTGCTTACAAGCGGAAAGTTATATGAACACCTTGCCGATATTGATACTTCGGCGTGTGATATGGCGGAGTATCTGATAAAGGAAATGGCAAGAAAGCAGGGTGTGACGGAAGAACTGAAAGGAAAGGATATGATGAAATGGATAGGATTGATGAACAATATCCGAGCCTGTGCAGATGAGATTGTATTGAACGATATTGTGTATTCTTAATAGCATACCAGCCGAAAAGGAACTGCTGTCTTAACGGATGGCAGTTTTTCTTTTTCGGGAAGTATTTAAGAAGTTATTAAGTCGTGAGTATAATCGAAGTGGCTAAGTTGAAAAATTCACAAAAATATGGTACAATACGTCTAAATCAGCGAGATAAATCCGAAGTTGTGGAGGTAAAATATAGATGAATCAAGGTAGAATTATTGTAATCACAGGTGCGCCGGGGACAGGAAAAACTACAACGGCATCTGTTGTTGCAAAAGAATCAGATTTGGAAAAGTCTGTGCATATGCACACAGATGACTTTTATCATTATCATGTAAGAAAGCCAAGCGCAAGGGAGTATGATGATTGCTGCAATGAATTTTGGAATGTAACACCTTATGTTATTAAAGGATTGTGCCGTAAGGAAATTTTATTTGCTATTGATCATTTTAATCAGATTGTTCGCCA
>OGZY01000817.1_pt1 | contig 16094 bp, 10 predicted proteins | sample 1576911 | NCBI WGS metagenome assembly OGZY01 (sample SAMEA3541488, study PRJEB24748) | human gut metagenome | biome: human gut; feature: human-associated habitat; material: faeces | place: China | collected 2012 | reverse complement strand
GGTGGATCTGATGCGGCTTGATAACGCTGTGCCCAACGCAGATACCTGCCGCAGTCTGGAATGGGGCATGATCCGGTGTCTGGATGGTGCGAGAGAACAGGTGCGCCGCACCATGGGGCTGTCGGTCACGGACGCGCAGATCGAGCGCGTATTGAGTGGACTGCCCTGTGCACTGGATGAGAAAGTACGAGAGGTGATTCGGCAGCAGGGTCGCACGTACACGGAACATTTGCTGTCTGCGGCAATGGAGGCCGGGTTTGACCTCAAGGCGATGCCAGTGGTGATGCTGGGCGGCGGAGCCAGCGTGGTGACGCGATGCGTTGAGCGGAGAATTGTTATACCATATACAGCGGTCGAGGGAGGTGGAGGTATATGGAAAATAACAGCATCGGCAATGCGGAGCGCAACGGGAAAGGTGTGAAGTTTGAGCGTATCCGCCGCATCACAGGCTATCTTGTGGGTACGGTGGACCGCTGGAATGACGCCAAAAAAGCGGAGCTAAACGACCGCGTCAAGCACGCATAACAAATCATATACAGGTAGCGCCCGTGGGGAAAGATCCCCACGGGCGCTGTTTTTTCTTTTTAGGAGGGAAGCTGCTGAGGGACATCAAAACAAGAGAACGCCATAACGGAGCAGAGCTGCCCAAAACGCTCCGCCACGCTCCAAAAGAACTGGCCCAAAAAGGTCTGCGGGCCGCCAAAGAAAAAGGGAAAGAACAACTACAGCAGGCGGCACAAAATGGGATGGGCGGTGTAGAGCAGGTATCCCCGGAAGAAACTGCCGGAGATCAGCTGCTGGGCAGGGCAGAAGAATGGGGCGGCACCGTTACTGCGGGCGGCAGGGATATGCTTCGCCGGATACCTGCCCGCGCGAATGCGGGCAGGCGTGCGAACCGGCTGGAGAAGCAGCGGGGCAATGCACCTGGCGGTCAGAACGCCCCGCAGGCGCGCTCTTTCAAGGAAAAAAGCACATGCAAGTTCCACGCACAGCAGGGCGAGGCACATGTCCTCAAGACGGGCAGGCCCGCTGTAAAGGCCGCCCGCCAGCCGGTAAAGACGCCGCCGGCAATCCACGCAGCCAAGCAACAGGCGGCGCACACGGCGAAACAGGCGGCACAGCGGGCAAAGCGGGCGGCGAGAGTTGCACAACAAGCGGTAAAGTCGGCGGGCAGGGCGATAGCCAATACCGCAAGAGCCTGTATCGCGGCAGTCAAAAACCTTGTGGCTGTATTGGCTGCGGGCGGCGGGCTTGCACTGTTTATTGTTCTACTCATCTGTTTGATTGCGCTGGTGGCGGGTTCCGCATTCGGTATCTTCTTTTCGTCCGAACCGACAGGGAAGGGGATGACGATGAAGCAGGGAGTGCAGATGTTGAACGAAGAATACTACCAGAAGCTCAAAGAGATCGAAGCTGAAATTCCGCACGACCAGGTGGAATATATCTCCGAAGATGGTTCAGTGTCCATCCATTGGGAGGATATTCTGGCCGTATTTGCCGCAGACATGGCGGCAGACGAGTATGGCCAGCAAATAGTGGCGCTGGATGATGCCCAGCTGGAGCAGCTGCGGACTGTTCTGGCGGATATGCACCAGGTCAGCCACAGCACACGTACAGTAGAACATGAGGAAGAGATCATCACCACGGATGAGGACGGAAACGAGATTACGGAATGGGTGACCGTATCGGAAACGATACTGGAGATCAAGGTGTCGCACAAAACCACTGCGGAGATGGCTGTGGCATATGGCTTCACCCCGCGCCAGAACGAACAGCTCACGCTGCTGTCCGACCCGCAGTATGATACCCTTTGGATGACGCTGTTGGGCGGTTATGTCAGTGGTGGAGGGCAGATCATCACGCCGGACAGTGATTGGGCAGGCACCGGCATCTTTGCGTGGCCTCTGCCGCGGAGCTTTACGATCACCTCAAATTTTGGATACAGGCAGAACCCATTCACAGGGGAATTGACATACCACAACGGCACAGATATTGCGGCCCCGCAGGGTACACCCATCCTCGCGGCGGCAGACGGCACTGTAACGATTGCCAACGGGACTGATCCGTGGGGCGGCAGCTATGGATATCATGTGAAAATCGACCACGGCGGCGGGATGGAGACGCTATATGCCCACTGCTCGGCCATTGCCGTTACAGTGGGTCAGCAGGTGCGGCAAGGAGAGGTGATCGGCTTTGTGGGCAGCACAGGTAACTCCACGGGCAATCATCTTCACTTTGAAGTGTGGGAAAACAGGCGGAGAACAAATGCAATGGAATATTATACAATGCTGTAAATGAATATTAAAACTTTTGTATTAACTGGTCGACAAAATGTTTTCCATTTTGGTACGGAGAAACAAAACGAGACGTAACAATTAGACTTAAAGATGTTTGACAAGGAAAAACGTGCCACATCATAAAATATATCTTTTGCCAAAATAAAGATTGCTTTTTTGTCCCAAAAGACGAAAGTCTTGCGGAAAAGTCAAAATAATACAGGCCAAGGTAAATTATTTCCATGTCATTTTCGTACAAAAAATGTCGATAATAAATTGATGAAGAAAAATTTGGGGGATATTTTTGAGTTTTATGCAGTGGGGATAGAAAATGATGAAATGGATGATAAAAAAGAACAAAGTCTTTCTTGCAATGATTATATTACTGCTTGCCTTATTATGCATCGGATGGGAGATTTCACTGCCTTACCGAACTCCAGTACTTGTTATCGGCACACAAGAAATATTTTCTGATGAATGGCAGGAATTCCTCCAGCAGCAAAAAAGTGCTGTGACTGTATATTATACGCAAAATTATGGCTGTACTGTTTTTGACGATGCATTTTGGAGTACAGAATACGATGGTCAGACACCGCTGGACTGCGCACGGAATCGGGCACTAGACACATTAATTGATAACTGTGTAGTGCTTCGAGCTGCTCAAGAAAGAGATTTAATTGAGAACATTGATTTACGGACTTTAAAGAAAGAATGGAAAGGGTTCAATAAACAGCGAGAATCATCGGTTTCGATGAATAGCGTCATGTATGGTCCGATTGAGTACTCATTTGAAAATTATTATCGCCACCTCATTAGCAATCTACGCAATTCTTTGGAAGAAAATTTGATTGATGAGGATCCGCTGATAGAGGAAGCAGCACAGGAATTTTATGGAGAGAATCTGAATCAGTTTACGACTTCGGGCAATACACATGTATCTGGACTGCTGGTAGAAGGCAGTCATGCTTCAGCCTATCAGTTAATACAGGAAGCGCAAAGAGCTATTCGAGAGGGGATGAGCTTTGAAAATGCCTGCACCCGATATGCTACATCTGGTGAAGAAGAAAGGTTCCAGTTTACATCGCTGTCCCAAAAAGCAGATATTCATGGATTGAGCACAATTTATGCAGCGTGTTCACAATTAGAGATAGGAGAGATATCAGAAATAATTGAAACGCAACAAGGGTATTATCTGCTGAAAATAACGGAAAAAGACAAGGAACAGGTCATGGCTTATGAGGAGGTGAAAAACCGCATTAGAGACATCTTGGCAACAGAAAAGTTGGAGTTGTATCTTCAAGCATTGCGCACAGAATATTCTGTCCGGATTTGCGAGCCTTTGTGGAACAAAATTCAAATCACGTAAAGGGAGTTGGAGTATTATGAAAAGAACGCTATCTGGTCTGCTTTCGCTACTGATAGTATTGACATTGTTCACACCGTTTTCAATCGTTTTTGCCGAAGAAGATGCAGCTACAAGCGGGATCGTCTATTATGTAGATGCCGAGGATGGAGATGATAACAATCCGGGTACTTCACCAGAACAGGCCTGGAAGAGTTTGACAAAAGTAACGGCTACTACATTCCAACCGGGCGACCAAATTCTGCTCAAGTCGGGAAGTGTTTGGAATGGAGAATGGCTCTGGCCAAAAGGCTCTGGGGTGGAAGGTGCGCCTATTAAAATTGACAAATATGGGGGCGAGGCTCTCCCTGTTATTAATGGAATGGGTGTGGACCGGGGATTCAATTATTCTGGCGCCGTACATCTGCGGAATCAAGAATACTGGGAGATACGAAACCTCGAAATTACCAACGATGATGATTTTGATACAGACATTGTATTGCAGAGACCACAAGGCGATAACTCCTATCCCAATAAGGACAAGACACGAAATGGAATCCTATTGATTGTAGACGGGGACCTGTTGGAAGATGATGCTGACGGTATCATGGATCATATTTATATCGAAAACTGCTATATTCATGATGTAGACGGCCCCAATGATTGGAATGATACATTTACAGGCGGCATTATTTTCAACGTGATTGGAAGTACAATTCGCCCTAATACCTCATTCCGGGATTTGAGGATTGCGAATAATACCATTCGCAAAGTGGATCTTTTGGGCATTACTGGATATGTGGATATGGTGCGCGGAAATTATCAAGCGGCGATTGGGCCGAACAACCTTTGGATGAGGGACATCTATATTGGACACAACTACATGGAAGATATTGGACAAGGTGGGATTGACCTGTGCGATGCGATGAACGCTGTTGTAGAATATAATGTTGTGGATGGCTTTCTGAAAAGATATCCTTCGTTCCGTCCAACAGTGGCGCTCTATCCGTGGAAGTCAGAAAATGCTGTTTTCCAGTTTAATGAAGTATATAATGGCCCCTCCACAAACGCAGATGGAAGTCCATATGATATGGATTCTGCGTTGAAAAATGTAGTGTATCAATTTAACTATTCGCACAATAACCCTTGCGGCTGGATGCTGTATATGGGCAAAAATGATAATGATATCATCCGGTATAATATCAGTGACGACGGTGGTGACTTCATCATTAAATATTTCCTTACTGCCTGCACCACACCGACTTATTTTTTGAACAATGTAATTATCTATGATGGCGCGCGCACAAAATTTATGCATCGGGATCCTTTTAAATCAATGACATACTTTTACAATAATGTGTTTTATAATAAGAGTGAAACAACAACGACAGTTTGGCACGATACCAATCGTTATCTCGGAAATTTAGGACAGGTAGAATTCAGTAACAATTGCTTTTATGAAGCAAGTGGACAACACTCTCCTTATGAACCCAATGACCCCAACAAGATAACAGAAAATCCATTGATGCTCAATCCAGGACAGGCACCTCAGAAAAATTCAGCGGGGATTTTAAGTGGTGCTACCATATGGGATGGCTATAAACTCCAAGCGGATTCACCTTTGATTGACGCTGGAATTTACGTGCCGCAAATGGGCGACCGAGACTTTTACGGCACACCGCTCTATTATGGGGCAGCACCCGATATCGGTGTACATGAATATCAGCAAGGTGAACAAACAACTCCGACTAATTTTGCTATGCAAGCCACAATTACAACTAATAATTCTCATCCGAGTTTTCCAGTGACCAACATTGCGGATGGTATTTATACTCAGAATTCCCGTTGGGCCGCGCAGAATTCCGAATTGCCCATTTGGATTGATTTTAGCTGGAATGAAGATGTTACAATTAATAAGCTGATTTTGACGGAAAATATCGTAAGCGGATGGGCCGGACCGCGTATCGCCTCATTAGAATTACAAATACCTTCTGCAGATGGCGCTTACACAACAGTTCATACTTACAATGGTGAATTAGGCGACCATAAAACTATTGTTTTTGACCCAATCACTACATCGAATTTACGACTCAATATAACTGGACTGACACCAGATAGTACAGAACATGGGCAAGGGGAAACAGACCCTAGCATTGTGGAGGCAGAGTTGTATTATGCGCCGGCTGAGACGCTAGATCCGCCAATTCCTCCAGAACCGGATCCTTCAGAGAACTTTCTTTTGAATGTTCCAGTTACCTCCAGTAGTGTACATCAACGTTTCCCAGCTGAATTAGTTAATGATGGTTTGAACACGGATTCGTCCCGCTGGGCAGCTAAAGATTCGGTTTTGCCCATCTGGCTTGAGTTTGACTTGCAGGGAGAAAAGACATTTAATACACTCGTGCTGGATGAAAACATTGTGGCAGGCTGGGCCACCGAGCGGATCGCCGGCATTGAACTGCAAAAGGCTGAGGGCGACACTTTTACAACGTTTTATTCCTATGAGGGGACGATTGGTACGTCCTGTGAATTAACCTTTGAGGATTGCTCCGCAGAAAAAATTCGTCTTGTGATCACATCGCTCCAGCCTGATACATCTGCTAATAGTCAAGGACAGACCGATCCCAGTTTGCGTGAAGTTGCACTTTACTATAAGCCGGAATCAACAAATTAATCTTTATAGAGACGTCGCAGCGGGTACGTTTTATAATGTGCCCGCTGCGACGTCTTTCCGATACTCACGCGGTGACTTCCCGAAAAATTCTTTAAATTTGCGGGCGAAATAAAAGGCGTCATCAATTCCAACCTCAGATGCTACAGCTCCGATGCTAAGGGACGAATTTTTGGAAGCTAACAACTGGGCCGCTTTTCTCATACGCACTTGGTTGACATAAGCAAAAACGCTTATATTGGTCTCTTGCTTAAACAGGCGGCATAAATAGCTTTTATTCAAATTTGCCTGTTTGGCAATTTCTTCAAGTGTAATCGGTTCCATATAATGAGCATCAATAAATGTAAGTGCGCGGATGATTTCTTGATTATCTGTGACTGAGATGGATGGTGAATTCAAAAGAAATGGTGACAAAATATCGACCATTTTACTTTGTAAGGTTTGAACAGTAAATGCTTCCGTCAATTGAGTTACAAATGATGATATGACATCGTCATTCGGTGCAGTATGCAGGGAAAGCATAAGATGTTCACAACAGCGACAGCAGCAAGAACGAACCCAGTCAGGGTCATAAAAATGTTGCGAGCATAACGAGAAGAACCCCCTTATCTCCGTAAGAAAGGCCTCTACTGATTTGGTGCGAAAAGCTTCAATGATCCCTTTTGAAAAAAAATGATAAAGGGCGTTGCTTTCATTGGAAAAATCAGAGAATTGCTCGACAGGAAACAAGTGCTTTTCTGGAAGATAAAACATATATCGCAGTGCGTTTTGACACTGTTTATAACAGTTGCGCAATGCTTGGATACGACTATCGCACGTTCCAAAAGAAACGTTAGGACACTTTTTAAAATATAACTCTGCACGTCGCAACAGCTGTCGGGTTTTGCTTTGTATGAGTTCTTGTTTATTGACTTTTAAAAACAAAACCAAAAATTGATTTTGGGGTGTCCAAATTATTTCTAAAGGGCCGACTTCGGAAAAGATATCCGGCAGAAGTGATTGTAGTTGGGATAAAAATGGATTTTGTACAGAAGTATCTGGAAAAGGAGCGGAAATGAGCAGGAGCCCCAATTGCTTTTTTGAATCACAATCAGCCATCAACAGGCTTTGAATATCACACGAAATTGGGTGGCTGGTAAATAAAACCCGTTCAATTTCGGAAAGAAAAAGTTTTCGTGTGTTTTGCTCTTGTTTTAGAGCTATTTGAGCGGCTTCCGTACGTTTTTGATTTTGGAAACACAGATTCTGTGAAATTTTCTCCATGTGCTCAAGCAGGTGGGCACGTGTCATATCTGTTTTTAATATATAGTCGGCGGCACCTTCCGTGAGAGCCTCTCGAACGAGTTCGAATTCAGAATAGTTTGAAAGAACTAAAACAGCGCCTTCGAACGCTATGGCCTGTAGCTGGCGGATCAATTCGATGCCATCCATGACAGGCATTTTTAAATCTGTTAGGATGATATCAACGCTATTTGTTTCCAAGAACAGCAATGCCTCTGAACCATTGCTGGCGGTTCCCGCAATAATATAATCAGTACCTTCAAGTAATTTCCGAACGCCGATTTTGATTATAGGCTCATCGTCTACTAACAGAATCTTAAACATTATTCATTCTCCTTCTGGTCTAATAATGGGATGGTAATACGACAAATGGTACCTTTACCAGGCTGACTGCTTATCTGCAGCCTGTCATCTGTGCCATAACAGATATGAAGCCGCTCGACCACATTGTTCACGCCGATCCCAGAGAAACGTTCTTTTCCGCGAGTGCCTGGAAATACTGAGAATCCACAGCCGTTATCACGAATCTCTATAACCATATTCCCATGCCCATCCAACGTACTGCTGACCGTAATCATAATGGATTCCGGCATATTTTCGGTTCCATGTATGATTGCATTTTCCGCAAGAGGCTGTAGTACGAATCGAGGCAAGAGTTGAGACTTTGTTTTTGAATCTATCTCGTAGCAGACATCAAAGGAGTTGCCGTAACGTATTTTTTGAACGGTAAAATAATTTGAAAGATTTTCCAGTTCCTCAGATAGGGGAACAAATTCATCTGTCTTCATAATAGTGCTGCGCAGGAGAGCACTTAGTGAAGAAATCCCCTCGGCGACAACCGGCACATCGTTGATCACAGCTAACCACTGAAAAGAATTGAGTGTGTTAAACAGAAAATGTGGGTTGATTTGGTACTGAAGGGCTTCCAACTCCAATTCCCGCCGCCGAACCTGGTCGGCCTGACGGCGATCCATCAACAACTGAATCTCATCTACCATCTGGTCGATGGTCCTGGACAAAAAGCCCAATTCGTCCTTGTTGGGGTCATTGATGTGTACATTTAAATCTTCATCAGATGTAATATTGCATGCGGCAACGATATTTCGTATAGGGGAAACGATACTGACATAAACGATAAAAGTTAGAATCAGCGAAAGCAGAATAAGAGCAGCCGCTATCCAGAAAAGGGCTGTGTTGATGCTCTCGGCCTCTTTGGTGATGTAGCTGCCCGGGATGTTGGCGACGAGATAACAGCCAAAGTTATTGTTATACATTGCGATTACCACATCGCTTTTTCCGTTTTCATTTATATTGAATGTGTGTTTGCCCAATGCAATATTAGCTTCAAGTTCCCCAAACAGCTCTGTATCGGCAATGTTTTTTCCAAGCAGACTGCGATCCTGCGAAGAAAGTATGCTACCATGCTCGTCCACCAGCATAATATTGGATTCGGGGCCGAATGTAACATCGGCAAAGATTTTTTTCTCAAATAACGCTTCATTGATGTAAACCATAATATAGCCTACGGGCTCCCCACCTAAGGTTGCGCTGTAAAGCTTTCTGCCCAGAACCAGCTTGTCTTGCGACCGATATGTGTGGATAAACTGCAAAGAGTCTTTCGGAGCAGTTTTGTCTATCACAGCTAAAAGCTGCTCGCTTTTTTCATATGGAATTCCATCATATCCGCGGTCGTAAATCGGCGTACCGTCTAAGCTTACGATCCGCAGATTTTTTAAATAAATGGACTGAAATGGAATATTAACGGACAGATCACGGATGGAGAGCACCATATCCCTTGAAATATCCTGCCCGGCCGAAGTTTGCTGCAAACTGTTTTGAACGGCGTCCGCAACCGAAAGCGTCGCGCAGTAATCTTGAAATTTTTCCAGTTCAATCGTCATGTTGGTATTAAGGGAACGAACGGTTTGCAAAGCAGATTCACTGATCTTACTGTTGATGGCCCTCGTATAAACTCGATAAGCATACATGCCGATACAAATCGTAGGAAGCAGAGAGATTAGCAGGAACACCGCAAGCAGACGATACTGTATTTTTATGTGACGAATCAAGGAGCGTGTTTTGTTTCCGCAGTTGCGGCGATTTTTTCTTTTCATCGGTATTTCCCCCTGTCAAATTCAGCAAAACAGCAAAAGAAGGAAGCATTTATTTAGATAAAGTGTAAACTGTCTTTTTTAAAAAGTCAATATTTTACAGGTTGGTCTGAATTTTATGTATGTTTTTAATATTGCACGCGCCTTATAATGAAAATCGAAAAGAGGAATGTACATTTCTTGCTTTACGCATACCAAGAATCCCAAAAAGGAGGTTATCAATTACATGAAAAAGTTAGTGAGCATGGCACTTGCACTTTCCTTATGTCTTGCAATGTTTGCCGGATGCGGCGGGACTCCCTCGTCCAGTTCGACGGTATCCAGCGGGCCTTCTTCCTCGTCGGAAGATACAAGCACCAGTGGGTTTGAAAACAAAGAATTGAATATCGCCATTTTCGAAGGCGGTTATGGACCTGAGTACTGGGAAGAAATCGTCGATCGTTTTGAGGAAACTTACGGTGTAACTGTGAATATGCAGATCAGCCCGACCATTGGCGACATCATCCGCCCGCAGATTGTGGCCGGCAACGTGCCCGATTTTATTTCTATGAATGACAATGACACCACCGGGCTAATTTCGTCTATGATCCGTGAAAATGCGCTGCTTGATATTACAGACGTCTTCGAAGGCCCTGGCCTGGAGGACACTTCCCCTTTGAAAGAGCAGGTGTTGGAAGGTGTCTTGAATACGGCTAAATGCTCGCCTTACAGCGATGGTAAGGTCTACCTGGCGCCGTTCAATGCTTCTCCCATGGGCTTGGTTTACAATAAAACGCTCTTTGAAGAAAATGGCTGGGAGCTTCCGGAAACGTGGGATGAGTTTTTTGCACTTGGCGATAAGGCCAAGGAAAAGGGCATCGCATTGTTTACTTATGCGGGCATCCATCCGGGCTACATGGAATCTTTGCTGTGGCCGGCGATTGCATCCGCAGCCGGCATCGATACTACAACAGATATCAGCAACTACGTCGAAGGCTCGTTCTCCTCTCCGGAAGTCATGGAAGTTCTCGCCAATATCCAGAAAATCGCCGCTGATGGCTATCTGATGGAAGGAACCGTGGCGCTGAACCATACGCAGAGCCAGACGGATATGATGATGAATAAGGCGCTGTTCATCCCGAACGGCAACTGGATGGAGGGCGAAATGAAAGACGCTCCCCGCGCGGACGGTTTCGAATTCGGTCTGACCACCGCCCCGTCGCTGAACGCTGGCGACCAACGTTATGTCATGACCAGCGTTGAGCAGTTCAGCATCCCCGCAGGCGCTAAGAATCCTGAGTTGGCGAAGGAATTCCTCCGCTTCCTGTATACTGAAGAATCCGTGAAGCTGTTCGCTGAAAAGGCTGGCGGTATCTATGCATTAAAGAATGCTACCGAATGGAGCAAGGATTACGTCACCGAAGGTGTCTACAGCATGAACGATGTCTACAATATGGGCGACAGCATGGTGTTTGGCTTTGCGGCGCTCCCCGAAGGCAGCAAAGTTACGCCGCGCGATGAAGTGTTCCAGTCCGTTGCGGATGTGATGAATGGTGCGATGACACCTGAGCAGTGGGCTGAAAAAGTAGAGGCGTCTTTCACAGAAGTTTCCAATATGGCAAAATAACACCTGCCCTAAGTATTGAAAAAGACAAATGCCCCGCCAAGTCGGCTTTCAACGGCCTTGGCGGGGCATTTTAGAAAGAGAGGAGACCTTATGCTGAAGATGACCGGCAAAAAAAAGGCGGGATTACAGCGGATGCCCGTATTATTTATTTGCGTATGCGTACTGCCCACACTGATACTGACACTGCTGTTTACGGTAATTCCTACACTGCGCGCACTTTGGATGTCATTATTCGACTCGACTGCGCTGGGAATGAATTCCACATTTATCGGAATCGAAAACTATCTGTATATGTTCCAGGATGATAAGTTCCTGCAGGCATTGGGCAACACTTTCAAATTGTTGGCTGTTGTGCCCGTCATCACAATCGTTTTTGCGCTTATATTGGCTTTTATGCTTTCGCAGACAAAATTGCGGGAACGGGGACTTTACCGTACCGTGTTCTACTTTCCTAATATTATTTCTTTAACGGTTGTGGGTATCATTTGGTCATTTGTATTCCACCCGAATATGGGCATTGTGAACTCCCTTTTGAAATTTGTTGGGTTGGACGCCCTTGCACGTCCGTGGGTCGGAGATGCAAAGACCGCATTATGGTGTATTGCCGTTACGCTTGTTTGGCAGGCTACCGGCTACTATATGATCATGCATATGGCGGCAATGGACGGTATTTCCAATGAAATTTATGAGGCGGCTACGATTGACGGCGCGTCCAGCTTCCGCAAATTTATCAGCATAACCGTCCCGCTCATGAGCGATATCATTGGCATCACTTTTGTTCTGGCCATGTCTGGTACGATGAATCTCAGCTTTACTCTCTCTAAGGTGATGACGGGAGGCGGCCCGAACGGCGCTTCTAAAGTCTTGCTGCAATATATGTATGAGCAAGGTTTTATGAACGGCAATTTCGGGTATGCGATGGCAATTACAGTATTTTCACTCACGATTTCAGTCATTCTGTCCATGATTTCGCGTCGACTGTCGAACAGGGAGGAGGATAAAAAATGACTAGCAACCAGAAAAGCATCCTGCGTATGAAGATTTTTAAATGGGGCACACGTATACTTCTAATCATTATCGCAATTATCATGCTTTTCCCTCTGATTTGGAATATATATTCCGCATTCAAAACCAACACGGAATTTTTGTCCAATCCCTTTTCCTTGCCCTCTGGCTTAGAGTGGGATAACTTTGCGCGTGCCATTCAGAAATCCGATTTGGGCGCTAATATCGGGAACTCCTTGTTCGTGGTTTTGGAAACATTAGTGATTTTAGTGGTTTGTGCAATTCCTTGTTCGTATTGCCTCGTGCGGTATAAATTTTTCGGTGCCAAGATAATCCTAACCGTATATATGGCGGCAATTTTTATTCAAGCTACCTATATTATGATTCCGCTGTTCCTGCAGATGAATTCCTTTAATTTGCTCAACAACCGTGCTGCAATCGGTGTTTTGTATGCAACGATGCAGTTTCCGTTTGCAATTTTCCTATTGACAGGCTTTATGCGCTCAATCCCGCGTGATTATGAAGAAGCGGCAATGATTGACGGCTGCGGGCCTGTCGGCATACTGCGGCATGTGATTGTACCAATGGCAAAGCCTGGTATCGTGACGGTCTGTATGATCTCTGCGATGAGCGCATGGAACGAATATCCTGTTGCATTGGTCATGCTGACGGATGATACAAAACAGACGCTTCCATTAGGATTGGCAAACCTGTATGAAGTTCAAAAATATGCCACAGACTGGGGCGCGTTGTTCGCAGCGCTGGTACTGGCGCTTGTCCCCACGGTTATTCTTTTCTTGATTGGGCAGAAGTGCCAGGTCCACACCCCCGCCTGCTATCATCTCGATTCCCTTTGTAGAGTTTCCTCCGGCAAGCTGGTCATTGGGATACACCGCAATGGTCACATTTCCATCGGATGCTTCTTCCACCAGCTCCGCAAATTTATCTGCTACTCTGGAGTCAATCTGAATGTCCGTTCCATTCACTGCCATGACCAGTTCGATCTTCTGATAACCATTCCCGGTTTCCCCTGAAGCCCCCACATTCTCAGCACCGCCGCACCCCGTAAGCAGCCCCGTCATAACCGCCCCGGCCAGCAGCAGGCTTAACACCCTAGCTTTCATAAATACCTCCTTTAAGTTCCCCTGCTTCATTACATCCTACGTTGGTTGTTTTTCTCTATGAATACATCCTAACATCCCATGTTTGGAAAGTCAATAGTTTTCGTTAGATTCCATTATATGTACAATATTCGATCCCATTTCCTGTACATTATGCACAAAAGGAGAGCTGAATAAGCCAGCTCTCCTTTGTCCCAGGCTGAACAGGTACTTGTATACCTGGACAGCATATTTTGTGTAGATCTGCTCCATATCCTGCATCTTTCGTCCTCCTTACCCATAAGAGCTTCCGGCATTGATTTCGTTACAGAAATATATAGATTTTTTTTTATGCGGCACAGCGGCAGGATACACAAAATGCGGAAATGTATGATCGGCGCATTTTAGTCTGCATACCTCCGCAGACGTTCTGTTATGCTTTTTTCTGTCATACGCCTGTACATGCAGACTGCAGTCAATATGCAGATAAGGAGCAGACACACGGTGATACCTCCCATCCAAGCCCAGGGATAATAAAATTTAAAATAAAGCAGGTTCTGTTTTATGGCTTTTCCAAGGATCCAGAGAACTGCGGAGCCAAATGTAAGCAGGATCCCGATCACACTCAGACCATAAAATGCCCCTTCCAAAACCACCAGCCTGCCCAGTTGTTTTCTTGTCATTCCCACACTCTCCATAACGGCCAGCTCTTTTTGTCTGGCTGAAAGGCTTGTGTAAAGTGTATTAAAGTAGTTTGCAATTCCCATGACCACCAAAAGGACACTAAGTGCACCCATAACGATCCTGCTTGCCCGGATATAGGAGGAAGCATCCAAAAGAGCATCTGATTTACTGTTCATATAGATATAGTGTGCTTCACTTCTGTTCCTGTTGTCCTGCTGTATGATCTGCGTAAGTTCTTGTTTGATGAGAGGCTCCTTCTGCCTGTCCACATCTATCTGTATGCCGAAAATCTTTTCTTTAAACTCCAGGCTCTTAAAAGCTTTCTCTGTCATGATAAAATAGTTGATGCCGCTTCCGTGGGATGTCATTCTCAGTTTTGGAAAATGTTTTTTTGATATGTCCAGATATCCTGCACAGGTGAGTTCCCCTTTCAGGTATTTGTCATCCACCATCTCCTCAAAAAGTGAAAGGCTGTAAAAGTGCAGAGGCTTCCCAATGGTTTTGTCAGCGTCCTCCTGCAGTTCTTTTGACAGCTCATGTGTGTGCAGGAGCATGGCGCCTGTACCGTTTTCCAGACTGTCCACATCTGCTTTTATGCCATACGCATCCACATACTCCCTCAGTTCTTTTACAAAGGCATCATCTACGATCTGCACAGTAGTAAAAAAATTAACATCCATGGTGCCATATACAGACTTCAAACGGGGCAGAAGGGCTTCGTCCCCGCTATCCTCTGTGCCATTAGTGTCAGAAGGCATATCAAGCATGGCAAAGCAGCCTTTTGTATAGCTTGTATTTTCAGCGGAAATCCCATCCACTGCCAGTATCTTGTCTCTTATCTCTTCTGTAATGACCGGGGTATCATCATCCCAATCATATGCAGAAGAACCGGCATCCCGCACAATATTTACAAAGGTACTGATATCGAAATCCGGACGCTCCTCAATGCTGTTTGTTATGTCTGTCCCCCTGCTGATGACCACTGCTCCCAGAGCGGAAATGCATCCAACGCTCAGGGAAAGCAGGGTAACTGCAAACCGTCTTCTGGAACGGACCACATTCCTCCAGGCCATCTCTGCCACTGACGCGCCATCCCCGCAGCGCCTTCCTCTTCCTCTGCCCTGACGGGTGCTATCCTGGGTGTGCAGAGTGCGCCTCAATCGGCTTCCGGTATGGCTTGCTGCCACAGATGCCGTCTCCTCATAGCGGACAGACTCTATAGGACTGAGCCTCATCACTTTACGGACAGCGATCCCGGCTGCCAGCAGAGTCGTCATACTCACAAACACAACGCTGACTGCCAAAAAACCGGGATAAAAACCGGTCATGCCCCTGGCACTTCCCATCCCATGCAGATATAATTCCCCAAGCGTCCCGGGAAGGACAAACTTCATGACCAGAGAGCCCACCGCTGCCCCTATAAGGCATCCGGCAAGGATCACTTTTCCGGTCTGTCTGAATACGATCTTCCGGATCTGGCTGTTGGTCGTACCGATGGTCTTCAGCAGTCCGTACTGCCGTATGTCATTGCCAAGTGTGATGGAAAGCACATTATAGATCAAAAGAAACGCACCGCCCAGGATCATAACGCTGCAGAGAAACGCAACCAGATAGCTGCCCGCAAAATCCTCCACAACCGTAAAGGCCAGGGAGTTCATTCCAATGAACTGCTGGGCGACAGATTCCGTCTGCACATCCTCATAGAGCTTTTCCTCCATAAATTCTCCGTCTGCAAGAATCCCGTCCTGTTCCATGAGGATATAGCTGGCAGGAAATTTGGGGATCCCCAGGCTTTCAAGATATACCTCGGAAAAATAAGCAATGGGGGCATTCAGCAATGGGTTTACATAATCCTTATAGTAACCGGATAAGACAAAGCTGTCTTCCATGCTCTCCCTGCTGCCGTTTTGAAGAAGTTCTGCATCTAAGGTCATACCCACAGCAGGCTTTTCTATTCCAAGCTGTTCAAGCCCTCTAAGCGGCAGCATTACCTCATTTTTCCCTCTGGGGTAATGTCC
>OGZY01000815.1_pt1 | contig 16181 bp, 10 predicted proteins | sample 1576911 | NCBI WGS metagenome assembly OGZY01 (sample SAMEA3541488, study PRJEB24748) | human gut metagenome | biome: human gut; feature: human-associated habitat; material: faeces | place: China | collected 2012 | reverse complement strand
TATGGATGTCCTGCTGAAGAGGGTGGATCAGGAAAAACATGGATGATGAAAAACGGTGCTTTTGAAGGTGTAGACTTAGCTCTTACATGGCATCCTTTCCCATATAATGGAGTTTTCTCTCTAGCTACATTAGCAAATTATCAAGCTTATTTCAGATTCGAGGGAAGAGGTTCTCATGCTGCTGCCAGTCCACAACTTGGAAGAAGTGCTCTTGATGCTGTGGAACTGATGAATGTAGGAGCCAATTATCTTAGAGAACATGTGATACAGGAAGCTAGATTTCACTATGCTGTAACTAATACTGGAGGAATATCTCCAAATGTTGTACAACCTGATGCTGAAGTTCTATATCTGGTAAGAGCTCCAAAATTAAATCAGGTAGAAGAAATATTCCATAGAATATGCAATATAGCAAGAGGGGCTGCTCTTATGACAGAAACTAAAGTTAAAATGGTTTTTGACAGAGGAACTAATGAATACAAAGGAAATAAAGAAATAGAAAAAGTAATGTTTAAGAATTTGAAAAAATTTGAAAATATAGAATATACAGAAGAGGAACTTGCTTATGCTAAAAAATTCAAAGATACTCTTACTGAAAAAGAAATAACTTCTGAATTTGGCTGGATAGAGAAAGCCAGTGGAAAAGAATGGAAACAAATTAAAGATATGATGCTTAATGACTATGTTTTCAGAGGAAATATTCCGTATGATGAAAACTTTAATTATCTTCTGTCTGGTTCTACAGATGTAGGAGATGTAAGTAAAAAAATGCCTACTGGACAAATCTTTACAGCTTGTTATGCTCTTGGGACTCCTTCTCACTCATGGCAGATGGTAGCTCAAGGGAAAAATGGCATTGCAATGAAAGGTATGAAATATGCAGGTCAGGTATTGGGACAGACTGCTATTGATATCTTTGAAGATCCTGCTCTTTATGAGAAAATTAAAAAAGAGTTTGATGAAAATTATGAGGAATATGTTTCACCTTTAAAGTATGATAAAGTGCCAATAGAACTATAAAATTAAAAAAGGGGGGTTATAATGCAGCAGATATTTTATGTATTATGTTATTTAAGTTTTCTTCTTATCCTAGGAGTTTTTATTAAGTCAAAAATAAAAGTATTTCAGGATCTTTTTATCCCAGCTTCTGTTATAGGAGGGTTTATTGGATTGATATTAGGTCCTGAGGTTTTAGGAAGAGTATTTTCTTTTTCTCTTCCAGCTGTATGGTTGAAAGAGATGGCTCTACTTCCAGGAATATTAATTGTTCCTGTAGTTGCTGCTGTTCCTCTAGGTCTGGAATTTAAAGGGAGTAATGGAAAGGGTGTTGTAAGAGATGTTGGAATAATGGGTGGAATACTCTTCCTTGTAATCTTCTTACAGGAAATAATTGGATATTTTGTAAATTTTGTAAGTACAAGATTTTTCAATATTGATCTTTATAAATCTTTTGGTGTTGAGTTAAATGCTGGATTCTCTGGAGGACATGGAACAGCTGGTATGATAGGAAGAACTCTTCATGAAATGAATATGGACTACTGGGCACTAGCTCAAGGAATTGCCACTACTACTGCAACTTTTGGTCTTATTGGTGGAATTCTTTTAGGAATATTCTTAATCAATAGAGCATGTCGTAAAGGTGAAACTTCTCTTTTGAAAAAGCCTTCTGACATACCTATGGAATTAAAAAGAGGTTATTATACAGATGTAACTAAACAAGCAAGTATTGGAAGAGAAACTATGCTTTCATCATCTATTGACGTTCTTGCTTTTCACATAGCAATAATATTTTCAGTATGTGGTGTTTCATATATCATCCTTGCTCTTATTAAAAAATATAAGGTTCCTGTACTTTCATCATTCTCTGTATGGGCCTTTGCAATGGTAATAATGATATTTGTCTGGAAAGCAATTAAAAGCCTTGGATTAGAATGGTGTGTTGATACTAAAGTTAAAGGTAAAATAACAAGTATGCTTACTGAATTTGCAGTAGTAAGTGCTGTTGCTACTCTTCCTTTAAAAGCAGTATTCTCATACTTTGTTCCAATAATGGCAATGATGATACTTGGATTTATAGCTACTTGGTGGTGTATCAAATACTTCTCATATAGATATTACAAAGGAAATTATGCATTTGAAAGAGCAGTTGCAATGCTTGGAACTTGTCTTGGAGTATTTCTTACTGGTCTTCTGTTATTAAGGATATGTGATCCTGAATTTTCTACACCTGTATTGGGAGATTATTCACTAGGATTCTCTCTTACAGCACTTATGGGACCTATCCTTATGGTATCATGTATTTCTTTGAGTATAGCTTATGGTCCTCTTGTTCCAGTATTTTTAAATCTTGGACTTATGGTAATATTCCTTGGAATCATAATCTTGCTGGATAAAAAAGGAAGAACTGCATGATCAAAATAGCAGTAATCTCTCCTGAAAACTCTCTTCCTTTTATAAAGAAAGGAATAAGAGAGACAGATAAATATTGTGTAGAATATTTTATCTATGAAAAATTGGAAGAGACTCTGGATATCTATAAAAAAAATTTTCATAAGTTTGATGTTTTTCTTACAAGTGGAGAATTAGGAAAAAAATTTCTCGAAGGAAAATTAAAAAAAATTATTAAACCTATTTATTATTTAGAGATAAAAAGAGAAGAGCTTTATGAAACATTTTTTAAGGTTCTGAAAAATAATCCCAATCTAGATTTTTCAAAAGTATATATTGACTTCATAAATAAAGAGAACAAAGATTTTTATTTTAAAAATATCTTTGATGGAGAGGAACCTCTTATTGCTGACTTTATTATTGAAGATCCAAAAATTTATGAAAAAATACTTCATAATCATTTTGTTCTTCATGAAAAAAATAGAATACAGCTCTCTATTACAAGGTTCAGCAACCTTACAGAAAAACTTGAAAAGAAAGATATTCCATTTATATTCCTGTTTCCTTCTGAGGATAATATAAAAGATACTATCGAATATATGATTTCAGAAATAAAAATAGCAGGGTTGGATGATAAAAAAATAGTAGTAGGAAAAATTAAACATTTTGATACTGACAAAAACTATAAATCTATATTAGAAAAACATATTAAAAATTCAATAATTTATGAACTTGGAAATGAAATCGAGATAATAATGATTAAAGGAGATTTCACTGATTTTACAGAAAACTTATCTGGAAAAGTTTTTTCTGCAATAGGCACGATAACAGTAGGCTGGGGTTGTGGGGACAACATCTCAGAAGCTAGACTCAATGCAGAAAAAGCTTATGAAAAAAGTGAAGCATATGGGGAAGAAGTCAGTTATTTTCTCGAAAAAGGAAAATTTACAGCTTTAAAAGGACTCAGAAAAAAAGATGTGAGAGACTTTGGTATCTATGAAAAACTAAGAAAACTCAATATCTCAAAAACTCTTTTTGAAACTCTGCTGAAAATCTATGAAAAAAACATCTGGATAACAGCTGAAGAGTTATCTGGATATATAGGTCTCAGTAGGAGAACTGCCAGCAGAATATTAATAAAGCTGGAAGAAAATTGTCTTGCTGATATGACTTTAGAAGAGGGAGTCATTGGAAGACCTGCTAAAAAATATAAACTAAACTTCTAATTAAGTTAAGATGTAGATGGTTAAAAAGCCATCTACATTTTTTATTTATGGATAATTTATTATATGCTATAATATTTCATATAAATATAATACTTGCATTATAATTTTAAGGGGAATTGTGGACATTAATAAATTACATCTTGAATTAAACAAAAAATTAGAAAGTAAAAATGATTTTTTTGATTTTGCTAAAAATTTGATACTTGAAGATAATCACACTTCTCTATTAGATGCAATTCAATGTAAATTTTTTAAACAGCTTGAAACTCTTTATGGTAAAGAATTTATTAAAATATTAAATCAAATATGGGCTGATACCCTAAATTTCACCTATGAAACTGATCCTCTAAAAACTTCTTTTAGAGATAAAAATAATTTTGAACTTTATTTTCCCATTGCAATAAATAAATTATGGAATTTATTAAAACTATGGAGTGACGATTTTAATATTCTCAATCTTGCTAAATCAAAAAATATTCCAGATAATTGCACTATTGAAGATATACTTGCTTATGGAATCAATAATAGAACTGAAAAACTTTTACCTTTTTTATCAGCACATATAGAAAAAAACAATTCCTATATTAATCCTGATATAATTAGAGGAATAATAAAAAGTTCCCTTAATTCTCTTCATTTAAAATTATTTGAGCTTCTCCTTAATGAAAATACTGATGTTGAATTAAAAAAATCTATTCTTTCTAATGCTGATTGTGGGCATATTGAAGCATTTAAAACTCTCATCAGCTTTATTTTAGATAAGGAGCTCTACTATTCTAATGAAGTTGTAGATTCAATCTATGGCTGGACTGGAATTAAATTAATATTTTTATACACTGATGAAATAAAGTTATTTTTTACTATAATAAATGATGTGCTTATTGATAAAAATAAAAAAACTGTAATATATTCTCAGGGGAATGAATCTGAATATATTTTTTTCTCTCTTTGGGCTGATGGATTAAGAAATCTTTCTGCAATGAAAGAGAAACTTTTGCTTTTAAATACTGGAAAAAATAATATAGAAATTCTGAATGCTCTCCATTACCTCTATTTAATTGGTACTGAAGAAGAAAAAATAGAAGCTACTCTGTTTAGAATGAAAAAAAAAATAAATCCTCTATATGCTTATTATGTTATTCAAAATTATGTAACCTCTGTTACTTATCCTAATTCAGCAAAAGGATTTAAATATTCAATAGAAGAGCAAAAAAAGATGACAACTATTTCTGCAAACTCATTTTTAAAAGATGCTAATACTTTGGAGAAACATTTTGAAGTATTTTATAATTTAGCAGTAGATATGAACCAATATTTATATTCTTATGAAAAACCTTTTTGTTGGTCTGAATATATAAAAGATCCTAAAGAAATATTTTTTAAGCTTTTCGATATTGTTGTTTATGACAATTTTTCAGAAGAAAAAATTGATAAACTTTGTGATATCGTATTATATTCAGTTGATGAAGTAATTCTTTTCTTTCTTATTAATTTTGTAAAAGGAGGAAGAACAGAAAGGCAAAAAAAATTCGTTCTTTTTCTTTTAAAGGAGGGATCTTCTCTTTTAAAAGAAAGAGCAGTCCTTGCCATAAAAAGATCTAAAAAGATTCTTGCTCCTGAAGAAAAAACAGCTGTTATAAATCTTTTTAATTCTTCTATAAAAACTTCCCACAGACTATTAATAATTACACATATTTTAGGCTTTGAAAAAGATTCAATGTTGGAAATTGTAAGTGAAATTGCCCTTGCAAAAAATAATCCTTTAAAAAAAGAAGCAACAGAAATATTTTTAAAACGTCTTAGGAATGATGCTAGCTTCCCTTTCTTTTTTCAAGAATATAAGCAAAAAAAAGAAGATGCCTCTATGAGAAAGAAAAAAAAGGAAGCAATTTCACTAGAAGAAGAAACTGAAGAAGCCAGTGAAAAAGAAAAAATATATTTGCGAAAAACAATTAAAAGAAGTGGATTTGGAATATATAATTCTGAAAATCCTCCCTTTTTATTTGATCCAGAAAATACTGTTACTTCTGAAATTTCTTCTATTAAAGACTTTTTTAATTTAAATATAAAAGATTTTGAATTTGATCTAAATAGATTTACATCTTATCATTTTCTTAAAGATCTTTCATTAAGTAATTTACTTGAAATAAATTTTGCTCTGACTTTTGAAAAGTTTTTTGATTTAGAAAATAAAGTAAATAACAGAACTCATTCTACTTTTTCACTTTCTATATCAAACAGTTTCAACATAGAAAAAATGAAAAAAATTTCTATTCTTGCTAGAAAAGGAAATAATACTCCTCAAAAAATATTAGAAAAAATACAAAAGAAATATTATGTTAAATTTAATGCAAAAGAAGTATTTAATGTAAAAATGGATCTCATAAACTGTTTTTTTAAAACACTGTCTGATAGAGAATGTTTAAACATTAAAATAATTAATTTTATGAAAGCTTTGTTCTCCCTTATATCTGATAAAGAACTAGGAAGTACTAATATGTTTAGAACTTTTTTCTCTACTTATTATGTTTTCTACTATAAAAGTAATTTTTATGAATTTAATAAATTAAATATACTGCATTATATCAAAGCTTTTAATATGGGTCTTATTTCATCAGATGAAGTTTATAAAGAGCTTCTTGAAAGAGAAAATTGCTTTAAGCATCTTTCAGACTTTTTAAATTTATCTTATGATGAAAAGAAAAAATATCCTTTTGATTCTAAAGCAGAATCAAAAATAGTTTCAGCCATAGTAAGACTTGAAAGAAACAGAAAAAGTCATTTCAAAAAAAGTGAGCTGACTCATTTAGTTCCTGCTTTAAAAAAAGTAGAAGGAGTATCTCTTCTTTTTTCTATATTAGAAACTATGGAATATAATAAAATCGAAATAGTAGCTGATTTTTCATTAAAATTTCTGACAAAAAAAGAAACTTTAAATTATCTTCTTTCAATTTCTCAACCTGCTAGAAATGACACAGTAGCAGACATAAAAGAATTAACTTTTTTACTGGATAATCCTTATTCATTGAAAAAAGCTTTGTTATTTACAGCAGTTCATATTTTAAAGTGGAGAAAAATATTATCTCTCTACCTAAATTATAAATATTTAGATGAAGTATACTGGTTCTTTAAAGCTCATTTAAACTATGAAAAAAACTTTAAAAACAGAATGATCCTCCTTAAATATACTTCAATAAAACCTGAAGAATTTGAAAAAGGAAGGTTTGATATTAAATGGTTTAGAAAGCTCCATGATTCAGTTGGAGAATTAGAGTTTGAACAAATTTATGGTTCTTTTAAAACCAATCTTATAAAATCTGAAATTTCTGAAAAATTCACAGCATCTTTATCTGGTATTTTTAATTTTAAAGATATCGATTCTTTAGAAAAAGAGATAGAGAACAAGAATAAGAAAGCCATGCTTTGTTATTCTCTTCTCCCTTATGGAAAACTTTTAGATAAATCAATTGAAGACATTTATGATACTATTAGATATCGAGCTAGAACAGATGACTCAATAACAAAAAACCAGTTAGAAATAACTAATGTTGCATTAAATAACTTTTTGGATAATATTGGATTTTCTTCAAGAGTATTCTTAGAGTTGAGTCTGGATAAAGAGCACCAGCCTTTATTAAGAAATTTTCTAAAAAATGATCATATAACAGCTGCATATATTGATTTTATTCCACCAGATAAGTTTGTCTTAAAAAAATATGATACAGAAAAACCAAACAGTTATCAAAGAGAAAAATATATAATGAAAGCTTATGAGGCTGTAAGAAATTATAATATTCTAATAAAAGATTTAATAGAACATCTTAAATTTTGTATGAATACAAGAAGTAAAATGCTACATACTGAGATATCTCTTGCCAGTAAAAATCCTTTAACTTCTTTAATTATAAAAAATATTATATTCGATATTGATGGGGAACATTTTGGATTTCCCAAAGGAGATTTTTTTATTACATTGGAAGGTAAATCAATTTCAGTTGGAAAATCAAATAAAATAAAAATAGCTCATCCATTGGAAATGTCTGCTGATACTATAAAAAAATTCAGAAATTATTTTAAAAAGAATAATATTATTCAGGAATTTAAACAGCTTGAAATGGAAACTTATCTACTAAAAAATAAAGAATCTTATAAAAAGGAAATAATTCATTTTCTTGACAAATATCTTTGCTATAATATTTTATATGAACTTCTTATTGATCACAGATGGGAAAAAATTGATGAAAATGTTTTTCTTAAAGCATATCTTCAAGATAATCTGGCTGTTAAATTAGAAATTCAATATGAAAATACTGCTGCTTCTAATAGTAAAAAAACAGTTTCTATTGATTCAGTAACTTTTTTTGATATCCAAAACAACATCACTGAATCATTTTCAAAAATACCTATTAGAATTTTATCAGACATTTTATATGATTTAAATCATATTTTCAGTCACGCTGATAATCAAAATTAAAATAACATGGAGATAAGATATGACAAAAAAAATATTAATAGTAGAAGATGAAAAAAATTTGATAAAAGTAATAGAAGATACTCTATTAGAAGAGTCTTTTCTTACTTATAAGGCATTGGATGGAGAAACTGCTCTGGAAATGTTTTATGAACATAATCCTGATCTTATACTTCTTGATATAAACCTTCCAAAAATGAATGGATGGGAAGTATGTCAAAATATAAGGAAAGAATCTAATATTCCTATAATAATGATGACTGCCAGAGATTCAGAAATTGATGAATTAAAAGGATTAAGTATTGGAGCTGATGATTATATAACAAAGCCTTTCAGTTTGAAGGTTTTAAATATAAAAATCAAAAAAATGCTTAAAATAGATGAAAATAGTTCCTATAAATTTAATAATCTCTCTTTTGATTTCAGAAGCGGAGAACTTATAGTAAACAGTGAAAGTATTGAACTCACAAGAAGAGAGATTCAATTTTTAGAATACCTTATAAAAAATAAGGGGATAATCTTCTCAAGGGATGTACTTTTAAATGAAGTATGGGGTTTTGACTTTGAAGGTGACGACAGAGTTGTGGACACTTTGGTAAAAAGGCTTAGAAAGAAGCTTGGTGACTATAGTGATATGATAAAAACTGTAAGAGGAATGGGGTACATATTTGATGAAAATAAAAATTAATTTTTTCCAGAAAATTTTTATCTTTTCAGTCTTTATAGTTATCTTTACTGTTTTAACTGGATATATCCTCAATATATTTTTTCTTGATGATTTCTATGTATATAGAAAAAAAGAAAAAATGATGGAAGCTGTTGAGATTTCCAAATCACTTCTAACTAATGAGGAAGTTTTTAAAGAATATGTAGAAGACCTAAGGGACAAAGAAGGAATAGATATAAGCGTATTTAAAAAAAATGGCATGCATAAAATGAGAGGAAGAAGAGAGAATATGCACAACAATGATGCTCCTCCTACAGGTTTCAGCGTTACAAGTATTTCAAAAACAAATATAAAACTCCTCATATATAATGAAGTACTCCCTGATGGACGTATTCTTGCTTTAAGAACCTCTCTATCTGTTATGAGTGCACATAAACATGAAATGTATGTATTTAATTTTATTACAACTGTAACATCGGTACTTTTAAGTATGCTAATAGGAAGAGTTTTCTCTAAACAGATAACTAAAAATATAAAAAAACTAAATAGAGTAGCAGGTAAAATATCTATACTGGATTTCTCTGAAAAAGCTGATGTTGATAGTGGAGATGAAATAGAAGAGCTAAGTCAGAGTATTGATAAAATGTCTGCTAATCTCTTTCTTTCTATTGAGAATCTAAAAGCTTTTGCTTCAAATGCTTCTCATGAGTTGAGAACCCCTATTACAGTTATAAGTACTTATGCTCAGGCTCTTATTAACGGAATAATTAAAACTGATCAGGAGAAATCTCAATATTATAAAGCAATAGCAAAAGAAAGTATGGATATGAATGAATTAGTTGGAAATCTTCTTACTATTTCAAGACTTTCTTCTCCTGGAATAAAACTAGAAATGAACGAAACTAATATTTTAAATATTTTAAAACAAAGTATAGAAAAATACGAAATGCTGGAACTTGAAAAAGATATTGAATGGGATATAAAACTCAAAGAACAGAAAATCTTCTGTGATATAAAAATATTTAAAATAGCTTTGGATAATATTGTTCAAAATGCTTTAAAATATTCTAAAGAAAATGATATTATCTCAATCTATGAAACTGATGGAAAAATCTGCATTGAAAATAGTGTTGATGGAGAAGGAACTGGAGAAATATCTAAATTATGGGAACCTTTTTCTCGTGGAAATAATGCAAATGAGTTAAGCATTGACGGAAATGGACTGGGACTTTCAATAGTAAAAAAAATTATGGAATTAAATAAAATTAATTGCGGCATCGATTTAAAGGATAAAAAATTTACTTTTTGGTTTGACATACTGAGGTCATAATCACATGATATTATTTTGTTACATAAGAAAGAACAAAATATATGGAGGGTGATAATTATGAAAAAATTCACAATAATAGGAATTATGATATTTGCTTTAGGAGCTACAGCATTTGCTAGAGGACACCAAAATTGGAATGGGGATATGGGTAGAGGATACCATCATTCAGGATCTTCATACTGTGGTTCAGGAGCAAATCAGAATGGATTTAAAAGAAGTCCTGAAATGGAAAGATCAAGACTTGTTATGGATGAAAAAAGATTAGAAATCAGAAAAGAGCTTATCAAAGATAAACCAGATTGGAATAAAGTTGAAAAGCTAAATACTGAAATTGCTAATGAACAAGGAAGAATGAGAACATCTGCTATGAGAACAAGAGTTGAATATAATCAAAATCTTGTAAATAAACCACAACAATAAAATAAAAATAATAACTTCCAACCATTAAAAATATCAAGAGGCTGACTTTCGGGTCGCCTCTTTTTCATTTTTTTAATTAAATGTTCTCTTTACTTTCACTGTCATAATAGGTTAAAATATAGGCATAATACTTGAAAAAATCAAATCAGATATGGGACAGGGGGAAACAAAAAATGAAATTAGTTGTATCAGATCTAGACGGAACTCTTTTGAATACGCAAAGTCAGATCACAGATTATACAAAAGCAGCTGTAAAAAAACTTGTTAGTAATGGTGTTGAGTTTGCTATAGCTACTGGAAGAGGAAGAGCCTCTGCTGTAAAATTGAAAAAAGATATAGGGTTGGACATATACCTTATTTGTAATAATGGAGCTAATATATATGACAAAGAAGAAAAAAGCATATTTGAAAAAATTATTGATAAAAAAACATCCCATGAAATTATAAGACTTTTAAGAGAAAGAAAAGTAGCATATAATGGATTTATTGATGATGATTTTTATAGAGATGAATATGATAAAAATGATTACAGCAGAAGACTTGATTTTGTAGAGCACGTTCTTGGAGATATTGAAGAATGCCCTGCTCTTCATAAAATAATAATAGTAGAAGATGCTGATATTATTCTCAAAATAAATAAAGAGCTGAGAGAAAAATTTTCTGATGTAGTAGAAATAACTATTTCCGATCCTGAATGTATTGATATAGTTCCTAAGGAATGCAGTAAAGGAAATGCACTTAAAGTTATAGCCCAACAGCTTGGAATAGAAATGAATAAAATTATGGCTTTTGGTGATGGAGAAAATGACCTCGACATGCTTAGAAAAGTAGGACATCCAGTAGTTATGGAAAATGCTCAGGAAATAGTGAAAAAAGAAATAAATAATACTGCACCTAAAAATATTGAAAATGGTGTAGCCCTATATTTAGAAAAATTTTTTAAACTTTAAACTAAAACATCAGGGGGGAATAAAATGCTGGGAAATATTGTAAACACAGCTGCTGTAATCCTTGGAAGCCTGCTTGGTATGTGGCTGAAAAAAGGGATTCCTGACAGAATAAAAGATATAATAATGACTTCTATGGGTCTTTCTATTTTAGCTTTAGGAGTTAAAGATGGAATAAATTTTGACAATGGTATGCTCATAATACTTTTTATGGTCATAGGTGGAATTATTGGAGAACTTTTGAGAATAGATGAAAGGCTTACTATGCTGGGAGTTTATCTAGAAAAAAGATTTTCTAAAAATGATGGAAATGATATAGTCAAAGGTTTTGTTACTACAAGTATCATGTTTAATGTAGGAGCAATGGCTATTGTTGGTTCTATTAAAAGCGGACTTTCTGGCAACAATGAAATCCTCTTTATAAAAGCACTTCTGGATGGAGTTGCTTCTCTCATTTTTTCATCAAAATATGGAATAGGAGTTTTATTTTCAGCAGCTACAGTATTTATATATCAAGGATCTATATTCCTTTTTGCCTTCTTCATTAAAAGTGGATTAGATGATATTGTTATCAATCAGATATCTGTTGTTGGTGGTCTTATGATGATAGGATTAGGGATAAATCTTTTATTCAACAAAAATATAAAAATAGGAAATCTTATGCCAGCATTATTCATTCCTATTATATATAAAGTTATTGTATCATTTTTTTAGTACTACAATAAAAAAATATTGACACATGAAAAAAAAAGTAGTAATATTAGTAAAATAAATAAAAATTCGATTAAAAAGGAGAGTTTTATGGTAAGCAACACTTTGAAAACAGTCATATACATTCATATATTACTCATATCATAATTTAAAGGGTTGATCTTATACATAAATTTCTTATGTTAGTCAAGCCTGTTTTAAGTATACAAAATACAAGGCTTGGGATTAAAAAGGGGTTAAAAGCTTAGGCCTATTCTATATTTATAGACCTAAGCTTTTTTTATTAAAATTTTTAAGGGGGAGAACATGAAAAAAGTATTTTTTATCTTTCTTGTTATGTTGGGACTCGTAGGATGTTCTGACAAAGAAGAAAAAACAGTAGGAACTGAAAAAACAAAAAAGGAGCAAGTCTTAAGAGTTGGTCTGAATGGAAAACCAAAAGGGGTTGACCCTCATATGTATTCAGAGGTAATTGGGGGAATAATGTCTCAACAGATTTTTAACAGTCTGGTAGAGATAGATGAAAATGGAAACATAATTCCTGAGTTGGCAGAAAGCTGGGAATTTAAAGATCCTACTACACTTGTATTTAACTTGCAAAAAGGAGTTAAATTCCATAATGGTGATGAACTGAAAGCTTCAGATGTGGTATTCAGTGTCAACAGAATGAAAAATAAACCAGCAAGTATGGTTATGGTTGATCCAATTTCTGGAGTGGAAGCACTTGATGACTACACTGTAAAAATTACTCTGTCAAAACCTTTCTCATCAATATTGTATAATCTTGCTCATCCAAGAACTTCTATATTGAATGAAAGAAGTGTAAAAGAACAAAATGATGATCTTTCTATAGCTGGTGTAGGAACTGGACCTTTCAAGCTTATTGAATGGGGAACTGGTGAACAAATCACTTTAGAATCTTTCAAAGATCATTTCCAAGGAGCACCTAAATTTGACAAACTTGTAGTTAAAACTATAACTGAAAACACTTCAAGAGCTATGGCACTAGAAGCAAAAGATGTGGACATTGCCTATACAGTTGCACCTATTGACTTAGAAAATCTTAAAAATAATCCAGATCTTGTAATTATAAGCAAACCAGTAGTTCTTACTGAAGCAATTACATTTAACTTTGATAAAGAAAAATTCCATAACAAAGCTCTTAGAGAAGCTATCGCTATGGCTATAGATAAAAAAGGTATCATAGATGCTATCTACAATGGACTTGCTATTGAAGCAAACTCACCAGTCAGCAATGTGGCTTTTGGATATTCGGATAAAGTAACTGGACTTCCTAGAGATATGGAAAAAGCTAAGAAAATAGTTGAAGAAAATGGTTTAACTGGAACTAAATTAAAAGTAATAACTAATGATAATCCATCAAGAGTGCAGGTAGCACAAATTATTCAATCTAATCTTAAAGAAATAGGTTTAGAACTTGAAATAGAAGTTGTAGCATGGGCTACTTATCTTCAAGATCTTGCTAATGCAAACTTTGAAATGAAGCTTGGAGGATGGAGCGGAGGAACTGGAGATTCTGATAATATCCTTTTCCCACTATATCACAGCAGTTCAGCTGGAGCAGCTGGAAACCATGGAAGATATAAAAATCCTGAACTTGATAAATATATAGAAGCTGGAAGAGCAACTTCTGATCCAGCAGAAAGAAAACGTAATTATGAAATAGCTCAGCAAATGATTCAAGATGATATCGCTTGTGTACCACTTTATTATTCAATGGATAATATGGTTATGAGAAAAAATATTAAAAACTTTAAATTCAGATCTACATACTTCCATGTCATAAAAGACATTGAATTTTAATCTACTACATAATTAAGGGGGAAAATTTATGACGAACGCAGGTTACATGTTTTTATTTTTATTTTTAACGGTACTATTCTTTGCAATTGGTGACTTTTTAGGAGTTTTTACAAAAGCTAAACTTTCATCAGTTTTTGTTGCAATGTTTTTATTCCTTGTTGGATTCATGACTAAAGTAATTCCAGCTGATATGATTCAAAAAGCAGGATTATCTCAATCAGCTGCTTGGAGTGCACCTTTGCTTATTTTCCATATGGGAACTATGATTAATATAAAGGAACTTATTGATGAGTGGAGAACTGTGGTTATGGCTATTATTTCTATGATAGTAGGAATTATAGCTGTCTTTGCTGTCATTCCTCTAGTAGGAAAAGAAGCAGCTGTTGTTTCTATCCCTATCATTAATGGTGGAATAATCGCCACTCAAATAATGACTGGTGCTGCTATGGAAAAAGGATTCCAAACTGTTGCTGCACTAGGGACTCTTGTATATGCTATTCAAAAATTCGTTGGAACTCCTCCAGCTTCATACTTTGGTATGAGAGAGGGAAGAAAAGTTCTTGAGCAGTTCAGAGCTGGAAAGATTCAAGCTGCTGCTGAGGATAATAAAAAAGCTCCTGTTAAAGAAGCTAGAATAACTTTTGCTAAGAAAAATGAAAAATATTTTACTTCTTTTACTTGTATGGCTATTGCTGCTGGTGCTGCTTTCATTTCAAGAATGGTTCAGGAAAAAACTGGACTTAATGCAAGTATCACTGCACTTTTATTAGGAACTGTACTTTCATACAGTGGAGCTGTTCCTAATGCTATCCTTGATAAAGCAAAAGTTTCTGGATTCCTTTCATTTGCAGTTTTTGCAAGTTTGATTCCATCTCTTGCTAAAATATCTTTTGGAGACCTTACTACTTTAGGGTTCCAATTATTAATAATCTTTGCTGCATTTGTAGTGGGAACATATATCTTAATTTACTTACTTCCTACATGGAAAATAGTTGGATCAAGAGATCTTGCAATGGGTATCGCAATGGCACAGCTTCTTGGATTCCCAGCAACTTACCTTATTGCTAATGAAATAGCTACTGCTCTTACAGATGATGAAGAGGAAAAAAATGCTATACTTAAAAGAATAATTCCGGCATATGTTGTTGCAGGACTTGCTTCAGTAACTACTATTTCTATCATTATTGCAGGAATATTTGTTGAATTTCTTTAATAGAAACATATCTTAATATAAATTTTGAAACTAATCTTTTAGGAGGCATAAGATGTTAAAATTTGATTCTACTATATATCCATATCCATCAAGAAGAAATGTGATGTATGCTAAAAATGGTATGGTGGCAACTGGATCTCCACTTGCTGCACAAGCTGGACTTGAAATATTGAAAAAAGGTGGAAATGCAATCGACGCTGCTATTGCCACTGCTGCTGCTCTTACTGTTGTAGAGCCTACAGGTAATGGTATAGGAGGAGACGGTTTTGCTATCCTCAGTGTAAATAATAAAATGTATGGACTTAATGCAAGTGGTCCTTCACCAAAACTTATCGAAGCCCAAGACCTTTTAAATAAAGGATTAAAAGAAATGCCTAAATATGGATTTATCCCTGTAAATGTACCGGGAATACCTAAAGCATGGGCAGAACTAAGTAAAAAATTTGGTAAACTTCCTTTGAGCGAAGTTGTAGCTCCAGCTGTAAAATTAGCAAGAGAAGGGTATGCTGTACCTGTAAATGTTGCTAAGCTTTGGAAAAAAGCTGCTGTGAATTTTGGAAAAGAAGAAGGAGAAGAATTCAAATATTGGTTTGATACTTTTACCCAAGATGGAAAATGTCCTGAGATAGGAGATGTAGTAAGACTTCCTGATCATGCAGATACTCTTGAAATGATAGGAGATACTTATGCAGATGCTTTCTACAAGGGAGAACTTGCTGATAAAATAGATGCATTTTCTAAAAAATATAATGGATATCTTAGAAAAGATGACTTAGAAGGATTTGAAGCAGAATGGGTAGAGCCTATTTCTGTAAAATATCATGGATATGATGTATATGAACTTCCACCTAACGGACATGGAATAAGTGCTCTTATGGCTCTTAATATTCTTGATAGATTCCAGTTTGAAGCTAGAGAGACAGTAAGATCATATCATACAATGATAGAAGCTATGAAGCTTGCCTTTGTAGATGTTCAAAAATA
>OGZY01000812.1_pt1 | contig 16357 bp, 14 predicted proteins | sample 1576911 | NCBI WGS metagenome assembly OGZY01 (sample SAMEA3541488, study PRJEB24748) | human gut metagenome | biome: human gut; feature: human-associated habitat; material: faeces | place: China | collected 2012 | reverse complement strand
CCCTTTCCATTATACAGATTGTTTTTCTGTCCGGCAAATCGGGTATGGGGGCACGGATACTTTATCGAGACCGGTCAGGTGTACCAGAGCAGGACGGAAGATGTACGGCAGGGAAAGGCACAATGCAATCTGGTGTTGGTAGGGATGGACCGGGACGGCGCGCCGCGGCAGGCGCACATCAAGGGGATACAGCAGCGCGCGTTCCGGTATGATGCGCCGGGCAGCGACAAAGCGTATGGATTCCGTCATATGGGCGGCAGCGGACCGCTGTATGTGTTTGAGGCGGCGGTCGACCTCATGTCGTACGTCTCTCTTTATCCAGAGGATTGGCGGCAGGGCAATTATCTGGCGTTGAACGGTACGGCGGAAACTGCCCTGTTCCGCACGCTGGAAGAGTATCCGGAAGTGCGCGGCGTCGTGCTCGCGCTGGACAATGACGCCGGTGGGATCGAGGGTGTGATGCGTTTGACTGGTCGGCTGAGGGAAAAAGGATACACGGATGTTTCTGTACAGCTTCCGGCATGGAAGGATTGGAACGAGGACTTGAAAGCGCGCGGGGGGATGGATGCAGTGTGTGCACAGCCGCACCCGAAACTGCAGATGCTGGAACAGGTAAAGGATGCGGTCTTGGCGCGGGCAGTGCATGCGCCGCGTTTCGTGGACGGGCGGTATCTGGAGGGGACATTTCAAGCGGCCTGTTCGGCACAGGCGGATGAGCTCCAAAACAGCTGCCTGCAGAAGCTGGCGGCGGGCGCGCTGCTGCGTGCCCGGCACTTGCTTTGTACAGGCGGAGAGACGGCCGGGCTTGACCGGCTTGCAGACAGGGCTGTGGAATTGTACCAGCCGCATAAGGACCATATCACGCAGGATGCACGCCTGCGGTCGCTGGGCGGACAGATACAGAAAATGCGGGCGGCGGAGGAGAGCATGCCGGCCCGGACGGCGGGACAGCAGGCGGAACTGGCGGATGGCTGGCTGCACACCGCTGCTGCGGCGATGGCGGCGGACGTTTCCTGTATGCTTGAAATGTCCGGACGGGAAAGTACACAGGCGGAAGAGGAAGAGGTGAGGATGGGATTTTGTTAGGGCAGGAAACGGCGGTGCTTTTGCTGCTGTGCGTCGGCCTTCTGCTGCTGATGGCGGCCGTTACGAACGGCGCGGGTTTCAGCCTGGACGGCATCAAGGGAAGGACGGTGGGCGACGGGCAGCACGGGACGGCACGGTTTGCCGGTAAGGGGGAAATACGGCGCACGTTCCACCGGGTGCGGTTCCGGCCGCGGGCGTGGAGACGGGGAAAGCATCTTCCAAAGGTACAGGGGCTGGTGGTGGGCTGTGAAATGCGCGGCAAACGTGTGACGGCGCTTGTGGACGGCGACGATATCCATGCAATGATGGTGGCGGGGAGCGGCGCGGGAAAAACCGCGTACTTCCTGTATCCGAATCTGGAATATTGCTGTGCGGCGGGGATGAGTTTCCTCACATCGGATACAAAGGGCGACCTCGCGCGAAATTACGCGGGCATCGCCAAAGACATATATGGGTATGATGTTTCGGTTTTAGACTTGCGCAATCCGGCGTGCAGCGACGGCAACAACCTGTTGGATCTCGTCAACAAGTACATGGACGCATATATGGCGCACCCGGACGATCTGGCAAGCAGGGCGCGGGCGGAGAAGTATGCGAAGATCATTGCGAAAACGGTCGTCACATCCAGCAGCGGGACAGAGCATGGACAGAACTCCTATTTCTATGACGCGGCCGAAGGCCTCATCACCTCCGTGATCCTGCTGGTCGCGGAATTCTGTCCGCCGGAGACAAGGCACATCGTTTCAGTGTTCAAGCTGATACAGGATCTCCTGTCTCCGTCCGGCCAGAAAGGAAAGAATCAGCTGCAGATGCTTTTGAGCCTCCTGCCGCCCGAACACAAGGCGAGGTGGTTTGCGGGGGCGGCGCTCACCGCGGGAGAGCAGGCGATGGCGTCCGTTCTTTCCACGGCAATGGCGAGTTTGAACGCGTTTCTGGATTCAGAGCTTGAGCAGATGCTGTGCTTTTCAACCAAGATTGACGCAGAGAAATTCTGCCGTGAAAAGTCCGCTGTGTTCGTGGTGCTGCCGGAGGAAGACAGCAGCAAATATTTCATGGTGAGCCTGCTGGTGCAGCAGATGTACCGGGAGATCCTTGTGGTGGCGGACGGACAGGGCGGCGCGTTGAAAAACAGGGTGATGTTTTTTCTGGATGAGCTGGGATCGCTTCCGAAGATAGAGTCGCTGGAGCTGATGTTCAGCGCGGCGCGTTCGAGGCGGCTGAGCATCGTGGGGATCATCCAGTCCTACGGACAGCTGGAACGGAACTACGGGAAAGAGGGCTGTTCCATTATCCTGGACAATGCGCAGGATACCATCGCGGGAGGGTTCAGCCCCGCGGGCGATACAGCGGAACAGGTGTCGCGCCAGCTGGGAGAGCAGACGGTGATGACGGGGAGTGTGAGCAGGGGGAAAAGCGACCCGTCCCGCAGCCTGCAGATGATGGGGCGGCGGCTGATGACGCCGGATGAACTGAAATCAATGCCGAAAGGGCAGTTTATCGTGATGAAGACAGGGCGGCGTCCAATGCTGTCCAAACTGCGGCTGTTCCTGGATTGGGGCATCACATTTACAGAGCCGTATGCATTGGAGCAGCATGCGCAGCGGGAAGTGAAGTATGCGGGGAGCAAAGAGTTGAGAAGGAAGATACTGAAAGAGTACGGTATCCCGCCGGGGCAGCAGATTGTACCGGGGCAGGAGCGGTTCCCGGAGCGGCAGAAGCCGGGGATGATGCAGGAGAACGTGTGAGCGGCTGGTTCGATACTATTTGGGCGGATGAACTGCCCAGCCGGGCCGTGACGGTATACATGTATCTGCGCAGCCGTGCGGACAGGGAGGGGAAATGCTTCCCCTCCGTCCGCACGATCAGCAGGGACACAAAGCTGTCCATGAGCACGGTACGCCGGGCGCTGGATGATCTGGTCAATACCGGTTACATACAAAAGCAGCCCCGTTGGAGAGCCAACGGGGCCAAGAGCAGCAACCAATATGTTTTTAGAATTTAATCTGGGTTCAAGATTAGTAGTATTATTGCTTTATGAAGTTCAGTCCTTATCTGTTGTGTCTTGTGTATAAATTTATCGAATACAGTGGTAGATAGCTATTTGTTATATGATGGCAGAAATATTTCTCTACACTATAAAAAATATTATGTCAAAGACTTGCCTGATAAATCTGTACAACATCGTCTTGGTTGAGAGGGACATAGGCGTTGACAAGACCTTCTTTTACCGCAGTAGCAGCCATTGCTTCAAAATGTGCGTTATCAATGCCCAGTATACTTAGGCGGCTGGGAAGCCCCAATGTTTGATAAAAGAATTTTTCTGTGTACTGAATGCCCAGCAGTGCGCGCTCATCTTCTGGTAATGCTTTATCGGCCTCCCACACATTAGTGGCATATGCTGCAAAAGCAGACACGGTATTGGAGTCTTTCTTCAAAATGTAGCGCATCCAGCGAGGCGTCAAAATAGCTAGGCCAACCCCATGAGTAATATCATACCATGCACTGAGAGGATGTTCCATAGGATGGCAGCTCCAAGCGCCTAGTCTCCCGCATCTCAAAAATCCATTAATAGCCCAAGCTGATGCCCATAGGAGCTCAGCCCGCGCATTATAATCCGAAGGGCTGCTAAGTGCGATGGGGCCACATTCAATACAAGTTTTCAATATCGCTTCGCACATGTGATTACTCATCACTAAGTGGGTAGTTCGGTTGAAGTACAGTTCAAATGTATGAGACATCATATCTGCAATTCCAGCAGCGGTTTGACGAGGAGACACTGAAAAGGTATATGAAGGATCCATAATCGTATATCGTGGATACATATCTGTACGCCCAATACTTATTTTTTGTTTTGTTTCCAAATTAGAGATCACAGCACCGCTATCCATTTCTGAACCTGTTCCCGCTGCAGTGACAACAGCTACAATAGGTAATACACTCTGGACACGGGTACGGTCTAGCATAAGTTCCCACGAAGATCCTTCATGATTTACAGAGGCGGCTATCACCTTGGCACAGTCAATTACACTGCCACCGCCAACTGCAAGGATTACGTCCAAGTTGTGCGCTCTGCATAATTCTGCACCACAATCTATAGATGTATATCGGGGATTAGGCTCAACCCCAGACAATTCTTGGTACGGAATTCGTGCTTCTTTTAGTTGAGTGATGACATCGTTATATACTCCATTGTGTAAAATACTCCCCCCTCCATAGACCAGTAAAACTGCATGACCACAATTTTTTATTGCTTCGGCTAAATGGCGAATTTGGCCACTCCCAAAGTGAATTTTTGTGGGAATATCATAATAAAAATTTTCCATTGTTTGTTCCTCCTTGAAAGTAGTTTTAGGTCGATTACAACGTTTAAAAAATTCAGCTATCTAACCACCTTACTATATAGAATGTAGAATAGCAAATTGTAAAATAAATAGTTTTTGAAATGAATATTTAGATTAAAAAATATAATATATATTCAAATTGTTTTCCGCTTTTACACATATTGAGAAAAGTGAGTTTGATGTGTTGAAAACAAAGCGAAATTTTAAAATTGAAAATTTCAACGTATTAAATATATTTAAACACAAAAAATGGAAAAAGCAATATGCATACATACTAATTCTTGAAATAAAATTTTATAAAAATGGAACAAAACAAAAATTTTTATTCAAAAAGAGCTTTACAAACGGGTTTGATGGTGATATTCTAAAAATGAAACAAAGTTAAGTAATTGAGACAAAAATAAATATATATGCGATTTTATGGAAGGAAGGAAAATGTTTTGAACTTACAAGACTATTGGAGTTCTCTCATTACAGAGGGCATAAACCCGAATACGGTGCACATTGACACATGCGCTACGGTCGATATTGTGCGGTGTATCAATGAAGAAGATCAAAAAGTAGCCTTAGCTGTACAGGCGGAGTTACCACATATTGCTCAGGCGGTAGATTTGATTTATCAACGATTACAGAGGGGAGGACGCCTATTTTATGTAGGTGCTGGTACTTCTGGAAGATTAGGAGTGCTGGATGCCTCGGAGTGTCCACCAACCTATGGAACTGACCCACAAATGGTGCAGGGGATTATTGCAGGCGGCGATACTGCATTACGGCAGGCAATTGAAGGTGCAGAGGATGATGAACAGGCGGGCAAAATACTGATAGATACTTACAATATGACCGATTGTGATGTACTCGTAGGGATTACCGCAAGCGGTAGTGCGCGATATGTTTTGGGAGCAGCGCAAGAAGCTAGGATACATGGGATGGCAGTGATTGCTCTTGTTAATAACAGCGATTCGATGTTGGGGAAAATAAGTGATATCTGTATAGCACCTATTGTCGGTCCTGAAGCGATTGTAGGTTCTACACGTATGAAAGCAGGCACAGCGACGAAAATGGTGCTAAATATGATCACAACGGCGGTAATGATTAAGCTTGGAAAAGTGTATGGGAATTTGATGGTGGATTTACGTGCGACGAACGATAAACTGACAGATAGAGCGACCCGGATCATCTGTAAAGCTACCGGAACCAATTATGCTACAGCTAAATATTATTTGGAACAGGCCAATGGGGAGGTGAAAACAGCAATTTTGATGGTCAAGACTGGCTTGGATGCAGTACAGAGCAGGCACATGCTGGAACAGTCGCAAGGAATACTTCGCAAGGCTATTGAATCTTTTCGGGAGAATGCAGATATTTGCAGGTCGGATTTTGCAGCAGATGCTGTCAATTTCAAATAAAAAACACAGGAGGAAAAAACATGAAGAAGTTATTTTCAATCGCGCTTTCCTTAATAATGATAGGCGCTATGTTTGCGGGGTGTTCTGGCAGGACGGCAAATTCTACAGTATCAACTTCTACTGTGCCTGACACATCAGCTTCGAGCGAAGCACATTTGGAAGAAACGCTTACAGTTTTAGTCCCGCCCGTTATTTCTCAATATCCTGATTTGATCCCCGCGATGCAGGAAGAGTTCCATTCTATGTATCCGTGGCTTACATTGGAATTTATCACCACAAGCTGGGAGGATTATGAGGATAAATTGAACGTGATGGTAAATGCGGGTTCTCCACCGGATATCACATATCCCAATAACTCTATCACCAAAATTCAGCAATATCTTTCCAGTGGTATGCTCTTGGATCTGACCGATCATATACCGGAGGAAATTTTAAATGACTACGACCAGGGCGCATTAAATTTTTATCGAAATGGTGATGCGTTGTATGGTCTTCCGATGTGGGTAAGTGCCTTTACATTGGGAGGAAACAAAGAATATCTAGAAGCAGCAGGGATTGACTGGAAAGATGTTCAGAAAAATGGTTGGACTTTTGAAGAATTTGCTGAACAGGCAGCAAAAGGTGTCAAAAAAACTGGTGATGTCACAGATGTGTATGGTTTTATCTTTGCATGTTCTGGTGTTACAGCTACCGATATACTTGATCTTTTAGTGTGCTGCGCTGACATGGAAAATCCTATTGACGAAGATGGAAAATACACTTACACAGACGAGAACTTCCTGAAATGTCTGCAGTTTGTACGCGGGCTGATCGATGCGGGTACGATGCCTAAGGAATCTAGTTCGGTAGATGCAGGAAAAAGATGGAATATGATGCTTACAGGCAATACTATGCTTACCGGAAAAGGGCTGGCCAACTTTGAACTGCTCGCTAAAAATAATAATAAGCTGTTGGAAGAGGATCCTGCTGCTGCGGTGGAAGGGTCGCAGCACTTGGAGTATGTTGGAATGCCTATGCCTTCATTGGAAGGGTGTGAATACAAAACTGCTGGTGGCGTATCTGGTATGATGGCGTTTCGGCAAAAGGAAGAACCTACTCCGGAGCATATTGACAATGTGATTAAAGCGTTGAACTATTTGACATCAGGTAAAGTCGTAGCCGAGATTTGCGCATTGGGTGCCTCTACGCCTGCCAACGCGTCCGGTCGCGCTGAAATGAAATGGGCAATGGAAAAAACTGGGATCTCGCTGGACCCCGATAACGCCGCATTCAATGAGAAAGCTAGTGAAAGCATTTATACACCGAACACTACGATGACTGCTGATCAAAGCGACAAGGTGACACGCATTAAAGAAGAAGTGATTCTTCCTTCATTTCAGGCACTCTTGGCAGACGAAATTTCTCCGGAAGCAATGTATGAAAAAGTTTGTGCCGCAGCCATTGAACAATTTGGTGAAGATGGAGTGCGCTGATTTCAATGCAAAATTCCGGCCGCCAGCAACGGCGGCCGGAAACTTCCGTTAGAATTTTATTTCTGGAATGCTATATGGACTCTGGAAATGTTTTTATTTGTATATTATGGGAACAAAGGAGAACGCCAATGAACGCAACAAAAAAGAGTTTGAAGCTACCGTACAAATCACGGTTGGGTAATAATGATGCGAAATGGGGATATCTATTTATTCTCCCGGCACTGTTGCTGTTTTTGGTGTTTACAGCCTATCCACTGATTAGTGCTTTTACTATTAGCTTTCAAAAATATCGCCCCATGGGTTCAGTGTTTGTAGGGTTTGAAAATTTTTTCAATACTTTTTCTAGTGAATTGTTTTGGAAGGCGCTTTGGAACACACTCATTTATACAATAGGATCGGTTCCAGTCAGCCTTATTATATCGTTTGCCCTAGCTATGTTAATGACGCCGCTGAGAAAATGGGCACAAACAGTTTTTAAGGCGTGCTATTATCTTCCGATTCTGGCGTCTGGCGTGACGCTGTCGATTGTGTGGCTCTGGATTTTTGATCCTTTTGATACAGGGCTGCTCAATCGGTTTGTATCATTATTTGGAATTGAAAGCCAGAATTGGCTCGGAACCAGTAAAACAGCCATGTTTTCATTGCTCCTTATGACATGGCTTGGCAACCATGGAAAAAACATTATTATTTATTCTGCGGCTTTAGCGGGAATCCCACAATCTCTGTTTGAGGCGGCAGATATTGAGGGAGCAAACAGTTGGGTTAAGATAAGACGTATTGTCATTCCCCTGCTCAAACCAACAACATTATTTTTGCTGGTAACAGGGATTATTACTTCATTCCAAGTGTTCCAGACAGCATATCTTATGACAGGTGGCGGCCCCAATAATGCGACAACCACTATTGGCTTTTTGATTTTTCGCAATGCGTTTACATATTTTGACTACGGAGCGGCTTGTGCGCAGGCATTGGTGCTTACTGTGATTATTGTTGCACTTACAGCTGTTCAATTTAAATGGCTGGGCAATGATGTGGAATACTGAATGGGGGATAAAAATGTCTTTATTGTTAAAATCTACGAAAAGGATGCGACCCATCGATAGGGTGCGTGCCATAGGAAGCCTAATTATGCTAGCATTGTTTGCTATAGTTATGCTATTTCCTATTTATTTTATGTTTGTCACCTCGCTAGGGCGTCCTGTGGAAGCGGGATCAGCTAATTATTCGCTATTTCCGCGTGTAGTGACATTTGATTCTTATAAGTTCTTTTTTGATTTTAGTCCGCATGCATTACGGTGGATTTCCAATTCATTTATAATAGCGGCATCGGTAACAGTGGGTAATGTGCTGTTTGCTGGCATGGCTGGTTATGCTTTTGCAAAGATACGCTTTCGTGGCAGCAAATTGTTTTTTTGGTTGTTTTTGGGTACAATGATGGTGCCATATCAGGTGATTCAAGTGCCGTTGTATATTCTAACTGTAAATGTGTTGGGCATGCAAGACACTTATGCCGCTTTAATTCTGCCAAATATGTGTACCGCATACAATATCTTTTTGATGAAGCAGTTTACCTCGTCTATTCCGACTGAGATTATAGAGTCAGCGAAGATCGACGGTTGCAGTCAGCCGCGCATTTTTGCAAGCATTGTAGTACCGCTGTCTAAAACGGTTTTAGCAGTAATGGCTATAACTACCTTTATGGATAATTGGAACAGCTTTTTCTGGCCGATGCTTATTACTACCAAAGAATACATGAAGACGATACAGGTTGGTCTAGCGTCCTTTCGATTTGCGAATACTACATACTTTGCGCCGATGATGGCGGGAGCTTGTGTGGCTGCCTTACCGATGTTTATACTGTTTTTTTGTTTGCAGAGATATTTTCTGGAAGGTGTAACGGTAGGTGCAGTAAAAGGATAATATGACGAAAAGAGTACCCCCTGCCACTAAAATAGGTAAAAGGAGAATCGGAAATGGCGCTAGAAGATCGCGTATTACTGAAACTAAAGGAAGGTATGGCTGGACTAACACGAACAGAGAAACGCGTGGCGTCATATATTTTAGAGCATTCAGAAGAAGTACCGATTTGTTCTCTTAAGCAGTTGGCAAACAAATGCGGAGCAAGTGATGCTACAGTGCTACGGCTTTGTAAAACAATGGGATACGCGGGGTACCGCCAGTTTATCGTGAGCATAACATCGGAGCTTGCGAGTAATAATTTGGGGGAACAGTCTTGCTATGTTGATATTCACCCGGGCGATAGTATTGAATCCATTATCCAAAATGTATCCTATACAAATCAAAAATCTATTGATGATACGCTGGGCGTTTTGAGTAAGGAGGCAGTTAAGCGTGCGGTGATATTACTGAGGAAAGCGAGGAAAATAGGTTTTTTTGGCATGGGAGCATCTAATATGGTATGCATGGATGCTGAACAGAAATTTGCTCGTATCAATCGGTTGTGTAGTGTCCATATTGATACCCATGGACAATTTATTTCGGCAGCATTAATGACGTCGGAAGACGTAGCTGTTGTTATTTCTAACTCAGGTACAACACCAGAAATTGTAAAAATTGTTCAGTTGTTAAAAGATACTGGAGCGCAAATCATTGCTATTTCGCGTTATGGTAAGAGTTTTTTGGCTGAAAATGCTGATGTTTCGCTATTGTTTTCAACACCGGAAGTGAAAATTCGTAGCGGAGCGATGGGGTCACGAATTGCGATGCTTAACATTGTAGATATTTTATTTTCTGGAGTTGCAAGCATGGAGTACGATACGATCAAGCTCTATTTGAATAAAACGAGACAGCTTTTTTGTGAAGAGAAAGGAAAATAGCCTATTCCCTGCTGTATGGAAAATATAAAAGGAGTGTTTTCATGGATATCGAACAATTGCTTTCCTCCCTTACGTTGGAACAAAAAATAGGTCAATTGATTATTGCCGGTTTTGAAACAGATTCGGTTCAGGATACGCATTTTCAAAAACTTGTCAACGACTACCATGTGGGAAATGTTATTCTGTTTACGCGTAATCTGGGAGAACGTGAAAAAACTGCACGGTTTACACAAGGGATACGTGATGCGATTGTTTCCGATTGCGGTATCCCGCCATTTGTGGTAATCGATCAAGAAGGCGGCATGGTAACTCGCATTTTTCGGGCAGGCAATGTAGTTCCTGGCCCCATGGCGGTAGGCGCTACATATAATCCACATAATGCCTATCGAGTGGGCCGCATTCTTGGGCAGGAAATGCGTGCGCTCGGTATGAACTTTGACTATGCGCCAGCAGTAGAGGAAGCGTTGTTTCGTACGCCGTCCAATATCAGTGTACGGACCTATTCTGACAACCCGTTTATGGTTGCGGAATTTTGCAAACAGTTTGTGCGTGGTCTTCAGGAACAAGGCGTTGTGGCCACGCTTAAGCACTTTCCGGGGTATACGGGTGTGATGGAAGATGCACATTTAGCTATTCCGACTGTGCGCCGTACACACAATGAATTGGAAAAAGTAGAATTGAACGCTTTCCAGCAGGTGATTGATGGTGGTGCAGACGCAGTGATGGCTGGTCATATGCTTTGTCCTGCTCTGGAGCCAGAGCGTCGCCTTACATCTGCTTCCCGCCGGGTTATTACAGATTTGCTAAAAGGGCGAATGGGGTTTCAGGGAATCATTACTTCAGACTGCATGGATATGCATTCCTTACGTGATTTTTATGGTGTTGGACGCGGTGCAGTGGAAATCATCAAGGCAGGTGTGCATATGCTGGATATTTCTCACGAATTGAGTTCGCAGGCAGAAGCGTGTGATGCCCTGCGGCAAGCAGTGTTGGAGGGTGAAATATCCATGGAGCAGTTGGACCAAACGGTACGCCATATTCTCCGTTATAAGAAAAAATATGGTTTATTTGAGCCGCAGCCATCTGTGAAGGAACGCCTTGCTTCTGTGGATTGGGAAGGTAATCATCAAATCTGCCAGCAAATCAGTGCCCAAAGCGTTACTTTGGTACGCGGCAAAGAAATGCTACCGTTGGAAAAGGAAAATGGATTGTTTATTTCTACACCTCCAATCACCCTTGTGCTCGTGGACGAAAAAATAGACGCGGGAAATACGTTTGCGGCTGCTGCAGCTGCGTACTTTTCAGGGGAGGCGCGGGAAATTCCGTTGGATCCCTCAGATGCGCTGATTGAAGAATTGGTTGAAACGGCGCGTAAAAAAGATTATGTAGTACTTGGTACATATAACGCTTACTGTAATCCGCGCCAGCAAAAACTACAGAAAGCGTTGCTTGCCGCAAATCCTAAATTGATTTCTGTAGCTCTACGCGCGAGTTATGATTATGATTGTGTTGGTGATGTTCCATGCTATTTGATGGCATATGAGTATACGGAACACTCGATTCATTCACTGCTGAAGATTTTGGCGGGGGAGTGCGAGGCTACTGGGATACCGCCACTGGCGTTATGAACTGGAGAGAAAAATGAATTATGTTTTAGGCATAGACGGAGGCGGAACAAAGGCTACTGCCGTGGTTATGGATGAGCAAGGAGGTGTATGCGAGTGGTTCTCCGGTGAAGCGGTAAATGTAAACAGCGAGTCTCGAGCGGCGGTGGAGGAACGGCTTTCGCGGATAAGTACGCAGGTTCAGCAGCGGTTCCCAAATGATACCTGCGTGGCGGTGTGCGCAGGGGTCGCTGGCTATACAAACCGTCTTACAGCACAAATATGGAATAAAGCTTTTGGAAATTTAGGACCCCGTTTTTTGTTAACGGGCGACCATATGGCTGCGCTGGAGGGAAGCCTTAATGGTGGGGCCGGTATGATTATGATTGCTGGAACGGGCTCTATCTGTGCTGGGCGCGGAAGGAATGGCATGACTGCGCGTGCCGGAGGTTATGGGCACCTGTTGGATGACGGCGGTAGCGGTTATGCTATCTCAATCGCGATACTATCTGCAGTGGTACGTGCGGCGGATGGACGGGCCGCGCCTACGTTACTTACTCAAAGCGTGTATAAAGCATTGGATGTGCATGATATCGAGGGACTGATAGGTGTAGTGTATGATAAAGCCCAGACAAAAAGAAGTATAGCGTCTCTTTCGCCTTTGTTGGATGACGCGGTAAAGGCTGGGGATGTATCTGCGCAAAACATTGCACGCCGTGCGGGAGAGGATCTATTTGCATTGGCAGATGCTGTGTGTCGGAAAGTGGGACTGGATAAATTTCCTTGCGCAATGACGGGGGGGGTGTTGCAACATAGCATTTCTGTGAGGGAGGCTTTTATCAAGCGGATGCAGGAAGCTTATCCGCGGATACAATGTATTGAACCGCTTCGTAGTGCAGCTGAGGGCGCGGGATTGTTAGCTTTACGCATTTGGTTTGGGAGAAAGGATGGTTGAGCTGTAATTATGGCTTTGAGTATGTATCATTATATCGGAGAACAGCAGGAAGTACTGCGGCATATTTTGCACGAACGCAAAAGCTGTACCGCAGACTTCGCGGCGTATTTTCAAGAAAATGCACCAGATCGAATATATCTTATTGGTAGCGGTACGTCGCTTAATGGGGCGCTGGCGGCAGCGCCGTTTATGGAGAATGTACTTGGCATTGAGGTGACCGCTCACGCGGCGTCATTGCTGCCAGTCATCCGGGGAAAACATCCATTGCTTGTTTTCATTTCACAAGGCGGAAATTCTACGAATACGCTGGCGGCTATTGCTACATTGCACGGTTATGATTTTGTAGCGCTTACTGGTACGGAAGAGTGCCGTGTAAATGAGGTATGCGGGCGGCATGTATTAATGGCGTGCGGGCCTGAAGAAGCCGGCCCAAAAACCAAGGGATACGTTTCTACGGTTATGACGCTGTATTTGATGGCGCTGGAAGCGGCGTTGCTGACGGGGTCTATATCTATACAGAAATATAATGGCTTTATTGCAGCACTGGAACATACCGTGGATGCGCTGGAGAAAAGCATACAAATCGCCGAAAAGTGGGTAGAGGTAAACAGCAGTTGGTTAAAAACGACAATTCACTATGTTCTTGTTGGAAAACATCAAGCGGGTGTTGTCGCTCGGGAGGGCGCATTGAAACTGGTGGAAACGGTGCTTACTCCGGCAACGGCCTACGAATTTGAGGAGTTTTTACATGGCCCCATCGGCTTGATCAGTGAATCATTGGGAGGAATCTACTTTCTGCCTGTGAGGGACGATCCGGATAGGGATAGGATGCTTGCGCTGGCGCGTTACCATGCCGAGTCATCTCGGAGAGTATGTATTATCTCTGCGGATGAGGATGTTCAAGGAGAAAATGTACTGCAGTTGCCGGTAACTGCTCCTTGGTATGCGCTGCCGTTTATCTATATTCTTCCGTGTCAACTCATCGGGGCGAAATTACCGGAACGAATCGGCGTAAGTGATCGTGGTATGCAAATTTTTCGACAGGTAGATCAGAGGCTAAATATTAAATATGCTCACAAAGGATGAAGGAGAGTGGTACCATGCGCTATGTGCTGGGTATTGACAGTGGAGGTACGAAATATTTAGTACGTGCCGCGCGTTTGGATGGCACTTTATTGGGAATGTTTACAGGCCCAACCTGCAATCATTATTATCTAAGTCGTATGCAGACGCTGGAGCGTATTGCTCAAAATATTGATGCCTGTCTTGCGGAATTTGGAGGGAAACGAGAAGACTGCGCTTATTTGATGTGTGGCACAACCGGTTATGACAGTCAAGAAGACGGAGAAATTATTCAAAGCATCTATCACAGTCTCCCAGGCTTTAATTGCCCGATTCGCTGCATAAATGATGCGGAATTGGCGCATTATACGGCGACTGGTGGCGAGGGAGTTCTACTTATTGCGGGTACTGGAAGTATCGCATTTGGGCGAAATTCTGCCGGGAAGACAATTCGGGTAGGCGGGTGGTTCTCTTCCATTATGGGAGATGAGGGTTCAGGACGTTATGTAGACGCGTGGGCGCTCCATCATTATAGTCGCTGGCTGGATGGGTGCCGACCACGTACATTGCTAGTAGAGAAGATTAGCGCAGAGTTGAAGATTAAGACAAGGAAGGCGTTGATGGATTATTCGGCGCAGATGGCGACTCCTCCATGGCCTTCGCCAAAGCTAGGCCGTATTGTAAATGAAGCGGCTGAGCAAGGAGATGAGTATGCGCGCAAAATTTTGAAGCGTGCAGGCTCTTGGAACTTTCGGCTTGCAGATGAGGCAATACGTGCGTTGGCGTTTGATCAGGAGGCCTCGTTTGTTGTCGGCGTTTGGGGCAGTACGATTATTGAGGGCAAGTTTCAGCGCAAAGAAATGGCTCGTCTACTGGCTGCTGCTTATCCGCAGGCACGACTTTGCGTACCAGAACATGATGCGGCAGAAGGTGCAATACAGCTGGCACTTTCTGCGGTTTCGTGAGAATTTTCAATGAGGACACATACAAGGGTTTTAAAGACCATTGAGGAAGTTCGATTCGATATCGCCTATCGCTGGTTTTGTGGATTCGAAGTGGATGATGCATCCCGGATCACTCTACATTCAGCAAAATCAGGACGCGAAAATGGCAGCAGAGTGCTCTCTTTCAGAAATTTTCTATGAGATTGTCAAACCGTGCATAGATAGCGGTCTTATCGACGAAAAAGCCGCGGCTGCGGACGGAAGTTGCATTCTAGCCAACGAATCAAGAGAAAGCTGGAACGATGTAGAAATAGAAGTTGAACAGAGTATGCAGAGCTATCTCGATTCTATGGATGAAGAGCTTTCCAACTAGCCGAGGTCCCAAAAGCCGCCAACGAGAATAGCAAGGAAGCGTCGTACCACCAGACAAGCAGATTCAGATAGGGGCTATATCAATCACGGCAGCAAATGCGAGATTTGGTGTTTGATGGAAGCAGCTGTGGACTGTAAACACGGCATTCTGACAGGCATTGATGTATAATCCTGCCAATGAGAAGGAAAGCCTCCTGGTGTTGCGGCATTTGGAGCGGCAGATAAATTTTGGCATCTCGATGAATCTGCTTGCTCTGGATTGTAGATATGATACCGGAGCTGTTCACCGGGGGATGGAGTTGTTGGGCATTACCGAATATATACTCGCGATCCAATTCTCCCATCCGCCCGAGAAGTATGGACTTTCCTACGATTCACAGTTGGACGCAGTCATCTGCCCGAAAGGAGTCCCTATTACATACCATAGGCTAAATTGCAATAAATCGACCGGCAAATATTTGCGCTGCAATCAAGTCGAGGGCAATGCCTGTATGCGCTGTCCAAAACGACCGAGCTGTTTTGACAAGGCTGGAATTTGGTGCGAGGTGCTGGCCAGCAGCTGATATCCGGCATTTTTCAGAAAGTATCAAAGTGTTAGGACTCCTGAATACCTATCCATGATGCGGCTTCGTAAAATCTGAGGCGAGGGCGATTTCTCCGTCTTGAAACGGGAACACCGCATTTCAAAAAAGAGGCTTTCATGCGGCAATGGAGGAATGCTTTCTTGCAGCCATGGCCCTAAATCTTGAAAGAATAGTGGATGCCATTTTTTCATCTCTAATTCTAATATTCTGCCGGAAGACCTGGGGGGCGGCAGAATTTTTTCTTTTGTCAACAGATCCAATCCTTGACACTACCCTCATAAGTTCAGTTTGTAATTATTTTGCGGTAAAGCACCTAAAGTGCATATTGATATACAAAATGGATATTTTTATTACATATTATTTACCAGAGCGATATGAAAATACACCTTATCGACATGAGTGGGTTAATCGGAGGTCTTTATATATAGAATTGAACTGTTCGTCTACGATCTATAGTGGGGAAAAGTTAGGCTGACATTGTGATGGCAAAAACAGGCAAACATTCTTTTAGGGGGATGTTTGCCTGTTTTTCTTCGTTTATACCATTTGATTTGCGGGTGCTAAGATGTAGTAACCTGCAGATATAGTATCTGGGTTCGGGCTCCTCCATGTGACCTTGTCCCAAAACAAGTTCACATCGATAAGGTAGAATAAGTTTCGCAAAAATAAAAAGAGGCATGGTTTGCAGAACTCT
>OGZY01000809.1_pt1 | contig 16385 bp, 16 predicted proteins | sample 1576911 | NCBI WGS metagenome assembly OGZY01 (sample SAMEA3541488, study PRJEB24748) | human gut metagenome | biome: human gut; feature: human-associated habitat; material: faeces | place: China | collected 2012 | reverse complement strand
TCCGTTCAGATAGCTGCAGCCAATCATGAAGCCTACATCATGGTGCCATTTCAGACTGTCCGATACACGAAAGCTGATTGTTGGATGTTTGTGTACTCCGCTCATAGCTCGTCCTCCTCATTCTCTAGTTCTAATCTATCTGCCAGTTCAGCCTGCTTATTCGGATATAAATGTGAATAAGTATTTAATGTTGTTTCTATCTTTTCATGTCCCAGCCGCTCCGCTATTGCCAATGGCTGAAATCCAAGTTCCACCAGAAGCGATGCGTGGCTGTGACGCAGATCATGAATACGGATTCTCTTAACTCCTGTTTCCTTTATGCCTCGTACAATCTCATGCTCCATATAAGATTTTGTAAATCGGAACATTCTTTCATTTGGCATAATTCCATATAAATGACTGCAATATTCTTTTAACTCTTCTGCCAGAAATGGTGGAATAGTAATCTTACGATTGCTCTTTGGTGTCTTAGGTGGTGTAATTACATCTTTTCCATCCAATCTCTGATATGATTTACAAATGCTTATAATTCTTTTTTCCAAATCAATATCTTCATAGGTGAGTGCTAGCAATTCTCCTATACGCATTCCTGTCCAATACAAAAGCATAAATGCCATTCTCGCCTCTGGTTTCTTATCCATAGACGGAAGAAACTGCTTAAACTCCTGTTTTGTCCAAAACTCCATATCATCAGCCTTGCTTTTCCCGATACTTCCTGCTTTCCTGCAGGGATTATCTTTCAAGTCATAATATCTGACCGCATAATTGAAAAGTGCTGCCAACTGGTTATTAATACTTTTAAGATAAGTTGGTGCGTACCCCTGCTTAATCAATTCATTCTGCCAAGCCCGGATATCTGAAGTCTTAATCTCACACATCTTTTTCTTTTTGAAATAAGGTGTAACCTTTAAATCAAACACATATCTTTTATTCTTGATTGTGCTTTCTCTAAGCCGATTCTCCACATCAGCGAAATAGATTTCAACAAAATTCTCAAAGTTAATATCTAAATCTTTTCTCTGCTGTTGCCGGAAGTTACGCTCCCACTCCTCTGCTTCTGCTTTTGTCTTAAAGCCTCTTTTGTTCTTTTTATGGCGTACACCCTGCCAGTCCTCATAATAGAACTGGCTACGCCATGTTTTACCATCTCGTGTAGCTGGCATATCATCATCTCCTCTCCATTAACCAACTGCCATGCCATAAAATTTTTCTTCAAAATACTTTGTAGGTACCTTGCCTGAAATCACTCGATAGCCTTTTTCTTTCAATTCATTATTAAGACCACGAATGATTTTGTAAGCATATCCTCTTGATACTCCAAGAATCTGTGCAGCTTCATCTGCTGTTACATACATCTTCATCGTATTCTCCATATTGTGTTCTCCTTCCTATTTTTATTTCGGTACACTTTTGTGACCTTTTTATCCGTATTATATAGTACACATTTGTGTCTGTCAAGCAATTTAACCAAATTTTTATACACAAATGTGTCCCATTGTGATAAAATAGGGGTAACAAATCATAAAGGAGCATTTTTTATGACTACTGGAGAAAAGATTAAATACTTTCGCAATATGCGTGGAATATCACAGGAAACGCTTGGTCAGTTGTCCGGCATAAATTCCGCAACAATAAAGAAATATGAATATGGAATCCGTAATCCAAAACCTGACCAGCTTTTAAAGATTGCCAATGCGCTAGGCATCAGCATTAACATTTTCATGGATTTTGATATAGAAACAGTTTCTGATGTATTATCATTACTGTTTAAATTAGACGACCAGATTGATATGAAATTTGAAGCAGATAAAGATGATGAGGGCAATTTTAAGCCATCAACCGTAAAGCTCTCATTTAAGAGCAATCTCATCAACAAGAAACTTTGTACCTATATGAAAGCTCTGGAAATTCGTGAAAATATGATAAATGCAAAAGATGATTATTCTGAAGAAGAATATAACGCCAGTTTACAGCGTATTAATGAGAACATCGAAGAAATCAAGCAGCATCTGCTTGATGACAACATGGTTGTGTCGAAAGGGACTGACAGGCTTACTGTAAAAATTTTTCCAAATTAGCAAAACCTCTTGAATTATCGGTCATAAGATGATAATATCTAATTAAACAGAAAGCACCCACTCCAAAGGTGGATGCTCCGAGTTTAGGTTAATGAATGTCCTTAAGGACACCGCCTATCCTGTGGATCAGACAGGATAGGCATTTTTATTTTCGCTTGTTTCTCTTATCGAGAAAGGCAAGCAACGCTACAAAGCTACCAAAGGACATCAACAATGCTAATATCCCAATGAAAATCGAAATGATTTCATAAGCCGTCATCGACGCCACCGTCTACGCTCCGCTTCGGTCCTCGCTAAACGGATGTCCACTGGACATCCAGCGACCTTCCTATGTATTCCGATAAACCGGTATCATAAACTCGGGAGGCTACCTCTACGCTCCGCTCCGGTCGGCGCTAAACAAGCGTCCCCCGGACGCTTAACGCCCTGTCATGGGTACTTTCCTTAAGTAGTATCCTAACATAAGCACTTATGTTTCTGCAAGGATAAATGTTATAATTCAAAATTCAAAATCTCGCACCATAGGCACGCTATTTACTCATAGCTAAGTAAATAGCATATAACTGCCTGCTATACTTCTATCAAAGATTTCTTAAACTCATACCCCACAAAATATTTACTATCAATAGCATCTGCCGACACTTCCTCGCTCCTAAAGAATGGTGGGCACGGATTTAAGCAAGCATCCGCATTCGCATATCTAAGACGATCTAATGTGATTTGATAACCTTCAAAGTCGTCCTTCGCCGCTGATGGGATTGAATCTGTGCAAATAATATCTTTGCCAACAACAGCTTTGTCAATTTCATAGCAGACACTAGCTCCGTCAATTTCATATCCTCTAGGACAACACTGTGTAAAATTGAATCCCACTAATTCCGATGCCTCTTTCCATGTATTTCCAATATTCCCCTTTGAACCCATAAAAAGACATTCCTTTTCAGAATAATCCACATATTTCTTTGAAAGAGAATACAAATCTGTTAATATCTCGCATGGATGATTTACGGCTGTCATAGCATTTATAATTGGAATATGCGAATGCTCCGCCATATACTCTAACAACGACAAATCCTTGTGACGGACAATAATCATATCCGCCCAATTTTCAAGATATCCTATCACATCCTTAATATCTTCTTTCTTGTCAAGTGCTTCCGGCGGAAACAAAATTGTATCTCCACCCAACATTTTTATCCCATTTTCAAAAGAAACCCTTGTTCTAATGCTGCTTTCCGGAAAAAATAATACAATCGCTTTCCCCTTCAGCCAATCACATTCTCCGTTATCTGCTTTTAACTTATCCGCCAATTCAAAGATTTGAAAAATTTCCTGCTTCGAAAAATCGTTCAAATGTATAAAATGTTTCATTGTCCTGCCTCCTTAAATTTCTCCAATCTATAATGATGTTCTTCATCCAACTCCTTAACACCATTCTTATAATCATATCCAAATTTTCTGTAAAATTCTGTTGCTGTAATAGAAGCAGGTATCTCAATACGAGTTGCTCTTACATAAAACTCATCCTGTTCCAACGTATTTATGATTTTTCTTCCAATCCCTTTTCCATGGAATTCTGGCAAAACGAAAATAGTCAGCAAAATGCTCTCTGTCTTACTTCCCCAGAAACTAGAAATCGAGCCCGTACCAACTATCTTACCATTCCATTCAAAGACATACATATGTGCATAGTTGGCAATATTTAGAACTTTCCCTGAATCATAAACCTTTGCAAGTTCCTCCATAGCTGCAATTCCATAATCCTTGCTATTGACCTCTAAGAAATTCCTTACAATAAGCTTGCTAACCTCATCTGCATCCTCTTCTTCAAATCTTCGTACATTAATACAATTTTTTACATAACCAACCAATGTCATCTTTTCATTTACCACTATATCCTCGCCAACTCTAACAAAGCCGTATTTTTCGTATAAATGACAATTGCCTGTTTCCTGCTTAATCGTATCTAAACGCCATTCTATTGTATTCGGATAAATGCCAAATAATTGTTCTATCACCGTGCTCGCAATCCCTTTATTTTGAAATTTTGGAATTATGAAAATAGGAGATATCCAATTAACATTTTCATGCATCTTTTTGCCTTGATGCCATCTGACTCTCACACCTCCAACTTTTTCTCCATGAAACACAATGAAGTAAAAATCTGAATTTTCCTCAATAATATTCTCTGTTACTCTTTTCAGGCTTTCTTTTGCCGGACTTGTATCATCATCTTGATATTTTTCATATAATGGCATAAACGCTTCTACCTGTAGTCTGTGCAAACACTCTGCTTCATCTTCTGTTACCAATTTCAATTCAATTGAATCATTCATTCCATGCACCTCTTTCACGCAAAAAAATCGCACCAAACATTCATTGTCCAGTGCGATAATTCCAATTTACGATGTAATATATATTAACACATCACTTACATTCTGGTTTTATGCACTAGACTAATAGACCTACCGGCTATAAGTCAATGCATTAACCCTGCAAAGCTTATAACACAGTATGTCTATAATACATGTACATATAACGTCTTGAATGTAAGTTCTGATTCATTTGTATGCTCTCCTTGTAATTTTGATAATAAATATACTACCAATAATCCCATGTGTCAATCACTCTATAAAAATCATTTCAAATTTGAAGGCTGAACTGTTACTTTTAATTTACTAATGATACATTCATCCTTTTATATTTGAGATGTTGGTCTTTTGCATGCTTTTCTGAATTCCTGAATTAAATTTTTAAACTCTTCATCTTTCATTCTAACATACATCCTTCCCATATATTCCCTTTGAAATAACAATACCCTACGAACAGAAATTCTACATGTACAGAGTACAGCAATTCTGTGTCTAATTTTCGTTTCTTTATCTTTCTCTTCCTTAAAAGTAATTCTTAAAAATATTAATTCATATTTCGAACTCACACCCAAAGCATATTCTAACGGAATTATCAATACTAAATATACAATCGGAATCATAAAACTAACCAACGTATTAATAACATTTAATTCCTTATATTCAATTATTCCAACCCTTATTGTCTCATATAATATCCAAAATCCAGCTATAGCCAATACAAAATCTAACAATTTATGTACATTCTTATATTCTTCTTTTCTTTCTGCTATGACATTCATTACTGTAATAATTGTGATAACTGGAATGATGGCAAGTTCAATCCATATATTAAAAGTAAATGTACTCATAAAAAATTCTAAAATCATAGTGAGTTTCAAATTATCTTTAAGAACTTTTTGTATATATCTTTCATCAGCCTCACTTGAAACAGCGTTCATACAATATATAAGCCCTGAAAAAAGAAACCATATAATAATATCCTTGATATAAATATTTTCCCAAATGGATGAACGATAAAATATCATCGTGATAGCAAGAACATATAGCAGTATTATTTCCCATAATATTCTTAACTTCTTATCAAAAAAAATTACTATTACCTTCCAAAAACTTTTTCTTATTTCCTTGTGACACATTATATATACTAGAAAAAGTAATCCCCAAATTAATGTCGCCCATTCCCTTGTTGACAAAATTGACATAATATTTATCTCCTTCTGCCTATTCTATCTCCATTACTCCACCCACAAATAGAGCCAAACCAGAGCCATTTGATAAAACAAATGCCGGAAACCCGCATAAATACAGGCTTTCGGCATTTTAGTCCGTTATTCAAATTCTACAAAGACTAACGCTTTTTGTTTAGGAATTATTCTCTGTAATGTTTCTCGTTCTTTTGATTATTTGATATATCCATATTATCCTGCCTATACGAGCTAATGTTATCATTTTGTTATCGGCATTGATAACACCTACTCGATAACTGTGGATAATAACTATATGTAGCATGTCAAATTATAAGCTATTTTGCTTAGAGATTCAACACAAAACTGAAATTTTACTTTTCCTTATATTCATCTGGTATTGCTATTTGAAATGTTTCACACAACAGCATCACATCATGCACATCATTTTTATCGTGTTCATATCCCAAATGAAGCATTACCTGACTCAATGGTTCAATACAAGAAACAGTTATATCTCCAACTTTTCCAATACCGGAAAAAGTTTTTGATGGAAATATATCTCCCTCATAAACAATTCCGTCATCTGTAAATTCAAAACAATGTAAATCAATGATTCTTTGTTTATCATCTTTCCAGACAGTATGACCATCCGTTGTATAATCAGTATTTACTTCCTCAAATCCATGCTGCTTAATCACATAAATATAATCATGATAATGTTTCAGTTCAACAAACAAATCAATATCATTGTGTATTCTTGATTCTCTTTTAAGAAGTGCATCAACACCCCATCCGCCATCTAAATATACTTTAATTTCGTTTTGCAAAGCATATTTTATAATTTCACATGCATCTTCTGTACGTACCATAATCTATCCTCCAAATTCAAATCTTTGTATGCTTTCCAACTCACTAAAAGCCTGAAATTTGTCAGTCTTTCATCCTTTTTGTTATCAATCACCAATTAGCTGTAATCCATTAGGATTTAGCTGATATATTTTATCGCACACCTCTTCAATATACTTTCTATCGTGAGAAATGCTAATGACAGCCCCCGGAAATTCTCGGAGCATTTTTCTTATTACCGGACCGGACAATGGTGAAAAATTTCTTGTCGGTTCATCCAGAATAAGAACATTTGCACCACTTAAGCTCATCCTCAAGAGAAGCACTTTCGCCTTTTGTCCGCCTGATAACTCCCGAATCGGATGCTCCATTTCATCTGGTGTGTATTTAAGTGAACCAAGGTATGTTCTAATTCTTGTACGCTCTTCTTTATCTCCTGTTTTATCAAGGTAATCAACCGGTGTAACATCCAAATCCAGCAGGTCTTCATAAGTTTGAGGCATATATTCTGCTTTAATGTCATTCCGATTTAGGAGTTCTTCCGCTATCTTTTTTAGAAGAGTCGTTTTTCCTGCCCCGTTGGCTCCTATCATACAGATTTTTTCTGAACCTTTTATTTTTAAATGAATTCCTTCTGCTAAAATTCTTTTGCCATCCGGAGTCACAAGCTTTGAAAGTTCATATTCTATGACCGTTTTTCCTGCGGGAATGTGTGAGTTTTCATCCCCTAATTTGACAAAGATTGCTTCTTCCTGTTCCGGCATCTGAGTCATATTTTCATCTTCTTTTTCAAATCTTCGTTCCATTGCCTTAACCGTATGCATTTTGTCCTTTAAGTTTTTGGCAACAGACGGTGCTTGTCTGGTACAACTTCTTAATGCACCTAGTACACTCTGCATAACTCTTTGATATTTTTCATCGCGAATCTTTTTCTCCCTACGGTCACTCAGTGCCCGCTGTTTTTGGATTTCAAATTTATGAAGCCGTTCTTCCACATAGCGTCTATAGGGAAGCTTTGCCACGGTATATCTCGCCTTTGTTTTTCGTATAATGCTCGATATGTATCACCATGTTGGCAGTACGCTCTATCAGCGTTTCATCGTGTGAAATAAAAAGCACAATGTGCTTCCAGTCATTTATGATTTTTTCCAGTAATGTAAGCGTCGCAATGTCGATGTCATTGGAAGGTTCGTCCAACAACAGCACAGAAACATCGCGAATGAAAAGCCTCATAAGTTGTGTCTTGACTTTTTCGCCTCCTGAAAGACTACCCATTGTCTGGTTACTGTAGAAAAAATCATTTTTCATTCCAAATTTTCCCGCAATAACAGACAATTCTTTAGGCGTTTTCTCCCAGAATATTTCCTCTTCAGAAAAATATTCGTATATTGTTTTTTCCTTATCTTCATCGAGCATCTCCTGCGGAAGATAACCAAGACGTTCGTGTCCCATTATCCTTTCCCCATCTGCTTCTATATAGTTTTCTACAAGCGACGGATTGTATATCCACTTCATTAATGTCGATTTCCCATTTCCCTCTTCTCCAATAATAACTGCCTTATCTCCATCATTTAGCACAAGGTTGAAATCATTAAGAATTATTCTCAGGTCTTTTTTATGTGTTAAATTTAATTTTTTTATCTGCAACATTAAAGTTTCTCCTTTTCGAAGTCTGAGCCAATTATTATTTTGAACACACAAAAACGAGTCTTTTTTGCATACGCAAAAATAGACTCGCTAAATAGCCCCTTATTTCTTTTCCAAAAGGAAAACAAAGGAAATGCCTCTTGCGATAATCCAACTTAAGCGTACACAAAACAAACCTATTCTCTACAGGCTCAATAACTATATGTGTCTTACTTAAATCAAATTATCTATTAATCATTTCCTCACCTTACACAAAATGTGCCTTTCTTTCTTCTAATGGCAATACTATCATACTGTATTTTTTGTGTCAATACATTTCACCTTATGGAAGTGCAAATTAAAATTTTCACTTCCTAATTATACATCCAACCATTACGAAATTCAATCTTTCACAACCTCTTTACAACCACAACCACAGCACTCCAGCAAACGCAGGAGCACCATACCGTAAAACGCTTATGTGTAAATCAACTCCGTTCCTACAACTTCCCTCACACAAGCCTGAATATTATTCATTCTTCCAATCCATTCGTAGGGATTATCTTTCTTTAATTGTTCCGTCACATCTTGTCTGTCGGCATATTCCTTTACCAGTCGAAGAAACATATCCTCTGCTTGCTTATCGACTTCTGCAAGATAACTATGCAGCTTTCCGCTTGTCAGCAGGTTCATATATAACACTTTATAGTGTTCCTTTAAATGCCTTGCATGTCGTTTCCCCCATAAACCAATCGGCTCTATTTCTTCTTCGGCTGGTACTGTGATGTTCGGCAATAAATAATCACCCACCTGTCTATAAGTTCCGCCCATTTCTTCAAAAATTGTCTTTGTCATTTTCCTTTTCCTCCTGTGATTTTTGTCTATCGTGATCGTGTATTATCACGCTTGCGACCTTTAACTGTTCTTGCCTGCTCCAACAAATCATCTATCTGTTTGCGACCAAAAACCTTACGGAGCAGGCTGTAATCTTTATTTTCTGCTTTTAGGATTTTGTTTTCTTCGGTCAATCTTTCATTGACTTTCTCCAAACGCTGATTGGTGCGGTATAACTGTGCATTCGCTGTATTCAGCCTATGATAGTTGTCCCACCCCTCAAAGCAGCGGGCAAGCACCGTTTTGACAAGTTGCTTCAATTTCCTTACAACCGGCTCTGCCATTTTGGTTTTATATGCCTTTGCAGTCATAAATTTCTCTGGTTCTGGCAACTGATATTTCGGTGCAGTATCAAGCTCTATTTCAAGATTTGACAGCTCGTCTTTTGCCTTATCATAGTTCAATACTCGTTCCGACAACACATCAAATTCAATCTGTTTCTGCTCGATTTTCGCACCTAATGCCGCCACTTCTTTTTCTCTTTCCTGCTTTTTATAATCCAAAACAGAAAGATGTTTTTCGTGTGTGCCTAAATGTTCCCACTCAATCCCATAACGTTCCATCACCGCCGCAAGCTGTTCTTTTTCGGACTGTATCCATTGCGACCACTCCGTATCGCCACGACTGCCGCCCTTAAAACCTTGCGTTGCAAGAGCCTGCTTTAGTGACACTCTTGTATCAAGTCCACGCTTGCTGCCTGTGGTAAAAGGTACAAAATCTATGTGCAGATGTGGTGTAGCTTCATCCATATGCAGATGAGCCGAGAACACCCGAAGCTGTGGATTTCGCTCCTGAAAACCCTGATAGTATTCATCTAAAATCTGCTTTGCCAGTTCTCCGTTTTCCGTATCGGCGTTCATATTTCCCTTACCGCCCACCTGTAAAATGATTTCGTGGAACGGTTTTTCCTGCTTGGAACTTCGGATTTTTTCATAATAATCTTTTATCTTTCGGTCTGACCTTATCTGCTTGGCATTGTATCTTTCCAATGCTTCATCAAACAATTCGTGATAAACTGTCTTTATATTTTCATTGCAGTAGTCGATATTGAGATGAGTACGAGTTCCGTCTACATTTTCTGCTCGGAACTTTCGGCTATTGTGATTGACCGAGCCTTTACCGACCATTGCACTTATCGTTCTCTGCATTTTTTCATCTCCCATCTGTAAATTTCAACATTCTCAGGTTTTGTTACTTTTGTCAAAAGTAACGCAAAAGCACTTTTGACGGGTACACCCATCAAAAATGCGACCTGTAAACAGGTTTTGCGTTCTCCGAAGGCTCTCCGAGGGGTGAGCGTGTGCCGGTGGCACACACGCCTGCGAACCGACCGAGCCAGCAGGCGAGACCAAAGAGCCGCCTTTGAAAAGGCACTCTCTGCACACTCCCCTAAACTTTATCCGGTGTCAAAGTGTGACGATGGTGACAATGTTTTTCACAGCGTGCTGCTCTCAAAAACATTGACACCTTTGACACCGTTTGTCACGCCGTCTGCTCGGTTTCTTTCCAAAGTGAAACCTTTCTTCCGTCGTGTGTGCGGCTGTTCTGATAACGGATACCGTAATCACGAAACAGCCTGCTTGCGTTGATACTGAGCCTTAAAGAAAGTACATTCGGCTTTATATCCACCGCAAGCCTTTCGCAAAGTTCCGAAGCAGTTCCTTCCCATCTGTCACTTTCCGAAAAGAGCGTATCCGCTATCTTCTCAAGCAGAGGTTCGGGCGGTTCTTTCCACATCTCCGTTTCCGATTTTGCAAAGTTCCACACCAATCGCTCGCTGTCCCTTACAAGATGGATTTTCATATCCTGCTGGTCTCTGCCAGCAACATCAAGTGTGGCATTGTTGGAAGTACGCTTGTCCTTACTGAGAACAAATGCACCGTCTGCCGCACCCATCAGACCATTCGTGCCTGAAATCATATCGAATATATCTTCCGATTTTTGTTTGCGTGTATGATGAACAATAAGCATTGAAACCTTGTAACTGTCTGCCAACGCTTTCAGCCTTGCCACAACATCATAATCACTTGCGTAGCTGTAATCTGCTCCGCCTGCTTCACGCACACGCTTTAAGGTGTCTATGATAATCAAGCCTGTGTCTGGGTGTTCCCTCATAAACCCTCTTATCTGTTCTTCCAGTCCGCCATTGACCGTTTTACATTCCGTTGCGAAATACAGATTGCCTGTCTCCTTTGCACCGAACATCTGAAACAATCGCTTCTGCAAACGTGGGTAATCATCTTCAAGGGCAAAATAAAGCACCGTTGCCTTACGCACCTTATACTCCCAAAGCGGTGTGCCTGTGCTGATATGATAGGCAAGCTGTGCCATCATAAAGCTCTTTCCCACTTTCGGGGAACCTACGAAAAGGTAAGTTCCCCTTTGGAGCAGACCGTCGATAAGTGGTGTCTGAACCTCAAACACCGTATCATACAGCGTTGTCATTGATACTGTTTTCAGATAGGAAGGGTCTAACTGTCTGAGTATTTCCCTTTGCATTTCTTCAAAAGATTGCTCGTACCCCTTGAAATCCGTATCCTGATTGACTATACTATTGTCAGTACATTTGGAAAGTGACTGTTCCGCATCTGTTGCCGCAGATACATTTGGAATAGTCATTTCTTTTTTATTCTCCATTCGCATCCTCTCCTTTCAAACCGCCGAGAATAATGGAAATCAGTTCTATTACACTCAGCAGTTCATCATCCACACCTTTTCCTGCTTCAATCCTTTTCAGTTCCGCAAGGACTGTGGCAAATTCCGTTTTCAACGCCTTATACACTCTCGGATTGCCCTGTACCACCACATCCTGATTTAAGCAACGGCGGTAACAATACTCCTGTTTTGGCAATCCTGATAGAGCTACAGCTCTGTTAATGAGTTCGTTTTCTTCGGGCGATACTCGAAACCCTACTGTGATATTCCTCCAACGATTTTTGTTATCTCTGTTCTTAGCTGACATTTTCAAAATCTCCTTTCCCTAAATCATCTAATTTTTCTGCCATCTCAATCTGCTTTGACGGAAAGAGGTGTGCGTACTGATAAGTAATATCAATACTTTCGTGACCAACTCGGTCAGCAATCGCCACCGCAGAAAAGCCCATATCAATCAAGAGTGAAATGTGGCTGTGACGGAGATCGTGAATGCGGATACGCTTCACGCCTGCCGCCTTTGCCCCTCTGTCCATCTCGTGATGAAGATAGCTTTTCGTCACCGTAAAGATACGGTCTTTCTTCTTCAATCCGTAAAGCATACCGAGATATTCTTTCATTTCCTCATACAGAAACTTCGGCATTTTAATCGTGCGGTTGCTCTTTTTCGTTTTCGGAGAAGTAATCACATCCTGCCCTTTCAAACGCTGATAGGATTTATTGATTGTGACTGTTTCCTTATCAAAGTTGAAATCTGCCGGAGTCAAAGCTAACAGCTCGCCCTCTCGGATACCGCACCAGTAAAGCATTTCAAACGCATAAAAGGAAACAGGCTTGTCCATCATCTCAAAAGAGAATTTCTTGTATTCTTCCTTTGTCCAGAACAGCATTTCCTTGTGTTCCTCACGTCCCATATTTCCCACCTTTGCCGCAGGATTGGAACGCAGTTCATAGTAGCGGACAGCGTTATTTAAAATGGCGGACAACTGATTGTGCAGCGTTTTCAGATACGTCTGTGAATAAGGCTTTTTCTTCTCATCACGATAGGCAAGCATTTCATTCTGCCAAGTAATAATCTCCTTTGTGGAAATCTCGCTGATTTTCAGTTTCCCGAAATACGGAAGTATCTTTGTGCGTATGATATGCTCTTTGGTAAGCCACGTGTTTTCCTTCAAACGGTTCTTCACATCATTGATATAAAGCTCCGTAAAGGCTTCAAAACTCATATCAAGGTCTGAAGAAGTCTGCAATTTGAACATTCTTTCCCATTCCTGTGCTTCTCGTTTGGTAGCAAAGCCACGCTTGCATTTCTGCTTGCGTTCCCCTTTCCAGTTCACATACCTTGCCATCACATACCAAGTACCGTTATCTTCATTCTTAAATACCGGCATTTACATTTCCCCCTTTCCTGCTCCGTAGAGCCTTTCGTAAAAATACTGGCGATTTACACGCCCTGCAATCGTAATAAAGCCCTTTGCTTTCAATTCCTCATTTAATTGTCTGATGAGTTTATATGCATAAGGTTTTGATACGTTTAGTTCCTGAGCCACATCTTCGGCTCGGATAAATCTGTTTTCCATATCCTTTTTCTTCCTTTCTTAAAATAATTTTTTGCTTGCCGCTTTCTCCGTGTTAAAGTTCCAACAGGCACTCCTGCTTGTCGGCAGGCGCTGTGCTGTCCCAATGCACCGCAGTACATCAGGCGCTCGCTCGTATAGGGGTTCCCGAAAAGTCGGAGACTTTTGGGGAAGAGGAGGAGCAGTGCAGCGAATGAGCTTTTGTGCTTGCACACAAGCGAACGATACGGAACTTGCTCCGACGAGGTCTTGGCGGTTTGGCTTTTCGGACGGTCATTCAGTTGTCGCATTAAGCATATTTGTTTAATTCGTAATTTATTTTACTAAACATATTTGCTATTGTCAAGTGGTTGCAAAGAAAATATTAAACATTTTTGTTTCGGTTTTTCTTGACTTCCACTAAACATTTCTGCTATACTTATTTCACTAAATATAAAAGGAGCGTATCATTATGGCTATCAGCGAAAGAATACATTTTTTCAGACTAATGCGTGGTATGACACAAAAGTATCTCGGTACAGCAATCGGTTTTCCAGAAAAGAGTGCTGATGTGCGTTTGGCACAGTACGAAACTGGTACACGCAAACCGAAAGCAGACCTTACAAATGCATTGGCACAGGTGCTTGATGTTTCTCCACAGGCTCTTGATGTTCCTGACATAGACAGCTATATCGGTCTTATGCACACTCTGTTTACCCTTGAAGATATTTACGGTCTTACTGTCAGTGAAGCAGACGGAGAGGTATGCTTAAAGGTCAACAAGGACAAAGGCAGAGAAGCATATGAACTCCTCAAAATGCTGTATGCTTGGAAAGAACAGGCAGACAAGCTATCTTCCGAAGAAATCAACAGAGAAGAATACGATAACTGGCGTTACCATTATCCAGAGTTCGACACCACACAGCGTTGGGCAAAAGTTCCATCACAGGAATTAAGTGACGCTCTCGTGGAAGCATTCAAAGACCACTTGAAAGATAAATAAGCACCTACAGGACCTGCCACTGGCAGCTCCCTACAGATGCTTTGGCAACGACAAAAAAGCCCTTAACTATGGTTATTAACCACAGCTAAGGGCTTAGTTTATAATATGGAATTTGTTCAGAGCCAAGCTCCGAACTTTAGTCTGCAAGCCACCTGTTAATTGTTCCGTTACCCATAAACCACTGGATAACAAGAATAATGGCACTTGCTATGACTGTTATCAATTTGTTATCAAAAGACTAATCGAAATCGCTGAAACCCGCATAAACACTGGCTTTTTTAAGCAACTCGATTTATTCAAACTCAATCGTACCCGGCGGCTTGCTGGTCAGGTCGTAGAATACGCGGTTAACGCCCTTAACTTCGTTAATAATGCGGTTCATAACCTTATTCAGTACTGCATACGGAATCTCAGCAGATTCGGCTGTCATGAAGTCGATAGTCTTCACTGCGCGGAGCGCTACAGCGTAATCATAAGTTCTGAAGTCACCCATAACGCCTACGGAACGAACGTCTGTGATAACAGCAAAGTACTGGTTGATGCTTCTATCCAAACCAGCTTTTGCAATTTCTTCACGGAAGATTGCATCTGCTTCTCTCAGGATTTCCAGTTTATCTTCTGTTACTTCACCGATTACACGGATACCCAGACCGGGTCCAGGGAAAGGCTGACGCCATACCAGATGTTCAGGCAGACCCAGTTCCAGACCCATCTGACGTACTTCATCTTTGAACAGCAGACGCAGGGGTTCGATCAGTTCTTCGAAATCTACAACGGAAGGCAAACCGCCTACGTTGTGGTGAGATTTGATGACTGCGGAATCACCCAGACCACTTTCGATTACGTCAGGATAAATGGTACCCTGTACCAGGAAATCTACTTTACCAATCTTCTTCGCTTCATCTTCAAACACACGGATGAATTCTTCACCAATGGTTTTTCTCTTTGTTTCGGGGTCTGTAACGCCTTTCAGTTTGCTCAGGAAACGTTCCTGTGCATTGGCTCTTACAAAGTGAGAATCAAACATATTTGCAAATGCTGCTTCTACTTCGTCCCCTTCATTTTTACGCATCAGACCGTGGTCAACAAATACACATGTCAGCTGTTTGCCGATCGCTTTAGAAACCAGAGCAGCTACTACGCTGGAGTCAACGCCGCCAGACAGTGCACACAGTGCTTTGCCGTCGCCAACCTGTTCTCTGATTTTCTGAATCTGATCTTCGATATAATTTGTCATTGTCCAGTCGCCGCTGCATCCACAAACTTCATACAGGAAATTGTGAATCATGTTTGTACCCTTAGGTGTGTGGTTTACTTCAGGGTGGAACTGAACGCCATAGAAGCCTTTTTCAGGGCATTCAATAGCTGCTGCGGGGCATGTTGCTGTCTTACCAATAATACGGAAGCCTTCAGGCATTTCTGTAACAAAGTCTGTATGGCTCATCCAGCAGATTTCTTTTTCATCAATACCTTTCATCAGTTTGCTGTCAGTATCGAAAGTAACTTCTGTTTTGCCATATTCGCTCTTTTCGTTGGCATTGCCTACTTTACCACCCAGTGTATAAGCCATCAGCTGGCAGCCATAGCAAATCCCCAGAACAGGTACGCCCAGTTCGAAAATTTCGGGATCGCAATGAGGAGATTTTTCATCATATACACTGTTGGGACCACCTGTAAAGATAATCCCTTTGGGATTTTTTGCCTTGATTTCCTCAATAGGTTTATTCCAAGGCATGATTTCACAGTAAACGTGATGTTCTCTGACACGTCTGGCAATCAACTGATTATACTGACCGCCAAAATCCAGAATAATAATCATTTCACGGTTCATTGTCTTCCTCCATATCTGTTGTTTCTAAAGGTTCACGCTTTATCAAGAAAAGTCGCCGCTGCGAACGACGACCTGCCTGGTTTCATATTATCATAGCCAAAAGCTATTGACAAGTAAAAACCACATATTTCCCACGTCTTTTCGCAAAACGAATAAAATCTTTCTCAACAATGTGATTCCTTTTTATTTTTTTGCCAAAGCATTCAGATTCGACTGCATTGGTTTTCCGTTCAAAATCATTCCTGCATATCATGCAAATCTATTCCGATGAAATGCAGTTTTTCTTTAAAGCCAACCTCCCATAAAACAGCAGTTGGCAAAGGATTTTCAGGATTCTTTT
>OGZY01000802.1_pt1 | contig 16457 bp, 16 predicted proteins | sample 1576911 | NCBI WGS metagenome assembly OGZY01 (sample SAMEA3541488, study PRJEB24748) | human gut metagenome | biome: human gut; feature: human-associated habitat; material: faeces | place: China | collected 2012 | reverse complement strand
ATACTTTGTGTATGAATTAGTTGGCTGATTTTGTAATATTTAATGAATGTCCCTTGTTATGGACGAATTTATCCGTTACCTATGGCTAGTAATAGTACGTACAATGGATTTTTTGAGGACAAACTCCTGTGTGGTGGCTCAGGGAATTGAAGAAAAAGATGAAGAATGAATGTTCAGATCTCTTGTCCGTAAACTTCTTTGTAAAGAGTCTTTTTAACTTTCTCAAAATCACTTTCCATATCTATATCTCCATAGGTCATTAAGAGCATTGGTAGGCCGCTATCTCCCTTACGGTAGGGAGGTTGTATATAGGGCTTTTTATGTAAAGTGAATTCCAAACGTTTATAGAAGTGAATACGGCGTGTGCTCATTTCATCATTAGGCTCCTCTACTTCCAATACAATTGGACCTTTTAACTGTTTTTTTATCATTTCCAGCACACGTTTTCCATACCCTCCGTTTCTGAGGCTGGGATCAATAGCGAAATGTTCGATATAGTAAAAATCTCCCATTGTCCAATAGCTGATCATACCAATGCTGTTACCGTTTTCTAAAATAATGTTGTTGCAGGACCGGGGATTATTATCAGAATATTCTCTCTGCTGTACGGTATCACGGCGTTCTTCTTGAGGGAATGCCGTATGCATTAATTTTTCCACAAAGGTATAATTAACCTCATCTTGTGTTTTTACTTGTTTAATTTCAATCATTTTATCTGTCTTTGTTTAGTCTTAAGTTATGAACCTATTTCGCAGTATAAAAGTTTATTAGTCTTTCTAATGCACGTTGGCATACCGGGCAGAATGCAGGTGCTTCGTTTATCTTCATTCTGCATTCGGTAGTAGGACGATAAAGTCCTTTTTGTGTATAGCCTGCTCCTTCATAGACACCCACCTTGGTGTATAAGTCGGCATTTTCTGTAGCTACCGGAGTAGGTATGGCAGTACCTTCCGGAATCATATCTTTCCATTTACTGTCGAAATCAATTAATGTGGTGATATTTGGCTCCCAAGGTTCCACTTCATATGGATATTGCGGGCTTGGGGTTTCGGTATATGCATATTCATCTGCTAATCCTCCAAAACTATGGCCGAATTTATGGACTACAACCGGTTGAAAATCAGGATGGTGGGCTGTGGTCAGTGTATATGAGTTATAGATGCCACCTCCTCCGTAGGTGTCTGTATTGGCTAGAATAATGATATGCTCGTAAGGAATTCCAGCCAACCAATTATGAATACTTTTTACCCGACTGGTAGTGAGATACCGGTCGGAATAGAACGTGTTGAAATGTGAACTTACAGCTGTAGATTTCCATTTGCCTTGTCCCGGTATGCTGACTCCGCTGTCTTCCGAAGGGCTTGCCACAGCGACAATATTAAATTTGTCCTTCAGTTTCTTGAAAGGTTCATGACTGAACAGGGCGTCACACGCTGTCTGGGCATCTTTATAAAATATATCCATCTCTTTTTCTGTATATCCTTCTGCCATGATTGCTACATCGATGCAATCTGCGGCATTTCCGTTTTGCAGAAGATAGCGATGAGGGGTAATATGGTTTGTTCCCCTCTGATGGATCAGAATATCATTGGGGATTATTTCATGTGTGAGTGAGGCATTTACTTTATGATATACATCTTTTAGAGATATGGTCACTACTGCTTCTTTTTTGGGATAAGGCAAAAGAAAAGAATTCTCGAAGCCTCTTTTTATCCTACTTGCTTCTTCTTCGCTTACCCATTCTTGGAAAAGGCTAGAGAATGACGTTCGATAAATGGTTTCTCCTGTTGCTTTGTCTTTCATTGTGATTTCACCGTTGCCTGCCAAAGGAAGTTCTGCTAGATGATGCTTGCGTCCTGCCCATTGCGGAAGGCTTGACAGTTCGTCCAGATATACTTCTTGTTTTTTGGCATCTCCGGTAAAAATATAATCTGCCCGAAGTGTTTTATCTTCGAAATAATCACTGAAATTTTGAGCGTTTACAGTCATGCTGAATAAACTGCACAAGGTAAAAATAAATGTCTTTTTCATCGTCTTTGCATTTTCTGCAAAGATAGGACATTCTATTAAATTATTGGTATTTATACAATAAAAGTTATGAATCGCACGAATATTGTCGGGAAAAGTCATATCTTTGCAGAAAATTAAACTAAAAAGAATGGGACATCATCAATTAGACAGTTTGGATGAGCAGATTTTGAGGTTGATAGCCAGTAATGCTCGTATTCCGTTTTTGGAAGTAGCCCGTGCTTGCAATGTATCCGGTGCAGCCATTCATCAGCGTATTCAGAAATTAACTAATCTGGGAATTCTTAAGGGATCTGAATATGTTATTGATCCAGAAAAGATCGGATATGAGACATGTGCATATATTGGTCTTTATCTGAAAGATCCGGAACAATTTGATTCAGTGACAGAGGCTTTGAAAAATATTCCTGAAGTCGTAGAATGTCATTTCACTACGGGACAATATGATATGTTTATCAAGATTTATGCAAAGAACAATCATCATTTGCTTAGCATAATTCATGATAAGTTGCAACCATTGGGCTTGGCTCGTTCAGAAACTATTATATCTTTTAATGAGGCTATCAAGAGACAAATGCCTATCCTCGATTTAGCTGATGAAGATTAATCGTTACTTTATCCGGCTATAATTAATAAAACTATACGGGTAGAGATGTTTTTCATCTGTCGGGTGATCTTCTCTGCCTGTTTCTTTCCATTCCTCTTTCTTTATTTCGGGAAAATAAGCATCAGCTTCCTTGGATGTGTCATCAATAAATGTGATATATAATTGTTGGGCTATATGCATTGCCTCTTTATACAAGCTTGCACCGCCTATAATAAATATTTCTTCTTCTTCTTTGCAGTGGGATAAAGCGATTTCCAATGCAGGGAAACATTCAGCTCCGGCAAAGACTGCTCCTTCCCGGCGGCTTAATACAATATTCCGGCGATTGGGAAGTGCTCCTTTGGGAAGTGATTCAAAGGTTTTGCGTCCCATGATGATAGTATGTCCGGTTGTTAAAGCTTTAAAACGTTTCAAATCGTTGGGAAGCCAATATAATAATTTATTTTCAAATCCAATGCCGTGGTTGCGTGCTATTGCTACTATAATTGAAATATTCATAGTGATGAGTGGTTAGTGGTGAATGTTTAGTGATATTAGTGGTAAGTGATGAATAAGCTTGTGCAGCCTATTCACCATAACTGCTAAACAGATACTTTACCCGCAATGTGTGGCCATGGATCATAATTCACCAATTCAAAATCTTCATATTTAAAACTGAATATATCCTTGATATCCGGGTTGATTTTCATTTGAGGTAAGGGACGGGGTTCACGGCTCAATTGAAGTTTTACTTGTTCCAAGTGGTTGGTATAGATATGTGTGTCACCTAGTGTATGAACAAAATCACCGGTCTGTAATCCGGTAACTTGTGCTACCATTTGCAGCAACAATGCGTAGGAGGCGATATTAAAAGGTACTCCCAAGAATGTATCTGCACTGCGTTGGTAAAGTTGTAGGCTTAAACGTCCGTTGGCAACGTAGAATTGAAAAAAAGCATGGCAAGGGGGAAGATTCATGTTATTTAAATCGGCTACATTCCATGCACTGACAATGATGCGTCGTGAATCCGGATTATGCTTGATCGTTTCTATTGCTTCGGAAATTTGGTCAATAAAGCCTCCATTGTAATCTGGCCAGGAACGCCATTGATAGCCGTAGATATGTCCTAGGTCTCCGTTTGCATCGGCCCATTCATTCCAGATGCGTACCCCGTTGTCTTGCAGGTATTTCACATTGGTATCCCCTTGCAGAAACCACAGAAGTTCGTGAATGATGGATTTTAAATGCAGCTTTTTGGTGGTGACCAAAGGGAAACCCTCTTCCAAGTTGAAGCGCATTTGATGACCGAATACGCTGATGGTTCCTGTACCGGTGCGATCCTCCTTGTGAACACCTTCGGTCAGGATACGGTTTAATAGGTCTAAATATTGTTTCATGTTCGGATATTCATTTTATAGATTGCAAAAGTACACAAAATCTTTCTTTTTCCGAGCATGACCCTAGTTCTATTTCAGTTTTCACCATTTCAGGCTGCATACACGTTGTAAGCCGATGATGATAAGAACCGCAGTGGCGATAACCAGTGATTGGAAATTAGTATCACTTACCAAATAATAAGTTTGGGAAGTAACTATGTCACTGATTGTCTGGCATAGAATTTCAAAGCCATTGAAAATGTAGAATAATGCACAACAGACAATGGCGCAAGTTACACTGAGTATATCCGATAACCATTGGGCTGGTTGGGGGAGGCGGCGGATAACCCCGCGTGAAAATCCATTGTCCTCAATTTCATGTTTGTTGGCAAGCATGAAATTCTTAATTAATGTATCATCGTTTTCCATCATAACCATTCTGTTTTAAGAAAGTTGTCAATTTTGTTTTTCCGCGTGATAAATGGGACTTGATTGTTCCTGCAGGCATTCCTGTAATCACTGCAATTTTTTCTATCGGAAGATCTTCCATAAAAAATAAGGTGATGCAGGTTCGCTCTACCTCTTTTAATTGGCTCAATCCCCGATATATGTCCATGTGTTCACCTACTTGCCTTTGTTCTGTTTGGTAAACAGCGTCTATTTCCCAAGTTTCCAGTCCGGACGTTTCTTTTTTGCTGCGAATATAGTCATAAAATATATTATAAGCAATACGGTAAAGCCATGTGGAGAAACTGGACAAATTTTTAAATGAAGCCAAGTTGGTGTATGCTTTTATAAAAGTTTCCTGTGCCAAGTCATCGCTGAGCTCTGTATCTCCCAATGTTTGGTGCAGGAAAAAACGCCTGATGGGCGATTGGTACTTTTTGACCAAAGTATCAAACGCCCGGGTGTTTTTAAAGACCACCACTTGTGCTACCAACGCTATGTCGTTGATTTGGCTCATTTTTATTCTTCGTTGTAGGGAGTGTCTATATTGTTCTTTATGTTTTGTGTTTCTTTGGTCTCTTTGTTACGTCCCAGTTCAATATTTTCAATTTTCATTGATCTGACTCCGTTTTCATCTTGGTTTATTCGGGTAGGAGGGAAAGGATCATCTTTTTTCTTTTTGTGTGGAGTGGTAGTGTAAGCTATCAATACTTGTCCCAACCCCATACAGAAAATAAGGAATCCGATAGCTGCCAATCCTTCTTCTTCTGTCAGTACCCAAAGGAATACTCCCAAACCAATGCCTAAGAATATATTCTTGATCCCCTTTGTCATTACAGCATTTCCTTGTTCTTCGGAGTCATTGAACAGTTCGGCCGGAATGGTTCGTCCTGCTGCCAGAGCCTCTGCAGCCAGTTTGTATTTGGCTTGTTTGTTCTTGTACCTGAACCAAAGTACAATAGCTACGATAAAGAAAGGGAGTCCACAACAGATGATGAGTGCGACAATTGCTACCGAAGTAGGAGGACCGCTATTCCAATCACCGAAATCCGAACTAATGTCATGCATGGCAGCATTCTGATCTTCATCTACATCTTGCAGGTTGCTTATAACGACTGTATCCATCCGAGTGCTGTCAAGGGCTGAAGGTACTAATTTGATTGTTTTGGCATGGGTTGCGAAGCAAGTCCCTATGAGTAAGGTCAAAATAAAAAGTAACTGTTTCATGTTTTTATATCTTTATTATTGTTTTCTGCTAGTTAGACGGAACGAATAAGGAAATAGGTTGCAAATAGACAGAAAATTTTCTGATAATCCCAAAATATCATCGTATTTTTGTAACATAAAAAGGAAGGAACATGAAATTACCATCAGAATTTGAAGCAAGAACCCTGGAATGGATGGGAGAAGAAACTTATCGCGCGTTGGAAGCGGCTTTGCAGACGGAGCCTCCTGTCAGTATTCGTGTCAATCGTACGAAGTGGAGTGGGGAAGTTGCAGGAGAACCGGTACTTTGGGCATCTGCAGGGGTTTATTTATCGCAACGGTCCACTTTTACATTCGATCCGTTGTTTCATGCTGGTTGCTATTATGTGCAAGAAGCATCTTCCATGTTTGTGGAACAGGTATTACGCACTTATATTACCGGACCTGTAGTGATGCTCGATTTGTGTGCTGCTCCCGGTGGCAAGTCTACTCATGCGCGTTCAGTTCTCCCCGTAGGTAGTTTGTTGGTGGCTAATGAGGTGATGCGTAACCGTTCTCAGGTATTGGCTGAAAATTTGATAAAGTGGGGAAATGCAGAAGTTGTGGTGACGAACAACGATCCGGCCGATTTCACTTCTTTGACAGAGGTGTTTGATGTTGTCTTGGCAGATGTGCCTTGTTCCGGTGAGGGGATGTTCCGGAAGGATCCTGTGGCTGTAGAGGAATGGAGTACGGACAATGTGCAGGTTTGTTGGCAACGTCAGCGTAGGATTTTAGCGGATATATGGCCGGCTTTGAAACCCGGTGGTCTGCTGATTTATAGTACCTGCACTTATAATAGGGAAGAAGATGAGGAAAATGTGGCTTGGATTGCTGATGAATTGGGTGCGGAGATACTGAAAGTGCCAGTGGCGTCGGAATGGGGGATAATAGGAAATTTGGCGGGACAGGATTTTCCTGTTTATCGTTTTTTGCCTCATAGAGTGAAAGGAGAAGGATTTTTCTTGGCTGTATTGAGGAAGAGTGCTGCCATTTCTCATGTTGTTCCTTGTATTCGTTGTCAGGATGACAAAGAGAAAATAACAAAAAAGAAGAGAAAAGGAGAAAAGGGGAGCTTGTCTCAGGTTGTTCCTTTTCCCAAAGAAGTAAAAAGTTGGTTAAAGCAGGCGGAGGATTTCCGATTTGAGGTAAGAGGCACGAAGGTGATAGCCTTCCCCAATGTCCATCTTTCAGAATATGATCTGTTCCGTCAGGAATTAAAAGTTGTTCATGCGGGTGTTACTATAGGTGAGTTGAAAGGAAAAGACGTTATACCGGATCATTCGTTGGCAATGAGCACATTGCTGAATCATGATGGTTTCTCTCGTTTTGAATTGACCTATGAACAGGCTATTGCTTATTTGCGTAAAGAAGCGATCACATTGGATGCTTCTGTTCCGCGTGGTTATATACTTTTGACTTATAAAAACATTCCATTAGGATTTGCCAAGAACATTGGCAATCGGGCTAATAACCTCTATCCGCAGGAATGGCGTATCCGAAGCGGTTATTTACCCGAAGAACTTTCTTTTGTATGCTAAAAGGAGCCATAGATTTGTTCGGGAAGATTGTGCATATTGTTTTTCATAGACTGGCGCAATGCTTCTCCGGGTACAGACTTGTTTGTATTCTATAATATACAAATTTGTTTGGCTTCGTACAAGGAAAATGTGATTATCAGAAAGGCTTCCTGTAGGTACACCCGTTTTTCCATTCTGAGCAGCCATACGCGGTTTTTCCTTTTATAATCGTTCCTTTGCCACATAGCGGGCAGGATTTTCCCACCAATTCGTTATCGGATGGGATAGTGGGAGCGGGCGTGGCTGAAGAAGCGTTTTTTCGTGAGGTCCCTGCCTTTTTTTTCGGCTGTTTGACCGTAGAGGTTGTTGCAGTTTTCGTTGCTGTTTCCTCTATTGTGGTGACGCGGCGGTTTGTATTATCACTTAAAACGCTGTATACTATTTCACTTACCATTTGCTTTAATTCATTTAGAAAAGTCGTTGCATCATAGCTTTTCTTTTCTATTTCACGTAGTTTCTTTTCCCATATTCCCGTTAATTCGGCGGATTTCAACAGTTCTTCGCGAATTAGTCCCACCAGTTCTATTCCGGTAGGGGTTGCGATCAGATTTTTACGTTCTTTACGGATATAATGGCGTTTAAATAGGGTTTCAATAATGGCTGCACGTGTAGACGGACGTCCTATTCCATTTTCTTTTAATGCATCGCGTAGCTCGTCATTATCTACCAGCTTACCGGCAGTTTCCATAGCGCGTAGTAAAGTTGCTTCTGTATATGGCCGTGGGGGTTGTGTCCACTTCTCGTCCAGTTTGGGCAGATGCGGCCCGCTTTCTCCTTTCACAAAAGCGGGCAAGGAGTGTTCTTCGTCATTTTCACGGGCTTCTGCATCGGGATCGGTCATACCTTCTGGCAGATTGGTTTGTGGTTTGGCAAAGATAACGCGCCATCCGGGATCTAGAATCTGTTTTCCTGTGGCTTTGAATTCTATACTGTCAGCTTCGCCTATTACGGTAGTAGTGGCAAACTTGCAGTCGGGATAGAATACGGCAATAAAGCGGCGTGCTACCAAATCAAATACCCGTTTCTCCATTTCTGTCAGATTTACAGGAGGTTGTCCCGTAGGAATAATGGCATGGTGATCCGTTACTTTTGAATTGTCAAATACTTTTTTGGACTTGATGAGCTTTTGTCCTGCCAACGGAGCGGTAAATACTGTATATGGAGTTAGTCCCGCCAAGATATTGGGACATTTGGGATAGATGTCATCGCTTAAGAAAGTAGTATCTACACGAGGATAAGTAGTCACTTTCTTTTCATACAATGACTGGATAAGTTTTAGAGTTTCGTCAGCTGAATAAGCAAATTTTTTGTTACATTCCACCTGTAGGGAAGTCAGGTCAAAAAGACGGGGAGGTGCTTCTGTGCCTTGTTTTTTTGCTACTTCTGTCACGGTAAAAGGAACATTTTTGATACGTTCCATAAGTGCCTGTCCGGTAGCAAGATCGGTGATGGGAGGAATTCCCCTGTTCCCTTCAGCCTTTTTGGCTTTCTTGGGGTTCTCTTTAGCATCGCTTTCTTCCTGAGCCAGTTCCTCATCGCTTTTGCGGATGATGGCAGAGAATGTGGTTTCCCGGTATAAAGTAGCCAGTACCCAATATTGTTGAGGAGTGAAGTTCTCTATTTCTTGCTGACGCTTTACTATCAGTGCCAAAGTCGGAGTCTGCACCCGTCCTATCGATAGAATTTGTCTGTTTTGTCCGTACTTTAAGGTATAGAGCCGGGTGGCGTTCATGCCCAATACCCAATCGCCGATAGCACGGCTTAATCCAGCTTCGTATAAAGGTTGGAATTCTTTTTGATCTTTTAGTTTGCTGAATCCTTCGCGTATGGCTTCTTCAGTCAAGGATGAAATCCATAGACGTTTCACCGGGCAGTGTGCTCCTGCTTTCTGCATGACCCATCGTTGAATAAGTTCTCCTTCCTGGCCGGCATCACCGCAATTTATAATTTCATCGGCATTTTGCATCAGTCCTTCTATAATACGAAATTGTTTTTCAATGCCCGGATCGCTGATTAGCTTAATGCCGAAACGAGGTGGAATCATAGGAAGGCTGGACAGACTCCATGCTTTCCATGAGGGAGTGTATTCATGAGGCTCCTTCAAAGTACAGAGGTGTCCGAATGTCCAGGTAACCTGATATCCGTTTCCTTCTATATATCCGTCTTTTTTGGTTTTTGCTCCCAGTACATCCGCTATGTCACGGGCTACGGAAGGTTTTTCGGCAATACAAACTATCATATTTTTTTTCGTTTCTGTTCAAATAGGATTGCAAAGGTAATAAAAACCTCGGAAGAGATTTTGTTTTGTCTTTATTAGTTCTTCTTTTATAAGAATTTAAAAGTAGGTATCGGGGGCTTTAAGGTCATTTCAGTGCAAATGGGCTGTTAGGTATGGTTTTTCTGTTATTTGCTGTTTGACGAATGTCTTTTGAACTTTTCTCTATGATTTCAGTTTCTTTTCAGAATCCTATAAGAATTTTGCATCAAAAAGAAACTATAAAACAATGTAATTATGAAAAAGAATTGGATGTTATTTTTATTTTTCGCAGCTTTTGCTGCACTAACTTTTAGTGGTTGTAGTGATGATGACAATAGTGATGTTCCTGAAAACACACATTTGGTTTCAAAAGAAGTACAGGCTGCATTTAATGCAAAATATCCGCAAGCCAAAGACGTGGAATGGGAGCTGAAAGGTGATTATGCTGTAGCAGATTTTTATTGGGATGGTGGAGAGCATTCTGCATGGTTCAATCCGTTATCGGCTGCCTGGTATATGACAGAAACAGATGTTCGTTATGAAAATCTTCCCGAACCTGTACTTGCTGCCCATAAAGCAGGCAAATATGCTGACTGGCGGGTGGATGATGTGGATAAGTTGACTCGTGAGGGAATGGAAACTCTTTATGTCATTGAGGTGGAGAAAGGAGAATCCGAGCTGGATTTGTTTTATTCGTCTACAGGTATATTGGTAAAAACTGTTGTAGATACCGGACACGAAGAAGATTATGATGATTATTTGCCGCAGCCTGATGCAAACGGCATTATAGCTATTGTCAAGCAGAAATATCCCAATGCGACAATTGTAGAAATAGAACGTGAAAAAGGTTTGCAGGAAGTTACTATTTTAGATGAAAACAAAGAGAAAGAGGTTTATTTCAATGAGCGGAATGAATGGATGGGAACAAGCTGGGATGTACAGGTGGCAAATTTACCGGAAGCGGTAAAAAAATCGGTTATGGAAAAATATTCAGATTATGTGATAGATGATGCTGATTATGTGGTGACACCTGATAATGAATGGTATATACTTGATTTGGAAAACAAACAGATCGATAAAGAGCTTAAAGTAAAGGTAGATAAGGACGGCGTTTGGTTGTAATTTTATTATCCCCTAGGCTATGCTAGGTAAACAGGCGGATGTTTCATAGGGCCGGACAGCTTTGGGGTTTTTAAACATTATGATTTTTGTGGCAGGCAGTTGAAGTGTGAATTTGTATTTCTGTTATACATTTTTTGTGATTTTGATGAGAGAGTAAAAGATGAATGTGGAAAAATAGATTTGTATGATATACGATATTCAGTTACATTTGCATTTAGAATAAAAAATAGCATGATGGAAACAGGATTAACTTATACTTCGACTGTTGTCGTTTCAAAAGAAAATGTAGCTGCCACCATGGGTAGCGGCGATTTGAATGTGTTTGCCACTCCCGCTATGGTGGCGTTGATGGAGAATGCTGCCATGAGTGCCGTGGCAGATGAGTTGCCTGAAGGTTCCACTACAGTAGGGGCCATGATGAACACTACTCATATCAAGCCCTCGGCTGTGGGAGACACGGTTTCGGCTACTGCCGTATTAAAAGAGGTGGAAGGCAGAAAACTTACTTTTGAAGTGCGGGCGCAAGATAGCAAGGGCGTGATTGGAGAAGGTACACATGTACGTTATATTGTGGACAAAGAGAAGTTTATGAGTAAATTGTCTTAATAATTATTTGAAATTATGCCACAACTGAGAGCTTCCCTTCTTTTGTGATTCTGAATATTATTTGTTCCGATAACGGGAAATCAAGTAGAGGAATGAAGAACGTGCTTTAATAAAAAATATTTAAGGAGAGCAAAACGAATGACAATCTGAAAAAGAGTGTCATGGAGTTCTGCCCTCCTTCTTTTATTCTTGCAGCGCCAAGATATATTCGTATAACTTCTTATAAAACGGATGTTTCGTCAGCGTAGAGGCATCTCCTAATATAATAAGTTTCATGCGTGCACGTGTAATTGCTACATTCATTCGTCGCAAGTCATTTAGAAAACCAATTTGTCCCTCTTCATTTGCACGTACTAAACTGATGAGGATAACGTCTCGTTCCTGTCCCTGAAAACCATCTACCGTATTGATGGTGATAAGGTGTCGGTAAGGCTTGAAGAAAGCATCTCGTTTTATCAGTTGACGGAGATATTGTACTTGTGCTTTATAAGGAGAAATCAGTCCCACATCAATCCGTTCTTCCAGAAAACGGTCTTTACCTATTTTATTGATATAGTTGGTGAGTTGGGAAATGGAGAGTGCCGCCTCCTCTTTATTGATACGGCCGAAGCTTTCACCCACAAACTCTTCGTTGCATTCCATTCCTTCCGTATTTATCCATTCTATCGGTGTGTCATAGTCCAATATACTCCGATATTTTACTTCGGGAGCTGATTTCAGTTCACCCTGATAGAACCATTCTGAAGAGAAACGCATAATTTCGTCATTCATTCTATATTGTACCTTTAACAAGGATACAGTGTCGGGTTTGTTGTCTGCAATCTCCTGCATCAGTGTCCGGTCTAATCCTCCACGAGCTGCTTCCATGCATTTAATGGTAGGAGGAAGCTGGCAATAATCACCGGCCAGAATGACACGGTCTGCTTTGCGGATGGCAATCCAGCAGGCAGGTTCTAGAGCTTGTGCGGCTTCGTCTATGAATAAGGTACTGAATTTGCGTCCTGTCAATATTCGGTTGGCGGAACTTACCAGTGTGCAGGCTATCACACGTGCTTCGCCGAACAATGCTTCGTTGATGCGAATTTCCAGTTCGGTGGCACGGTCTTTCAGTGAGTTTATTTTCTGTCGGATATTCTCACGTTCCGCTCCTTTGCGCGAACGTCCGTAGAGCTCGCGTATTGCTTTTCGGATACTCCATAATTGCGGATAATCGGGATGGCTTTCAAAACGGCGTTCATAGGTAAAAGCAAGCATTTTGTCATTGACGCGGATGGGATTACCAATACGGAGAACGGGAACACCCCGGTCCACCAGTTTCTCGCTAATCCAGTCTACAGCCATATTGCTCTGTGCACACACCATGACTTGATTTTCCCGGTGAAGGGTCTCGTAAATGGCTTCTACCAATGTGGTAGTTTTACCGGTTCCGGGCGGACCGTGGACTATAGCAACATCTTTGGCATGCATCACTTTATTTACTGCTTCCTCCTGCGTATTGTTTAACCAGGGGAAACGGGTGAAGCCGAAACTGAAAGTTTCCGCCTTTTGGTTGCCATGAAAAATCTCACGTAACTCTGCCAGACGATTCCCTTTTGCCTTGAGGACTTGTCCCAACGCTTCGAACATCAACCGGTAACTGGTTTCATCAAAATAAAGCTGTACTCCCAATTGTCGCTCGGTTGCCTGTATGCTGAGCAATGCATCTGCCGAGGGGAGAACGATTACCATTCGGTCTTCGTCCACGTAGTTGACAGTTGCCGTAAAATTGAAATAATGTAATTGGCCTGATGCATTTTGCGTAAAAAAGCATACCGGACGGCCGAATTCAAATACATGTTCTATGTCTTTGTCTTCTTGCCTTTCAACTTCTACAACCAATTGATTCAATGAGTTATAATAGCTTCTGCCTGCCGATATAGGATACCAGCACATACCCCGTTTCACTTTGCGCCCGATGCCCATAGCTTCAGTCTGTTGCCTGAAAGTCTCTTTTTCGTAATCATATTCTAATTTTAGTAACAACTCTTTGCGTTGTAGTTTGTTAATTATATTAGAAAGGGGTATATGTTGGTTCATAATGATGCTTTTTTCTATAAGAATTGCAAAGATAATAATAATCCTTTAGGTAGGACTTTATGTTTTATTTTGTTAAACGTATTATAGATTACACAAGAATTCAAATATTATTCCTATATTGCCAAAAATAAAATAGATTTAAAACTGTAATAATTATAAATGGTAAAAGGTATGGTATATGACTTGGACATGTTAAAGGCCTTTTATGCTTCTTTCGAAAAGAAGATAGGTCGGGTAAGAGCCGTGTTGCAGCGTCCGCTGACATTGGCTGAGAAAATTCTGTATACACATCTTTATGATGATGCTCAACTGAAGAATTATGAACGTGGCGAGGACTATGTGAATTTCCGTCCCGACCGCGTGGCTATGCAAGACGCGACGGCGCAAATGGCATTGTTGCAATTTATCAATGCAGGAAAGGATTCCGCTGCCGTACCTTCTACTGTGCATTGTGACCATTTGATTCAGGCATATAAAGGAGCGGGCCCGGATATTGCAACGGCTACGGAAACCAACCGTGAGGTATACGATTTCTTACGAGATGTTTCTTCGCGTTTCGGTATCGGGTTTTGGAAACCGGGAGCAGGAATCATTCATCAGGTGGTACTCGAAAACTATGCTTTTCCCGGGGGAATGATGGTGGGGACGGATTCTCATACCCCCAATGCCGGAGGATTGGGGATGGTGGCAATCGGAGTCGGTGGTGCCGATGCTGTGGATGTAATGACCGGTATGGAATGGGAGTTAAAGATGCCGAAACTGATTGGAGTTCATTTGACCGGAAGCTTGAATGGATGGGCTTCGCCAAAGGATGTGATTCTGAAATTGGCCGGTATTCTGACCGTGAAAGGTGGAACGAATGCCATTATAGAATATTTTGGAGAAGGGACAGCTTCACTTTCGGCAACCGGTAAGGCTACTATCTGCAATATGGGTGCAGAGGTGGGGGCTACCACATCCTTGTTCCCCTATGACGACCGGATGGCTGTGTATCTGAAAGCTACCGGAAGAGAGTCTGTAGCAGAGATGGCCGGAAAAGTGGCAAATGATTTACGTGCCGATGCTGAGGTTGTTGCCAATCCTTCTGCTTTCTACGACCGTGTGATTGAAATTAATTTGTCCGAGTTGGAACCTTATATCAACGGGCCGTTTACACCGGATGCCGCAACACCTATTTCAGAGTTTGCCGAAAAGGTATTGGTTAATGGTTATCCGCGTAAGATGGAAGTCGGGCTGATAGGTTCATGTACCAATTCATCTTATCAGGATTTAAGTCGGGCTGCTTCCATTGCCCGTCAGGTAGCTGAAAAACATTTGGCTGTGGCTGCTCCTTTGATTGTCAATCCGGGTTCTGAACAGATTCGAGCTACCGCCGAGCGTGACGGGATGATTGATGCTTTCCAAAAGATTGGGGCTACTATTATGGCGAATGCTTGCGGTCCGTGCATCGGACAGTGGAAACGCCATACCGATGATCCTGTCCGCAAAAACTCGATTGTCACTTCTTTCAACCGTAATTTTGCCAAACGTGCCGATGGTAATCCGAATACACATGCATTTGTGGCTTCTCCTGAATTGGTATTGGCTCTGACTATTGCCGGTGATTTATGTTTCAATCCGTTGAAAGATACGTTGATAAATCAAGAAGGCGAGAAGGTGAAATTGAGCGTTCCCGAGGGAGATGAATTGCCGTCGGCAGGTTTCACTCAAGGTAATCCCGGTTATTTGGCTCCTGCCGGTGCACAGGTAGAAATTAAGGTGAATCCCGAATCACAGCGTTTGCAGTTATTGGCTCCGTTTCCGGCATGGGATGGAAAGGATTTTACGGATATGCCTTTACTGATTAAGGCTCAAGGTAAATGTACCACAGACCATATTTCGATGGCAGGCCCGTGGCTGCGTTTCCGTGGTCATCTGGAAAATATTTCGGATAATATGCTGATGGGGGCGGTGAACGCTTTCAATGGTGAAACGAACAAGGTGTGGAACCGATTGACAAATACCTATGAGAGTGTATCGGGCGCGGCTAAGCAGTATAAAGCGCAAGGCATCGGGTCTATGGTAGTTGCGGAGGAAAATTATGGAGAAGGTTCCAGTCGTGAACATGCCGCTATGGAGCCTCGTTTCCTGAATGTAAAGGTTATTCTGGCGAAGAGTTTTGCCCGCATCCATGAAACGAATCTGAAGAAGCAGGGAATGTTGGCGGTGACTTTTATAGACAAAGCGGACTATGACAAGATTCAAGAACATGATTTGATTACCGTCAGCGGATTGGCGGACTTTGCTCCCGGAAGAAATCTGACTGTGACTTTACACCATGAAGATGGCACTCAGGATGGTTTTGAAGTACAGCATACTTATAATGAACAGCAGATAGGTTGGTTCCGTGCCGGCTCTGCTTTAAATGCAAGATAAAAGATGAAAAAGACAGTACCTTATATTACAGGAGACGGAGTGGGAGCAGAAATTACTCCCGCTATGCAAGCCATAGTGAATGCGGCCGTGAAGAAGGCGTATGGCATGGAAGATATCATAGCTGTCCGGAAATTTGACGAAGAGCTTCACTTCCACCTGGTTTTCTTTCAGGCGTTTTACTTTCATACTGGTGATCTTTACTTCATCCATCTGAAAGGTATCAGTCAGGATACTGCGCAGGTCATCCTCCTGTTCCATGACAAGAGTTACCTGTTCAATGCTGGAGGATTTCAGCCACCGGAAATTCCGGTGAAAGAAAAACTGCAGAAGCAGTATCATGACTGTGGCGGTGATGCCGGGAACATACATGCCTGCACCGAGAGCCATACCTACACCCACGGTTGCCCACAACCCCGCCGAGGTGGTGAGGCCGCTGATGTTCATTTTGTGGGTGAAGATGACCCCTGCACCCAGAAAGCCGATGGCAGTGACCACACCGGCGGCGATTCGGGAAGGGTCCAGGTTTACATGGGAGGACAGAACATCAAAGAAACCGTATTTTGATACGATCATCATGAGTGCTGAGGCAAGGGACACAATGGAGTGTGTGCGGATACCAGCCATTTTCATCTGATTTTCCCGTTCATATCCGATGAGGGCGCCGCAGAGAATGGCACCCATCATGCGGAGTGGGTATTTCAAGTAAAGTAGAACGAATT